>JACXTT010005488.1_pt1 | contig 18408 bp, 19 predicted proteins | sample 9270951 | NCBI WGS metagenome assembly JACXTT01 (sample SAMN15532306, study PRJNA645909) | rock metagenome | isolation source: weathered quartz diorite | place: Puerto Rico | collected 2017-06-21 | reverse complement strand
TGGAAAGCGCCTTCGGATCGAACCGAACCAGCCCGAAAGATGCCGACGGTGTCATCGGGAGTGACCAGGTCGGTTTTCATACAAGAATTGGTTTGTGCTGAGTTGCGCAGCCTAACGGATGGCGCTTAAGCTGCGGCGCCGAGCTCTAAGGTTCACAAATGAAAGCCAACAACTCCGTACTTCGAGATGCCGTCCGGATTCGTTGAGGACGGGCGCCGCCAGCTTCAAGCGCGTGTTAGGCAGCGGCGTTCACCGCCGCCCCGAGGACAATACCACTCGGATAATCATCATAAGCAACAAGGCTACCCCAGTGAATCCATACGCCGCCAAGACGCCGAATCCCACTTGCCTCAAAAAGCCGGGTGATCCGCGGCGTGCTCCAAGAGAAATACCGTAGGCAGGAGCCACGAACATAGCTCCCAATGTGATCGTCAGTGCGAGGCCGCCCAGCACCAAAGATGGTGGTTCAGTGGCCTTCACCATCGCGATTACGACGAAGCTCCCTAGCACCAAGACCGATGCCCAAGCCGCAATCCAGACGCCTCTGAGGCCATACCTGCGACGCACTGCTTCGCTAGCGAGCGAATACAAACCGGCGATCATGCCAAGAGCGATGAGGCCCGAAACCCAAGTGGGCCACTGAACGACGTACAGCGTGGAGGTTTGGACAGAATCCATTGCGATCCGCCGCTGCCTAACGAATCGCGCATAAGCTGCGTGGTGCGGCGGCCGCCATCAAGATAGATCCGTGCCCTGTCGAGCGGCCGCCGCGCCACGACAGCTTCATGCGCTGGTTAGGCTGCCACGTCGGTCACTATCTTGGCTGCCGCACGAAAGTCAAGGATTGGGGCTGGCAGTCGGACACGCTACAGCCGACTAGTGTCAACTGTCCCTGTAGTTCGTCAGAACCGACCACAGTCGCGGTGTACCTGAAAGCGATCCCGCTATCGGAAGTCAGGGTGAGACTCAATGTCGAGGGATCGATATCTAGGGTGCCGGCGATGGTGAACGTGTACTTGAGGTACATCAGGTCATACTGATGACCAGTTCCTGTGACTGTGGAGCCGTTTGCGACAAGAGAGAGGTCGATGCCACTCCCAGAGGGGGCGAAAGGAGATGTTCGCCAATCACCTGCTATCAACGAAGATGGAGAGGTCGTTGGATTGCAGGCAGCGAGGCTAAGTAACGCGATTGCAGGGAGGAAGGAACGGTAGCGCATGTTGAGCTCCTGAGCTTGAGCCTTACCCACGCAAGGTATCACATTCTTCTTTCGAGGCCATCGTCCGGTTGGGCGATCAGGGACGTGGCAGCCTAACGGATCGCGCTTAAGCTGCGGCGCGAGCTATCAGTTCTCACAAACAGAAGGCCTCCCCAGCAAGACGGCGCCGTCAGCTTCAAGCGCGTGTTAGGCCGCAGCACGTTCGTCATACTCTAAACGGGCGTCCGCTCCGGCTCGTTCGGCAACCGAAGGGGCGGTTGCTCCTGAACCAATCGCCGCTCCACGAAGTCAACTCGTTCCTCCAGTTCAGCTACTCGGGTGCGCAGCTCAGAGTTCTCTTGGCGGAGGGCCTCCATCCCGGCGCTGTCCAAGGCGGGCCGTCCTTGAGCGCGGTGCCGAAGCCATAGCGAGACACCGCGCTCAACGATGCCCGCAATCAGGCCTACCGCGATGACGGCCTCGAGAAAAGGAACGAAAGTATTCATTGTGCCTCCGGCGCCCCGAGATTGGAAGCAACGGGTGCTGCGGCCTAACGGATGGCGCTTAAGCTGCGGCGCCAAGTTGTGAGTTTCCCAATCGCAATGCGGCGACACCGTAGGTTCGGGTTCACACCGTCATCATAGAGGAGGGGCGCCGCCAGCTTCAAGCGCGTGTTAGGCGCCACCGCCATGCTTCACGTTCGATCGACGCAGCCCCAAGCCCTGCCAGAATTCGGGTGGATAGGCCAGGTCCGGCTGACCGACCCAGCCCCTCACGAGATCAAGCTCATATCCGTCTGGGAGCTTCGTGTACTTCACGGCAGACATCCAAATCTGGTCCCACTGACCCGTGAACTTGATGTCGGTTAGACGGTCGGGGTACATGCCGAACCGGACCTTATGGAGCTCAATGAGTGCGATTGCCGACTTGAAGTTCTGATCGCCGAACTGGGTGTCCGCCTGTCGCTGGAATTGACCGCAAGACAGAAGGACCAAGACTAGCGCCAGTGAAGGTCCAACAAGAGGGCGGCGAGCAGTCATGGGAACCTCAAGACTTTGTCTAAGAGGCGGTGAGCGCCTAACGGATAGCGGCTAAGCTGCGCCGCCGTGCTGTGTAGTTCACAAATGGAAGACTACCACAAAGGACGGGCGGCGTCAGCTTCAGCCGCCGGTTAGGCTGCGCACCACACGTCATAACTGAGATCCGTCCCGTACTGGGAGCACGAGGGGCACTCACCGCCGCTCGCTTTGCAGCGCCACTGTGATGCCGGGGTGGACCAATGCTCCGAAACCACCATCGGCGCCGCGCCCCGCACGCCACGAGACTTTCTTTTGGAAAGCGCCTTCGGATCGACCCGACCCGGCCCGACGGATGCCGGCCGTTCATCGAGACCGACCACGCGGGTTTTCACACAGAATTGCTTTGTAGTGGGATGCGCAGCCTAACGGATGGCGCTTAAGCTGCGGCGCCAAGCTGAAGTGATCACAAACGGAATTCTACAACGCCGGCTGTTCGGGTGTGAACCGGATGCGTTGGGGAGGGGCGCCGGCAGCTTGAAGCGCGTGTTAGGCGGCAGCCGTTGCGGTGGGGACATCAATCTCAAAGTTGCGGCTGACAACTCGCGCGCGCCCGTGCGGTGTCTTCAGGAATGAAGATGGCGAGTGCGTTATCATACAGACCGTTATCCCGACGTTCCCCATGCTGTACTACTAAGCCATTTGCACCAAGCTTAGCCGCTTTCTTCCGTTGCGCAGCGAGGACGTCCGTTGGATTGGGCATATATTCGGCGCCTCCTGGGGGAGGGATCAGTTCAGCGACCTCCATGTATTCCTTTTTCACGTCTGACGGACTACCGAAGACCGCGACACCTTGTGGACAAATGCTCGCGCGAGTGAACGAGCGATTCCTGTTTGCGGTGCGAATGTGTATCGGGAGAAAGCAGGCACCCAGGAATATCACGACCGCCGGACCAGCAGTGCGGCGAAAGAACAGACCGGCGTCTTTGTGTTTCACAGGCTGCCGCCTAACGGATGGCGCTTAAGCTGCGGCGCCAAGCTGAGGTGTTCACAAACGGAATTCCGCAGACCGTATGTCAGAGTTCACACCGACAGTATAGAGGAGGGGCGCCGCCAGCTTCAAGCGCGTGTTAGGCCGCTGCCTGCCGAATCAACTATCCGCAGGGTATAGCGCAGCGGGAATTCGTGTCAGCGCTGCATGGCTCGTAGATGGTAGGAGCTCCCGGACAAGACCTACGAAGGCCTTGAATCCCTGCAGCTCCTTGTCCACGCGGACTTGTTGCCCCTGCCGCGACCGGAGCATCAGGTATCCTCGAAGATCTGAATACTCCACGACAATCACATCTGACCAAGCAACCGACGCGCCCTGGCCAACTAAAGGCAGCACGGATACGGCGTCGTCGGTGACCACGATTCGACGCCAGGCGCGCAGCGCTGGCCAGGTGGCTGCGATCGACCCCACCGCCAGGACTGCGACGAGCAACGATCGGTCTTCGATTGGTCCGGGGTAGAGGCCGACGATGGCGGCGCTGAGCGCCAGAAGGACTGGGAACGTGGCGTCGTAGACTCGATAGGCGCGTCCGTGTCTAAGGATCATTTCACTCCGTTGACCAAATGCCGGCTCGGCATCACCCAGCCTCTCATCTAAGCGCATGGCCCTTGCTACCACCATCACCATAAGAGAGGCAAGCGCCAATGCCAAGACAACGACGAAGAGCACGGTGGACGGTCCCAAGTGCAGCGGCCTAACGGATGGCGCTTAAGCTGCGGCGCCGAACGTAATTGAACACAAATGAAAACCTACGAAAGCGACGCTCTCGGTGGCAACCGCTGCCAGTGAGGACGGGCGCCGACAGCTTCAAGCGCGTGTTAGGCAGCGCGTCACATCGGTGGAGGGCCAAGCGAGCGGGCCCTTTCTTGCTCAAGTCGAGCAATGTGAGCTTGCAGCACGGCCAAGGCGGCCGGCAAAGAAATGTTCCCGGCGTGCGCGCGTTCAAGGGAGTCGCACGCAGTGCGGAGCTCGCGAACTCGTGCGGCCAGGGTGAGTAGCCCCGCCTCCTGAGCCAAGTAACGCTCGATGAACTCGTGTGCTCTTGCTGGTGTCTTGGCCATGAGCTCGTACCACATTTCGTAAGCCAAGGTACCTTCGCGACGCTGAGCGCCGCGCTTGATGCTGTAGTGGGTAGCGACTCGTGCTACGAGGAAGGGAGCAAAGAATGCCGCCCCGAAACGCGCATATCCGCCCATAGTCGCTTGAGGAAGGCGTTGAGCGAGAAGAACAACGAGACTCATACCTGGCAGGGCCGCCAGTCCGTCGAGCTGGCGATCGAGGAGGAGTCGACGCTTTAGAGAGCCGCGTGCAGAGGTGACAAGTCGATGCGCAACGTACCCGCTGACGAGGCCGATGGTTGCGAGGACGGCATACTGGAAGGCGAATGGCATTTGGTTTAGGGACGCGCTGCCTAACGAAGCGCGGCTGAGCTGCGCCGCCGGAGTGTGGTGTTCACAAACAACGGACTACCACAGACGACGCGGCGGCGTCAGCTCCAGCCGCTGGTTAGGCTGCGCACCGCCGATGGTCGCTTCGGTGCCTCCCTGCACCCCAACTCGAGGGCCGCGCCACCAATCCGCTACGGAGACCAGAAGAGAAAGGCAGGATGGACCGACGCTCCGATCCCACCGCGAGCGCCGCCCCCGGCCCCGACGAGACCTGCACTACCCTGGTGCTTTGGTGGCGCAGGAACTCCCCCGACGGATGCGTGTCCTGACGAGGAGCCGCGCCCCGCGGTGGTTTTGGAAAACACGTTTGCCGTTTCCCAAGTTGCGCAGCCTAACGGATGGCGCTTAAGCTGCGGCGCGACATGGACGATTGCACAAACCGATGGCCTCCCCGGCAAGACGGCGCCGTCAGCTTCAAGCGCTGGTTAGGCTGCCCGCGCAAGGAAACCAACCGCAACGCCCCGTTCATCGAATCGTAACCACCTGGTCAGATACGGGCCACTCGCCGACGGTATCTCAGAGCAACCCCCTCTGCGAGCCGACGATGGCGCTCAATTCCGAGATTAGCGTGACACCGATGATTGACGTGCTCCTGGTGCTGCTCGTGGTCTTCATGATCTCTGTCCAATTCCGCTCCATCCTGTCGGTCAATGTGCCACCACCACCGGAACGTTCAACGGGACGCGCCGCGCCGCAGCTCGTCTTGGAGCTAAGAGAGGATGGCTCCTATGCGATCAACGGGTCCGCGACCGCGCTGGCTGCCCTGCCGGCGCGGCTGCATGAGCTGGCGGAGGGCCGGAACCTGATTTTCGTTCGCGCCGCGCCCCGGCGGTTCTATCGAGAGGTCGTGCGCGCTGTAGATCTCGCTAGGGGAGCCGGATTCCAGATCGTTGGCTACATGCCGTAGCAGGTCGGGCAGCCTAACGGGAATTAGGAATAACTGTCTTAACCATTTCGCAATTCATAGCTCGCCGCCTAATCAAGAGTTCCGTGCTCGGGCACACAAGATAGGCAGTTCTGCCTAAACAAAATATTACAGCGTGTCGGCGGGGCTGCGTACACCACGCCCACCGCGGTTGAGGACATGGGTGTAAATCATGGTCGTGTTCACGTTACGATGGCCGAGTAACTCCTGGACTGTGCGGATGTCGTAACCGGCTTCCAGCAGGTGGGTGGCAAACGAATGCCGTAACGTGTGACAGCTCGCGCGCTTGGCAATGCGAGCCGAGCGCACACCTTCCTTGAATACGCGCTGAACGATGGTCTCGTGCAAGTGGTGGCGCCGGCGCTGGCCCGTCGGCCCATCCGCATACGTCCGGGTCGCCGGAAATACCCACTGCCAACCCCACTCTCGGCCCGCGTTGGGATATTTCCGGGCGAGGGCCCCGGGCAGCTCCACCCACCCCGCACCCTCGACGAGGTCGGCCTCGTGCTGGGTGCGCACCTCGGCCAGATGCTTGAGCAACGGTCCCTTCAGACGCTCCGGCAACATCGTCACGCGATCGCGGTCGCCCTTGCCACCCCGCACCGTGATCTCGTTCTTCGCAAAATCGACGTCCTTCACGCGCAGGCGCAGCGCCTCGAGCAAACGCATCCCCGTGCCGTACAACATGGCCACCACCAGCGCCGGCGTCCCACGGCCTTTGAGCTGCGACAACGCTCGGCGCACCTCATCCTTCGTCAGCACGACCGGCACGCGCTCGGAACGCTTGGCGCGAACCAGACTGGCGAGCCAACCCACGCGCAGGTCGAGCACGTCGCGATACAGGAAGACGAGCGCGGAGAGCGCCTGGTTCTGCGTGCCCGCAGTGACGCCCTTGTCCACCGCGAGATGGCTGAGGAAGCGCGTCACGTCCCCCGCCCCAAGTTCGCGCGGGTGGCGCATGCCGCAAAACCGCACGAATCGCCGCACCCACTGCCCGTATGCTTCTTCAGTCCGCGAGCTGTAATGGTGGAGCCGCAGCGCCCGGCGGAGGTCACCCAGCAAGGAAGGCGCGGTAACAGTCATGACGTACTCTAACCGCGGTGGGCGGCGATTGCGTATCGTAAAAACGCGCGAAGGGACCTGGCTCCCTAGATGACCGTCGTCGGATCCGTCAGCGGCAGATTGAACGCCTCCGCCACGCCGGGATAGACGACCTTCCCCTCCACCACGTTCAGCCCGAGTGCAAGACTCGGATCCCTGCGGCACGCATCCTTCCAGCCAAGCTTCGCCAGCTTCTTGGCATACGGAAACGTCGCGTTCGTCAACGCGAGCGTAGACGTGCGCGGTACTCCCCCCGGCATATTCGCGACCGCGTAGTGGATGACGCCGTCCACCACGTAGGTCGGCTGATCGTGCGTCGTGGGCTTCGTCGTCTCGATGCAGCCGCCTTGATCCACGGCGACGTCCACAATGACCGATCCCTGTTTCATCGCCTTGAGATCGGCGCGCTTGACGAGCTTCGGCGCCTTCGCCCCAGTCAGCAGCACGGCGCCAATCACGACATCGGCCTTCGCGAGCTGTTCGACCATGTTGTGGCGGTTGGAATAGAGCAGATCAACGTTGGGGGGAAGGACATCGGAGAGATAGCGCAGTCGGTCGAGTGAAATATCGAGCAGCGTTACGTGGGCGCCCAGCCCGGCAGCCATCTTGGCCGCGTTCGTCCCGACCACACCGCCGCCGAGGATCAGAACCTCCGCCGGCAGGACGCCCGGTACTCCCCCCAACAGGATCCCGAAACCACCAAAGACCTTCTCGAGATACTTCGCCCCCTCCTGCACCGCCATCCGCCCCGCGACTTCACTCATCGGGGTCAGCAGCGGCAGCTCTTTGCTCGGCAGCTCCACCGTCTCATACGCGATCGCGATGCAGCCGGACTTGATGATGGCCTTGGTCAGCGCCTCCGACGCCGCAAAGTGAAAGTACGTGAACACCACCTGGCCCTTGCGAATGCGCGACCACTCCGGCTCGATGGGCTCCTTCACTTTCAGGATCAGCTCGGCCTTCGACCACACCGCATCCGCCGATGGCGCGATCTCCGCACCCACCGCGCGGTAGGCGTCATCGTTGAAGCCCGAGCCGAGGCCGGCGCCCCGCTCCACCAGAACGCCGTGGCCGTCGCTCACCAGCGATTCCGCGCCCGCCGGCACGAGCGCCACCCGGTGCTCCGCGGTCTTGATCTCTTTCGGCACGCCGACGATCACGGTTTTCCTCCATTGGGGCCCAACGAGACCACCGTCTGACGTTCCGGGGCAAAGAACTCCGCCGCCAACGCCGACACCTCGTCCGCCGTCAACGCCTCTACCGTCTTCAGCACTTCATCGAGGCTGCGATACGACTCGCCGTACACCGCCGTACTCGCCAAACGATACATCCGGGCGGTGGGGCTCTCCAGCGACAACATCACCTGCCCCAGCGTCTGCTGCTTAGCGTCGTCCAGCGCTTCGCCACGGAGCCCTTCCTTGGCCATGCGCGCGAACTCGCCACTGATCGCTTCCACCGCTTTCTGCGCGCGGGCGGGCTGCGTGCCGACATACACGCCCGCCATGCCCACGGCCCGATAAAACGAGGTAAAGCTGTAGATCGAATATGCGAGACCGAGCTCTTCGCGAATCCGCTGGAATAGCCGGCTCGACATGCCGCCGCCGAAAATATTCGAGATGACGAGCATCCCGTACTTGCGACGGTCCGCGTACGGAATCGTGTCGGTGGCAAAGACGATGTGCGTCTGCGCGGTGTCTTTCTCGACGGAGCGCGTCAGGCCGCGCGCGGCGTGCGGCACCGGCGGCACGGACGGCGCTGTCTGCGCCACCACGCTGTCGAACCACCCCTGCGCTTCCACTTCCTTCAGCAGCGCCTCGTGCGTGATGTTGCCGGCGGCGGCGATGACGCAGTTGCCGGGGAAGTAGGCGCGCGCGTGCAGCTGTCTGAGATCGTCGACCGACAGCGCGCTGACCGTCTCCTTGGTCCCGAGAATCTGGAAACCGTAGGGATGGCTCGGCCACATCGTTTCGTAGGTGAGATCGAAGACTTCGTCATCGGGCGTGTCTGCGACGGTGCTGATTTCCTCGAGCACCACCTGGCGCTCCAGCGAGAGATCGCTGTCGCGCAACACCGGCCGGCGCACGATGTCGGTGATGACGTCGAGCGCCCGGGCCAGATCGGTGTCGAGCACGCGGGCGTGATAGGCGGTGGAGTCGCGCGACGTGTAGGCGTCGAGCGAGCCGCCGCGCGATTCGAGCGACAGCGCGATCTCCGGCGCCGTGCGCCGCTCGGTGCCCTTGAACACCATGTGCTCGAGCAGGTGCGACACGCCCATCTTCGGGCGCAGCTCATGTGCGCTCGCCGTCCGAATCCAGACCCCGAGCGCCACCGACCGCACGTTCGGCTCCCGCTCGCTCAGCACGGTGATCCCGTTGGGCGCCGCGGTGCGGTAAATTTCCCGGTCGAGCCTGACCGAGTCCACCTCAGTTCTTCTCGAGCAGAGCCTTCCGGGACAGCCGCATCCGGCCCCGCTCGTCCACCTCGAGCAGCTTTACCTTCAAATGATCGCCCTTCTTGACGACGTCCTCCGTCTTTTCGGTGCGACCATGCTGCAGCTCGGAAATGTGGAGCAGCCCCTCGACCCCGGGAATGATTTCGACGAACGCGCCGAACGCCGTCGTGCTCTTCACGACGCCCTCGTAGACCTTCCCCACCTCGGGCTCCTGCACGATGCCCGACACCATGTCGCGCGCGCGCTCGGCGGCCTCGCCCACACCGGCGATCGTCACGAGCCCGCTGTCATCCACGTTAATCTCGGCGCCCGTCTGCTCCTGGATGCCGCGAATCGTCTTGCCCTTGGGTCCGATGAGGTCGCCGATCTTGTCGGGACGGATCTGAATCGTGATGATGCGGGGCGCGTACTTGGAGAGCTGCGAGCGCGGCTCCGGCATCGCCTGCTGCATGATGTCGAGAATGTGGATCCGCGCCGTGCGCGCCTTGTCCAGCGCCTGGCCGATGACGCTCCAGTCCAGCCGCTCGACCTTGATATCCATCTGAATCGACGTCACGCCGTCGCGCGTCCCGGCGACCTTGAAGTCCATGTCACCCAGGTGATCCTCGGTGCCGAGAATGTCGGTGAGAATCGCGGTGCGTCCACCTTCGGTAATCAGCCCCATCGCCACACCGGCGCAGGCCGACTTCACCGGCACGCCGGCATCCATGAGGGCGAGCGAGCCGCTGCACACCGTCGCCATCGAGGAGGAGCCGTTGGACTCGAGGATCTCGGAGACGATTCGGAGCGTGTAGGGGAACTGCTCGTACGGCGGCAGCACCGCCTGCAGCGCGCGCTCGGCGAGGGCGCCGTGGCCGATCTCACGTCGCGACACGCCGCGCACCGGCTTCACTTCGCCCGTCGAGAACGGCGGGAAGTTGTAGTGCAGCATGAACGACTTCGTCGTCTCCTGCGCGACGTCGATCGAGTCGATCCGCTGCTCGTCGTCGGTCGTGCCCAGCGTCACGGTCGCGAGCGCCTGCGTCTGCCCGCGGGTGAACAGCGCCGAGCCGTGTGCCCGTGGCAGCCAGCCCACTTCGCAGTTGATCGGCCGCACGGTATCGAGATCGCGGCCGTCGACCCGCTCGCCCGCCGTCAACACCCGCTCGCGCATCGTCTTGTACTCGATCCCTTCGATCACCTCCGCGATCTCGCGCAGCTGGTCGGGGAACTCCTCGGCGAGCTGCTCGACGATCGTGGATTTGATTGCGCTGAGTGCCTGCGTGCGCTCGGCTTTCACCGCCAGCGTCAGCGCTTCACTGACTTTATCCTCAGCGAGCTCTTTGACACGCGCCACGAGCTCCGCGGGTGGCTCGGCCTTGGTCCATTCCATCTTGGGCTGCTGCACCGCCTCGACCACCTGGTCGGCGAACCCGAGCAGCTCCTTGATGCCCTTGTGGGCGACCTCGAGGCCCTTGATGATCTCCGCCTCGGTCAGCTCCAGCGCGCCACCCTCCACCATGACAATGCTCTCTCGGGATCCAGACACCGTCAGGTCAACGTCCGAAAACTCCAATTGCTGAAACGTCGGATTGAGAATCCACGCCCCTTCCACCCGACCCACCCGCACCGCGGCGATCGGGCCGTTCCATGGGACTTTGGAAATCGACAATGCCGTGGATGCAGCGACGACACCGAGCACATCGGCATCGTTCTCTTGATCCGCCGAGAGCACGTAGACGAAGACCTGCACTTCGTTCTTGAAGCCCTCGGGAAAGAGCGGCCGCACGGACCGGTCGATGACGCGCGCCGACGTGATTTCCTCGTCGGAGGGCCGGCCTTCACGCTTCAAAAAGCCGCCGGGGATCTTGCCGGCGGCGTAGGCCTTCTCGCGGTATTCGACGGTGAGGGGAAAGTACGGAAGGTTCGCAACGTTCTCGGACACCGTTACGGCGGCCAGAACGACCGTTTCCCCGAACTGCACGAGACATGACCCTGCCGCCTGCCGGGCCAGCCGCCCCGACTCGATTCTCAGGGTGCGGCCGGCAAAATTCGTATCTACACGCTTCACTGCGGTACCTGTCTAGAGCACTGGAAATGTGCTGAGCGCCAAGCCCCGGGTGCTCTTCCCGGGGCGGCCCAGCACGACGCCTTTACGCACTTAGTGTCGGAGACCGAGCTCGTCGATGAGCTGCCGGTACTTCGCGAGATCGGTGCGCTTCAAGTACTCCAGCAGGCGGCGGCGGCGGCTGACCATTCGCAGCAGGCCGCGTTGCCCATGGAAGTCCTTTGCGTGGACCCGGAAGTGCTCGGTGAGACTGTTGATGCGCTCGGTGAGCAGCGCAACCTGAACCCGGCTGGAGCCGGTGTCCCGGTCGTGCAGCCCGTGTTTCCTGACCGGCGTCGTCTTGTCGTACATCGTCCCTGTTCCCTAATCGTTGGAAGCGCCGTAGGTTAACCGGCTTACACCCCTTTGTAAAGTGGAGCCGTGACGAACGCTGCGACCGACCTCGTCGGGCAGACGCTGGGCCCCTACACGCTGGAACGGCTCCTCGGTCAGGGGGGCTTTGCGTGGGCGTTCGTCGGGCGGGAGTCGGATGGGACCCCGGTCGCGATCAAGGTGCTGAAGCCCCGCTATGCCGGCGATTCCCAGTTCGCGAGCCGGTTTCGCAATGAGAGCGAGACGGCGGCGAAGCTCGAACACCCCAACATCATCCGCATCCGGTCGGTCGCGAAGACGGGCGAGCACGTGTACTTCGCCATGGACCTGTGCGCCGACAGCCTCGGCGCCCGGATCGCGCGCGAGGGTCCGCTCGCCGAGGAGGATATCCTGCGGCTGGCGCGCGACATCTCCGCCGCCCTCGAGTTCGCACACCAACAGGGCGTCATTCACCGCGACCTGAAGCCGGACAACGTGCTGATCCGTTCCGACGGAGCGGCGGTCCTGACCGATTTCGGCATCGCGCGCGCCGTTTCGGGCTACGTGGCTTCGACCGGCGTGAACATGACGATCGGGACGCCGCACTACCTGTCGCCCGAGCAGGCCCAGGGGCGCCCCCTGGATCAGCGCGTCGACTTCTACGCGCTGGGCGTCACGCTCTACAAGGCGGCGACCGGCGAGGTGCCGTTCAGCTCTACCGACTGGTTCGAGCTGGCCCGGATGCACGTGGAGGATCCTCCGCGGCCGCTCCGTCGCAAGCGGCCGGAGCTGTCGAAACGATTCGAGCGGGTGGTGCTGAAGTGCCTCGCCAAACACCCCGACGACCGCTACGCCAACGCCGCCGAGCTGCGTGCCGATCTCGCTGAAGTCGAGCAGAAGCGCCGTCCCACAATGAACCCGGGCGCGGCTCCGATGGGCACCGCGCAGCGCGAGCCGCCGGCCGACCAGCCGGCCGACCGCACGACGTGGCTGCTTATCGCTGGGGCGGGGGTTGGACTGCTAGGGTTGATCGGGTTGGTGGCAAAGCTCATGCGCTGAACAATCGACGGACCGCCCCCACGACTCGCTGCCAGAGACCGGGACGGGTGACGGAGGACGTTGGAAGGCCGCTACCGTCGCCGAGCGTCGCGCTGACCGCTGCGCGCAACTCTCCTTCGTATTTCCTCGGGAAAGGTCGTTCCGCCAGACTCACCGCGAAACCGGGTCGATCCGGGGCGCTCGCAAGCTCCACAATGCCGGGATGGGCACGCTCGATGATGTCGATGACGTGTTTTAACCCTTCCCCCTTCCCTCGTCTCCCTTCCCCGTAGTACGCCGTCGCCACCACCCCGACCAGCTGCTGCGCGGTCAGACGCCCCGCCGCATAGTCGGCCAGCGCGTCGTTAACGGAGGAGTCGGAGGACATCGTTCCCGATGGCGACGAACATGATCGCCAGTACGATCAGCATGCCGAATTGGGTGAGTCGCATGCGCAACTGTGGCGACAGCGGCCGGCGCCGGATCGCCTCGGCGATCAGGAACATCGCATGCCCGCCATCGAGCACGGGAATGGGCAGGAGATTCAGCACCGCCAGGCTGACGGAGAAGAACGCAAGGAATTGCAGGAACCAATCCCACCCCAGTCGGATCGCCTGCCCCGACATCTGCGCGATCGAAAGCACTCCGCCAAGCTCCCGCGGCGAGGCCTGACCGGTGACGAGACGCTTGATCGCCGTCACGACCCCGACGATCTGCGCCTCGGTCTGTCGCAGACCGACCGACAGCGCGGTTCCGAAACCGACCGGCACGCGCACCAGCGGCGGATTCGGGTATGCCCCGATCACACCGAAGTGCTGGCCGACGGAGTCTGTGGGTACCGGTGTGATCGGGATCCGAACGATGCTGTCGCCACGGAGCACGGTGAGCACGAGCGGCTTCCCGACTCGTTCCCGAACGCGCCGCACCAGGTCGGTCCACGAGACAATGGTGTCGGAGTTGATCCGCGCGACGACATCCCCGCCGCGCAGTCCGGCGCGTTGCGCCGGCAGGCCGAGCGCCACAGGGCCGATGCGAGCCGGGAACAGCTGTATGACTGCGCGCGCGAGCTGGTGGCGCGCGCCGGTGTCGCGCGCGACGTGAATCACGATCGGCTCAGCGCGACCGGCGACCTGGAAACGCAGCTCTTCGGGACCGTTCACGACCTGCTCTCCGAAGTCATCCCAGGTCCTGAGCGAGTCGCCGTTGATGCGCACGATGCGCTCGCCACGGTGGAGCGTAGCCAGCGCTTCCGCGCCTGGCGGCAGGCGGGACGCGTCGACGGAATCCACGGGTGTCATCGCAACGCGCTGGTCGCCCGCGACCGCGGTGAGGCCGGTGTAAATCACGAACGCCAGGCACAGATTCATCGTCACCCCGGCAAGAATCACCGCCATCCGGGCCCACAGCGGTTTCCGATCGAACGCGCGCGCTGGATCGATGGGCACGTCCGCCTTGCCGCCCTCGAGCTCGCCCGCCATTCCTTCTTCTTCGAGCCCCGCCATCTTCACGTAGCCGCCCAGCGGGATCCAGGAGATCCAGTACTCCGTCTCCCCACGGCGCCACTGGATCACGGGCCGCCCGAATCCGAGGGAGAATCGCAGCACTTGAATGCCGACCGTTTTGGCGACGATAAAGTGGCCGAACTCGTGCACCGAGATCAGCACGCCAAGGACGACGATGACTGACAGGATTGTCAGGAGCATGCGGCTTCCTGTGCCAGGCGACGGGCCTCGGCGTCAGCGGCGAGCACGTCTTCGAGCGACCTGGCGTCGCCTGGACGCGCTTGGGCCACGACGCGCTCGATGATCTCGGCGATCCGTCCGAACGCGATGCGTTCGTCCAGAAACAGCTGCACCGCGACCTCATTGGCCGCGTTGAACCGCGCAGGTGCCGTGCCACCCTGCCGCGCTGCCTCACGGCCGACGACATAGGCCGGGAAACGCTCCGGCTGCAGCGCCTCAAAGGTGAGCGTGCCGGCCGCGACCGGATCAAAGCGCCGCACCCCCTGATCCGGCACACGGTCCGGATAGGTGAGCGCGTAGAGGATCGGCAGCTCCATAGTCGGGAATCCTACCTGCGCGAGCACCGAGCCGTCCACAAACTCGGCGAAGCCATGGATGACGGATTGGGGATGAATCACCACTTCTATCTCCGAGTACCCGACCTCGAATAGGTAATGAGCCTCGATGACTTCGAGTGCCTTGTTGACCAGGGTGGCGGAATCGACGGTGATCTTCTTGCCCATCGTCCACGTCGGATGCTTGAGCGCCTCGGCCACGGTCGCCCGCGAGACACGCTCGGGACCCCAGGTGCGGAAGGGGCCGCCCGACGCGGTGAGAATCAGACGCGCGAGCTCGGTCGGCCGGCGGCCCGCGACACATTGCAGGACGGCGCTGTGCTCGGAGTCCACGGGGACGATTTCGCCGCCGCCCGCGCGCGCCGCCTGCGCAACCAGCTCGCCCGCCATCACCAGCGTTTCTTTGTTTGCCAGCGCGACGCGTTTGCCGGCACGCAGCGCGGCGAGCGTTGCCTCAAGCCCAGCCGCGCCGACAATGCCATTCACGACGATCTTGACGTCGGGATGCGTCGCGGCCTCGACGAGACACGACGTACCCTTCCCCCTTCCCCCGTCCCCCGTCCCGCCGTTGACGAGACCTACAAACGCCGGTTTCCACTCCGCCGCCTGCTGGGCGAGCAGTTCCTTATTCGAGTGCCCGGTGAGGGCGACGACGCGAAACCGCTCCCGCTGCCGCGCCAAAACCTGGAGCGTCGATCGGCCGATCGACCCGGTGGATCCGAGAACCGCAACACCTACACTCATATCACCCCAAACATGCGATACAAAACCGCCGCCGTCGGAATCACGAAGTACAAGGAATCCAGTCGATCGAGCACACCGCCGTGACCGGGAATGAGCGCCGAGGAGTCCTTGAGGCCCGCTTCCCGCTTGAACAGCGACTCGGCGATATCGCCGATCTGTCCGACAATGGATACGGCGAGGCCAAACAGCAACAGCTGGCCGGGGCTGAAGCTCCAACCCTGTCGGTTCAGTACGAATGTGCCGAGCGCGAGTGCCGTGATGAGTCCGCCGAGCGTCCCCCCCACGGCGCCCGCGTTGGTCTTCTTCGGCGACAGGATGGGGGCCAGCTTGGGACCGCCCAGCGCCGTCCCCACCGCCATGGCGGCGGTGTCGCAAATCCACGTGATGGCGAGCGGGAACAGCGTAAGAAAGACGTACGGCGTCGGGCGCGTGGCCGCGGCGCCGCCGTGCCGAATCGCGATCAGAAACGCCAGCATCCCGGACGCGTACACGCAGCCGAACAGCGTGATCGAGACCGTGGTGAGCGGCCGGCCGGCCGGTCCGCGCCGCGCCATCGCGATCGCCATCGTAACCATCACCCAGAGCGCACCCAAGTAGACCGCGGGCTCGGCCCACTGCGTTTCCGAGCCTTTCGCCCAATAGGTGATCAGCGGAATTCCCGCGGCCGCGAGCCACCCCGTCCGCTCGAGCGGTTCGATGCCCTGACGGCGGCCGAAATCGTAGATCTCGCGCGCACCCAGGACGCCCAGCAGCGCCAGCATGGCCGCGAGCGCCCAGCCACCCAGCCAGATGATGCCGACGACGAGGGGAATGGCCACGACGGCCACCGCGATGCGCTGCACCAGATTGTTGGAGGGGGGGGGCATCAGGACACGGTGACTTTTCCAAAACGCCGCTCGCGGCGCTGATAGTCGAGGATGGCGTCGAGCAACGTGCGACGGTTGAAGTCCGGCCACAGCACCGGCGTGATGTACAGCTCGGTATACGCGAGCTGCCACAGCAGGAAGTTCGACAGGCGTTGCTCGCCCGAGGTGCGGATCAGCAGATCGGGGTCGCCCCATGGCGCCGTGTAGAGCTTGGCGCGAATGGCCTCCTCGTCGATGTCTTCGAGTTTCTTCGTGCCCTTGAGGACTTCTTCCGCCAGCAGCCGCGCCGCCCGCGCGATCTCGCCCCGCGACGAATACGAAATGCAGAGATTGAGCGTGAGCTTCTGACCGTCCGCCGTTTCGCGCTCTACCCGGTCAACCGCGTCGCGCCCGCCCGGAGTCAAACGAGTGCGGTCGCCAAGCACGTGCACCCGCACGCCCTGGCCCTTCAGCTCTGCGACCTCTTTCGCAATGTACTCCTCGAGCAGATCCATGAGCGCGGAGATCTCGAGGGCCGGCCGGTTCCAATTCTCCTCGGAGAACGCGAACAGCGTCAGCACCTCGACGCCGGCGTCGATCGCCCCTTCCACCGCCTCGCGCACGGCCTTCATGCCCGCGCGATGGCCGAACGGCCGCGGCAGCCGGCGCTCGCTCGCCCAGCGGCCGTTGCCGTCCATGATGATCGCCACGTGGCGGGGAATCGGACCCGAGCGCATCAGACTTCCATGATCTCCGCTTCTTTGGCTTTCACCGCCGCATCGACCGCTTTGAGGTGATCGTCGTGCGTCTTCTGCACGTCTTTCTCGGCGTGCTTCTGATCGTCGGAGGAGACGTGCTCGGTCTTCTTGATGCGGTTCATCGTCTCGGTACGCGCGTGCCGGATGGCCACGCGGCCTTCCTCGGCGAACTTGTGCACGACTTTGACCAGCTCTTTGCGGCGCTCCTCGGTCAGCGGCGGAATCGGAATGCGGATGATGTTGCCGTCGTTCGAGGGCGTGAGTCCAAGGTCCGACGCCAGGATGCCCTTCTCCACCGCCTTGAGCAGCCCTTTGTCCCACGGCTGCACCGTGAGCAGCTTGGGCTCGGGCGCAGCGACGCTCGCGACCTGCGTCAGCGGCATCTCGTTCCCGTACGCCTCGACGCGCACGAGATCGAGCAACGCCGTCGTCGCCTTGCCGGTCCGCACGGTCGAGAACTCCCGTTTGACGGCTTCAACCGCCTTGTCCATGAGCTGCTTGGCATGCTTGACGTGGTCAGTGAGAGAACCAGCTGGGGGGGGCGCAGGGGTCATTGGACGATCGTGCCGACGCGTTCTCCGGCCAGGACCCTGGCCGTCGCGCCGGGCTGGTTGATGTTGAACACCACGATGGGGAGCTTGTTCTCCTTGCACAACCCGAAGGCATTGGCGTCCATCACGGCATAGCCCTTCACGAGCGCTTCCTGAAACGTCAGCGTCGGCAAAAACCTGGCGCTGGGGTCTTTCTTTGGATCAGCCGTGTACACGCCGTCGACGTTGGTTGCCTTGAGAATCACCTGCGCCTCCATCTCGAGCGCCCGCAGCACCGCCGCGGTGTCGGTGGAGAAATAGGGATTGCCCGTCCCGCCGGCGAAGATCACCATGCGGCCCTTGTCGAGGTGCCGCACGGCGCGCCGCCGAATGTACGGCTCGGCGAGCTCTTCCATCCGGATCGCGGTCATGACTCGCGTGTCGACGCCCTTCTTTTCGAGGATGTCCTGCAGCGCGAGCGCGTTGATGACCGTGGCGAGCATCCCCATGTAATCGGCGGACACACGGTCCATCCCCTGCTCGCTCGCGGCCGTGCCGCGCAGGATGTTGCCGCCGCCGATCACGAGGCCAAGCTGCACGCCGGTCGCGGCCACGGACTTCAATTCATCCGATAGCCGCTCGATGACGCCGAAGTCGATGCCAGAAGCCCGCCCACCCGCGAACGCTTCTCCGGACAGCTTCAGGAGGGCGCGTTTGTAGGCGAGCGTCGGCACTTAATTCCCTCCCAATTCAAACCTGGCAAACCGACGTATCTCAATCTTCTCTCCCGTTTTGCCGGAGAGCGCCTTTACCAGGTCGCCGACCGT
>JACXTT010005487.1_pt1 | contig 18411 bp, 15 predicted proteins | sample 9270951 | NCBI WGS metagenome assembly JACXTT01 (sample SAMN15532306, study PRJNA645909) | rock metagenome | isolation source: weathered quartz diorite | place: Puerto Rico | collected 2017-06-21 | reverse complement strand
GCGGCTACAAAGCGGTGCTGATTGCGGCGGAGACCCTGCCCAGGTTTTTCCCGATGCTTACGACTGCCGCAGGAACCATCACACCGGCACGCGTGTTTGTGATCGGCGCCGGCGTTGCCGGACTGCAGGCTATCGCCACTGCCCGCAGGCTGGGAGCAGTGGCCCTGGCGTATGATCTGCGCCCTGCAGCCAAGGAGCAGGTGCAGAGTCTGGGAGGACGCTTCGTCGAACTTCCAATCGAAGCCAAGGATGCCCAGGATGCACGCGGTTATGGCACTCAGCAGGACGAATCGTTCTACGAACGGCAGCGTGAGCTCCTTGGCCGAGTGGTGGCGGAAAGTGACGTAGTGATTACGGCGGCTGTCATCCCGGGGAAGAAGCCTCCTGTGCTGGTGACCGCGGAGATGGTAAAAGGTATGGCGCCCGGTTCGGTGATTCTGGATCTGGCGGCGGAACGCGGGGGAAATTGCGAACTGACGCGCCCCGGCCAGACCGTCGTAGACCAGGGCATCACCATTATCGGCAGGATCAATGTTTCAAGCGGTGTGCCCTACCATGCCAGCCAGATGTACGCGCGCAATATCACCGCATTTCTGTTGCACCTGGTCAAGGACGCCAAGCTGCGGCTCGACCCGGACGACGAAATCATTCGCGAAACGCTGTTGACCCGGGGCGGCGAACTGGTTAACCAGCGCGTGCGGGAGTTCTTCTCGCAACCCACGCCGGTTTCTCCGGGCGTGCGTTAGTTTCATTATCGTTAAGGTGGAGGAAGAATGAGTCCCACGTTAATCAACGGCCTCTTCGTTTTCATGTTAGCGGCCTTCATCGGTTTTGAAGTAATACGCCGGGTTTCACCTTTACTCCATACTCCACTGATGTCGCTGACCAACGCGCTTGATGCGATCGCTGTGGTGGGCGCCATCGTGTTGGTGGGCAGGCATGAAAGCAGACTTTCTTTTGTGCTTGGGATGCTGGCGGTGGTCGCCGCCACCAGCAACATCGTCGGAGGGTTCCTGATCACCGACCGCATGCTCAAGATGTTCAAGACCAGCCGCCCAACCAAGCCATGAACCCTCTGCCGGCGACTCAGCCAATCATCGAAATCACCTACCTGGTGGCCAGTATCCTTTTCATTCTCTCGCTGAAATGGATGAGCTCCCCGAGTACGGCACGGCGAGGCATCCGGGCGGGCGAAATTGGAATGCTGCTGGCGATCGGCGGAACCCTGTTGCAGCACGGCATCGTCGACTACAAGTGGATTGCGATCGCACTGGTGCTTGGCACCGGCATCGGGATTCCGCTCGGCCTGGTGCAGATGACCGCCGTTCCCCAGCGCACCGCCCTCAGCCACGCCTTCGGCGCATTCTGCGTCACCCTGGTGGGCACCGCTGAATTCTATCTGCGGAGCCCTGACGTTCCCCGTTTTACGATGGCGGTTCTCTCCGCTGAGGTCATCCTCGGCTCCCTGACGTTCACAGGCAGCCTGATGGCCGCCGGGAAACTGCAGGAAGTCCTGCCCCAGCGACCGATTACCTACAAAGGGCAGAACCTGGTCAATTTGTTATTGCTGGTGATCGCGGTGGCCGGGGCTGGCTATCTGGTGTTACACCCCGGCGCCAGACAACTATTCTCGCTGATGGTGGGGATTTCGCTTTTGTTCGGTGTACTCATGATCATTCCGATCGGCGGCGCGGACATGCCGACGGTGATCTCCCTGCTCAACTCCTATGCCGGCCTTTCCGCGGCGGCGATGGGATTCGTCCTGGACAGCAAGCTTCTGATCATTGCCGGCGCACTCGACGGTTCTTCTGGTTTCATCCTCTCCGTCATCATGTCGAAGGCCATGAACCGCTCATTCGGCAACGTCTTGTTCGGGGCCTTCGGCCAGGTCCAGGCGGCGATTGCGGCCGGACAGGAAGCCAAGACGGCGCGCAGCGCCACGGCGGAGGAGGCCGCCGCCATCCTGTCCGCGGCCAACAAAGTCGTCGTGGTTCCGGGATATGGCATGGCGGTGGCCCAAGCCCAGCACAAGGTGCGCGAACTCTATGACGCGCTCAGCAAGCGCGGAGTGGAAGTGCGGTTCGCCATCCATCCCGTGGCCGGCCGCATGCCGGGCCACATGAACGTGCTTCTGGCCGAAGCCGATATTCCCTACGACAGGTTGATCGAGATGGACGACATTAATGGCGACTTCCCGCAGACCGATGTGGCACTGGTGATTGGCGCCAACGATGTCACCAATCCCGCGGCCCGCACCGATTCCTCCAGCCCTATCTACGGCATGCCGATTCTCGATGTAGACAAGGCTCGCACCGTCATGGTCATCAAACGCAGCATGAGCCCGGGCTTCGCCGGTATCGACAATCCGCTCTATTACCTCGACAAGACGTTGATGCTGTTTGGCGACGCCAAGTCGTTTGTCAACGACATCGTTCGTGAGCTGGCGGGCGGCGGAAACAACTAAGTCCTGCATCGAGGGTCGAAGGTTTTTGCTGTAACATTCGGGAGAGATTTCTTCGCGGCGGCGACTTTGGTGCCGGGAACAGGATTTGAACCTGCACGCCTTTTGGGCATTGGATCCTAAGTCCAACGCGTCTGCCAATTCCGCCATCCCGGCCTGGGCATATTTTAGCTGATGTATCGGTTTGCCTGTATCATAGGAACTGGATAGCGCATCGAATATCGAAGATGCCAACACGTAGCTCAAATCTGCCGGCGATGTTGCTGGTGGCCGTGATGGCCACGTCCCTGCTAATGGGACAAGGTACGTCGCCAATCCTGGCGGTACACGAAAGGCCGGCCGGCTGCCACCAGCATGGCGGTGCTGCTCCCCTTCCTCAACCCGTGAGCTACCGCTGCTGCCAGGGCGGGCACGATTCCGCGATCCTGCAGAGCTCCGCCGCGGCGCAACAGGATTTCGCTGACCTCGCTGCACCCGGCACGTGCCATATTTTCGTTGCCGCCTTCACTGTCCAAAGTCTTCCTGAATTTCCGAACTCGTCTGCTGACCCACCCGGAATCACACCTCTACGCATCTAGACCCGCACACGACTGTCGTCCTCAGGGCACTGTTGGGCTAATTGAACAACTCTGTTTAAGGGTCGAGCAGCGCCTCAGCGCGGCATTAGGCCCATGGTCTCGTCGCGGCTTTAGCCGCTGAGGTGGCCGCGGCCCGCAAATTCTAAGGGAGTTGATCCGTGAGGAAAACGCTTTTGCTATCAGTAACCGCGGTCGCCGTGGGTGCTTCATTCCTGGTTTCCACCGGGCTCGCCTTCAGTCAGGATGGCGGTCACGAGATGAAAATGAACATGAACATGTCCGGGGAACCCCAGTCCATGCCGGGAATGCCCGGGATGGATCAGCCGCAGAAAAGCATGAAGTCCCACTCGCTGGTGGAGTCGCTGCTGCAACACGCCACCTCGGGTACGGATGCCGAGCCTAACTCCACTCCCATGTCCATGCTCATGACCAGCAAATACAATTGGACCTTCATGTTCCATGGGGAAGCCTTCGTTAGTGATTTTCAGCAGACCGGGTCAAGAGGGTTCGACAAATTTTTCTCCACCAACTGGTGGATGCCGATGGCGCAACGAAAACTCGGCGATGGCACTCTGACCCTAAGAACCATGCTCAGTTTCGAGCCGGCCACGATTTCGAAGCGGCGTTACCCGGAACTGTTCCAGCAGGGCGAAACCGCCTTTGGGCGTCCCATCGTGGACGGCCAGCACCCACACGACTTCTTCATGGAGCTCGCCGCTTTGTACGACTACAAACTGTCGGATCGTACTCTGCTGTCCGTCTACGCCGCTCCCATGGGCGATCCGGCCATGGGGCCAGCCGCTTATCCTCACCGGGCCTCCGCGTCCGAGGATCCCATCGCGCCGCTTGGACATCACCTCCAGGACTCTACCCACATCGCCGCGGACGTTGTCACCCTTGGAATCACCCACCGTAATCTGCGGCTGGAAGCTTCCGGCTTTCACGGACGCGAGCCCGATGAATTCCGCTGGAACATCAATTCCGGGAAAATTGATTCCTGGTCAGCCCGCGTTACCCTCAATCCCGGTCAGAACTGGAGCGCGCAGTACTCGATCGCACAACTGCGCAGCCCCGAGTCGCTTGCTCCCACTGCAGATGTCCGACGCATAACGGCTTCAGTTCAGTACAACCGTCCGCTGCAAAATGGTAACTTGGCCTCGCTGCTGCTCTGGGGGCGAAATCAGGATCTCTCGGGCGGGAACGTCGGGAATAGCTATCTCCTGGAATCGACGTTGCACTTTTTCGAGCGCAACTATGCCTGGACTCGCATCGAAAATGTGGATCGTACCAGCGAGCTTCTGCTCGGCGAAAACCCGGAGCCGCCCGGCTTCAGTGAGCGCTACTTTACCCGGATCCAGGCCTACACCGCGGGCTACGAACGTGAAATAGGTCACATTCCACACCTGTCGACGGCCCTCGGGGGTCAATTCATGTGGTATGGCGTGCCCGCCGGCTTGAAGCCCATCTACGGTTCGCATCCCGTCGGCGCAATTGTGTTCCTGCGTCTGCGGCCACGTTAGAATGTGCCACACCGAACTTCACGCTTTATTTTTCTGCCGCGCTCCCGCTACACTGAACTTCCTATGTCGATTCCAACGCAGCCCAACATCAAACTGATCAATACCAGCGAATATCGCGAGCATTACGCCAACAGCGTGCAGGTGCGGGTCAACGTTTGGGATTTCTTCCTGGTGTTCGGCACCCTGCAGCAGCAAAGCGAAACCCAGGTGGAAGTCAGCAATTTCCAGGGTATCTACTTGAGCCCGCAACAGGCCAAAGCACTATCCTCCATCCTGCAGCAGAATGTCGCTGGATACGAGAGCACATTTGGCGAGATCAAGCTGGATCCGCGTATGATGGCTTCGGGCCCGGTCCACTAGCCGGCCGCAACCGCATTGAACACCGCTCGCTACCCTCCGCGCGGCACCCACCCCGCGCTGGTATTCGCTCTGACTTTCGCTGCGCTGCTGGTGCTGCACGCTCCACTGCTGCGGTTACCATATTTCTGGGACGAGGCCGGCTACTACGTTCCGGCGGCGCGCGATCTGCTGTTGAGCGGAAGTCTGATTCCGCAATCCACTCCCTCCAACGCTCATCCCCCGGTGGTGACGGCTTATCTGGCGCTGTGGTGGAAAATCGCCGGGTACGCGCCGGTGGTGACCCGTACCGCAATGCTCCTGGCGGCCGCGTTTTCTCTGCTTGGACTATTCCGACTGGCGGAGACGGTCGCAAATACAGAAGTCGCGGTCGGCGCCACGCTTTGCACCGCGCTCTATCCAGTTTTCTTCGCGCAAAGCTCGCTCGCCCATCTCGACTTGGCCGCAGCCGGACTGACGTTCTGGGGCTTCTACAGCTACGTGAGAGGCCGGGCTGGGCAAACGGCGCTGTGGTTCTCGCTCGCCGCACTGGCCAAAGAAACAGCGATCCTGGCGCCCCTGGCGCTGTTGGCGTGGCACCAGGTGTCGCGGCTTAAACGTTTTAGAGACGGAAACGAGTGGCGAGTGATGTTTCTTCGCCATCTCCGGAATCCGACCGCGCTCCTGCTTCCGCTCTTGCCTCTCGCCGCCTGGTACGCATACCACTATTTGCGAACCGGTCTTGTTTTCGGCAATCCGGAATTTTTTCGCTACAATGTCGAAGGCACGCTTCAGCCTCTGCGAATCGTCCTGGCTTGGTTCATCCGCCTCTGGCAAACCTTTGGCTATCTTCATTTGCTGTTCCTGACCCTGGCGGCCCTGTTCGCCATGAAACTGCCACCGGTCCAAAGCCAGAAGGAAGGCCAGAACGAAGGCCACAACCGGGAGCGCCCACGTATCGCCCTAAACACGCAGTTTGCCATACTGTCTGTGATCATCGCCTACTTGTTTGCGATGGCACTCGTTGGCGGGGCGGAGTTGGCGCGCTACATGCTGCCCGTGGTTCCTCTCGTTATCCTGATCGCCGTCTCCACGCTCTGGCGCAGAGCGCGCTGGTGGCGCGGCGTGCTAGCGACCATCGCGCTGACGTTCATGGCCGGATGGTTCATCAATCCGCCGTACGGATTCGCGCCGGAAGACAATCTGGCGTACGTGGACTATGTCCGCCTTCACCAGCATGCCGAAGAGTTCCTGGAAGCGCGCTATCCTATGGCGCGTGTCCTTACCGCGTGGCCGGCCAGCGATGAATTGACCCGCCCCTACCTGGGCTATGTAACCCGTCCCATGCGGGTGGTTCGAATCGAACACTTCGCCGCAGAACAACTCACGGCGGCCGCCGACATCCGTTCGGACTTTGAAGTCGCGCTCGTGTTCTCCACCAAAAATGAGCCCGCGCATCCGCTGCTGGAAAACTGGCATCGGTGGCAAGCATGGAAGGCCCGGTTTTTCGGCTACCATCGCGACCTGCCCCCTGCCGCGGCCGCTCAAATCCTGGGAGGAACCCTGGTCTACTCCGAAACACGCAACGGACAATGGATCGGCGTCATTGAAATGGAGCAAATCATGGACGCACGAGCCCGCCCCTAAGAAAATCTCTATTGCTGCTCTTGTTGCGTGGGCTGGACTGGTGGTGGACTCTGTAGTCCACCCGGAGAAGTCATTCCAGATGGATTTTGCCCGGGTAAAGATGAATTCTGCTGCAGCGGAGCCGCCACCTGCAAGGCCGGCTGCGCCGGCGTTGTGATCAGGCCGCCGCGATCCATGGAGGGATCGTAAATAAACTGCCACTTGTCATAGTGATTCTTGTGGTTGAACTCGCGGATGCTCTGCGCCTTGCTGGTGCTGGCCACGCCCACGATCGGCCCACCGCCATAAACCGTGCTGGATAACTTGTCCCCACCCTCGCCGGATTGCCCCTGCTTCGTTTGAGACTGGTCCTGCTGCGACTGGTCCGTCTTGGACGGATCTGCTTTCGCCTGGCCCGAATCCTGGCCGGATGTGTCCCCTGTGCCGGTCGCAGTTGCGGCCGCGCCGGGCGCGACGGGGTTCGGGTTTCCTCCGAGCATTCTGGCCCCGGCTCCTCCCAGCGGCGACGCGCCCTGCGTCATTGCCCCTATTGCCGCAGCTCCGGCTATCGTACCCCCTCCCAGGGCTGCGGCTCCGGCTATACCCGCCGGGCCCGCGAGTTGTACCTCACCCACGTGAAGGAGTTTGAAATCTTTGTTGGTGATGGGGTCCTTGTACCGCTTGCGCAGGAAGCGGATATTGTTGGTATTTTCCAGATCTTCGAGGCGCACGGGATAGCGTCCCGTCTTCTTGACATATCGCCGGATGGCGCGCGAGTACTGCACTCCCCGGTGAATCAGCTCTTCTTCGTGATCCCGCCGGACTTGAAATGTAATGCTGGGAGCGACTGCGCCGGCAGCAATTGCCAGCAAAGCCACAAACAACATGAGCATCAGGAGAATGTAGCCTCGCTCCGATCGCCGCGCCTGCGGAGGAAATGGCCGGGAGTTTGGAAAGCGAAGCATAAGCGGAGGAAGAAGCGAGCCAGCCTGACAACTATTCACTGACAACTGGGAACAGGCCACTGACAACTGGTTACTGACTAACCCTGCGTCAACGGAATGCTCTGCCGGTTATTGTTCAGCACATCTTCCACTTCCACCGACACCGGAGTGATGCGCAGAATCTTGTAGCGTCGATCAACAATATCGCCTTCGCCGGCAATAAAGACATCCTCACCTTGGGAAAGAAAGATCTTCTTGGGCTCGCCCGGCTTGCTGGCAAATCCGAAGAACTTGAGATTGATGGGCGGCGGAGGCGGCGGGCCTGGCGGGGGAGTTGGGACCGGCCGCGGGACTGGCGCCAGGATGGGCTTCGGAATCTCCACTTCGGCCCGGAAAATGTTTCGTCCCGCGCCTTGATACTTGGTGTCCTCGCTGGCCTTCAACCAGTCGTAACGCAGAGTCGGATCCAGGGAGCTCTCCGTGCTCACGCCTTTCTTGCCGGCCCCGCTTTTGCCCACGACGCCCCGGCGCACCACAGGCCGAGTAGTAACCGGCTGGGCGGGAGACTCTGCCGCCGCCGGAGAGTCGGGGAGAAAGCGCACCGCAACCAGGATCAGCGCCAAAACCATAAGGCTGATGGCAGCAATCGTCTTATTCCGGCTTTCTGCTCCCAACTGCATTCAGACACTCGCCTTCTGATAAGTTTCCAGCTTCAACTGCAGCTTGACCATGCCACCCTGCTCGCCGCCCAGTTGCACGCTATCGACAATGAAAAACAGCGGGTCGCGCTCCAGCGCATTGATAAAACGCACCAGCTGGAGGTAGCCGCCGGAGAAATCCGCGTCGATCTCCACCGGCCGCAAGCCCAAGGACTCGGTCTCTTTCGCTTTGGATCGAATCTGCCCGATGTGGACTCCGCTTTGGCCCGCCAACTTGCCCAGTTCCTCGTAAATCGCCGAATCCTGCGCCGGCAGCCGGTTCTTGTAGAAGTCGTCGATCTGCTGCCGTGCCGTTATGATTTTCTTGTCGAAGTCTCGCAAAGGCTCGGCCGCGCGCGTCTTCTGCTGCAACTCTCTCCATAGCTGATCGAGTTGCTCGCGGCGCGATCGTTCCGATCCCACCAGCGGAGAAAACAGCATCATTGCCGCGACAATGTCCACCGCCAGCAAGGCTGCGATCGCGATCTTCACCTTCTTGCGAATATCGCGGCTATCCGGCATCACGGAGTGCTCCTTGTTCCCGCCTCTGCCAGTCCCGGAACATATACGGCGCTGATATCGAATTGCACGTTGTCGCCCGGCGTCTGCCCCTGCTCGCTCGATTCCTGTTGGATCTGAGTTTGCCGGAAGCGTTGCGAACTTTCCATCTTGCGCACTAGTTCGAGCGCGCGTTCCCGCGATTCTCCCGCCACCACCAGCTTGAACTCCAATTGATTGTCGGCAGCCGCCGCCGGCTGAATCGAGACCAGGTGCAGCCGGGCCGGCATCATCCGCTCCAGGTCTTCAAACACTCTGGTCCAGGAGAATGCCTTGCGCCGGAACAGGTCGTTCAGAAACTGCGAACGGTCGCGCGTGCTCCGGTTTTCCGGCAGATTGAGAGTCGCTTCTGCTTTAGCTCTTTCCTGATCGCGTGCGGCGATCTGCTGCTCGCGCTGGGCGATCAGGCTGCGATCTTTCCGTGCCGCCGCCCAACCGGCCAGCACGCTGTACAGAAGCACCAGGGTGAACAGGCCCAGCACCGCCAGGGCTCCGCCCCAACGCAGCCACAACGAGCTGGAGTCTTCATACGGCCGGGTCGCGAGATTGATGTCAACTCGCATAGTCAGGAAAGTAGGGCTCCCACCACCCCGGCCATTCTCCACCGGGGAATCGTTCCCACGCTCCCGCCCAGTTGCGCCGCGGACACCAGGTCACTTACGTGGGCGCCGGTCTGCGCGCGCAGCGCGGGCGCGGCGCCGCCCGATTCGGGCAGACCAGCCACAAAAATACGCCCAATGTTCAACTGGTAGGTGTCCTGAAAAAATACCACCGAGGGGTAGACTTCTTCCGCGAGCTGCTCGCCCGTGATGTTGACGCCTCGCGTGTTCTCCAGGGTGCGAAACAACAAAAGTTGCTGGCCATCCAGGATGGCAATGCTGGTGGTGCGTGCATCCACTTTGATCACCAGCGAAGGCTGCGGCGCGCTGGCTGCTCCCAGCGCCGCCAGCATGGACGGCATCACCACCCCCGGCTCGTAACCCGCCTGGCGAAACGCTGCTTCGTAATCTTCGATCACGTTAAGCAGCGCCACCGCCGCAATTACCCGCACCCCGCCGTTGGACGGTTGCACATGATAGGCAACCTTGGCCTTGTCCACGTCGAAAGGCAGCGACTTTTTCAAGCGGAAGCGAACCACACTTTCCGCTTCCTCCCTTTTCGGAGGCAGAGTTTCGAAATCGAGCAACACCACCCTGACCGCCGCATCGGGCAGCACGGCAATCACGTCCCGCGAACGCCCGCCCAGACTCGCCAGGGTGTCCCGCAGCGTCTCGTACACCCCGTCCGGCTGGCGCAGGTTGTTCTCGATCAGATCGGGGACCACGCTGCCCGGCGGAAGTCCGTTCGAAGCGCACGCCTCCAGCGCAGGCCCGCCATTCTCCGAAACCCGGCCCGCGAGCACCCGGTCAGCGGAGATCTCGCAGGCCAGTTTCGGCCTGGATCCGGAATTAGAAACACGACTCATAACTGGCGGCTATCCTAATAAGTAGAACGCGGTCGAGGGACTAATTGCAATAGCCGGAAGGGCACGGCAATCAGTCATCAGTCGTCGGTCTTCAGTCTTCAGCAAATCGGGGTGGTGTTTGCTAGAGGTTTCCTGACGGCTGAGGACTTGACGACCGACGACTGGGGTCAACGCATGTTTTCGATGAACGTGACCTTGTTGATCTCCTTCAGCGTGGTCATGCCCAGCCTGACCTTGTCGAGAGCTGACTCGCGCAGGAAGCGCATGCCCTCCTCGCGGGCGGCGCGGCGGATCTCCGAAGTCGGCTTCTTGGCCAGAATCATCTCCCGGATGCGGTCGCTCAAATCCAGCAATTCGTGAATGGCCGTCCGGCCGTGGAACCCGGTGCCCGCGCACTCGATGCAACCCTGGCCTTCGTAAAACGCGACCTTCGACCACTGCTCGGGATCGAGCCCGCTGGCCTCCAGCACCTCGGGCGAATAGTGAACCACCGTCCGGCACGACTCGCAGATCAGCCGCACCAGCCGCTGCGCCAGAATACAATTCAAAGCGGAAACGAAGTTATAGGGCTCCACGCCCATGTTCAGGAAGCGGCCGATCACGTCCACCACGTTATTGGCGTGAACCGTGGTAAACACCAGGTGCCCGGTAAGCGCCGACTGAATCGCAATCTGCGCCGTCTCGGTGTCGCGGATTTCGCCCACCATGATCTTGTCCGGGTCATGGCGCAGGATGGAGCGCAACCCGCGCGCGAAGGTCAGGCCCTTCTTTTCGTTGACCGGAATCTGAGTAATCCCGCGAATCTGATATTCGACCGGATCTTCAATGGTGATGATCTTGTCTTCCTCGGTCTTGATCTCGCTCACTGCCGCGTACAGCGTGGTGGTTTTGCCGCTGCCGGTCGGCCCCGTCACCAGCACCATCCCGTAAGGTTCGGCGATATAACGCCGGAACTTTCTCAAATCATCGGGGTCAAAACCCACCACATCAAGCACCAGCTTGTGGAACTTTTCGCTCATCGACTCTTTATCGAGCACGCGCAGCACTGCATCCTCGCCGTGAATCGAGGGCATGATGGATACGCGGAAGTCGATGGGACGTTCCGGTGTACCGTATTTCACCCGGAAACGGCCGTCCTGCGGGACCCGGCGCTCGGATATGTCCAGTTCGCTCATCACCTTGATGCGCGAAATGATGGTGGAATGGTGCTCTCTGCCGATGGGCGGCATGGCCTGGGTGAGCACTCCGTCAATGCGGAACTTGATGCAAACCGAATCGTCGCGGGTCTCGATGTGAATGTCGCTGGCGCGCCGCTGCAAGGCGGTAAAAATCGTGGTATCCACCAGTCGGATAATCGGGCTGATATCGCCCTGCGCGGTCAGCCGGTCGATGGAAATGCTGTCTTCCCCGCCCGCCTCGTCTTCCGACACGACAGCCAGAGTGAAGCCTTCGCTGGCTTCTTCCAGCACCCGCTTTGACTGTTCCGTCTTTTTGAGGATCTCGCTAATCTGGGCCAGCGTCGAAACCTTGGTGAGGATGCGTTTGCTGAGCAGCAGGCTGATCTCGTCAATCATCATCAGCTGGCTGGGATCGGCGATGGCAATAGCTAGACGTCCGTCCTCGGTCTCCTCCAGGGGAACGAAGTTATAGCGGAACATCAGGTCCACCGGGATCTTCTTGAATAGCTCGTGGTGGAGTTGGAAGTTGTGCAGATCCACAAACTCGCAACGATAGCGCCGGGCGATGTCCTGGGCTCTTGCCACGTCGTCGATGTGAGGTGCGGGAGGCACGCGGGTTCCGCCATTGCCGCCGTGCGCCACTATTGTTGTTGTTTTTTCCGCCATGCTCACAATTCCAATTCTTCCTGCCCGCGCCGTCCTTACGTTAGTGAATATTCGACGCTAGTGAATATTCGAACCTAACGAGAAGATCGGCAGATACAGCGAAATCAACACTCCCCCCACGAACACCGCCATGATGATCAGAATCACCGGCTCAATCAGCGCCATGGCCGCGCCCAGCGCCGTCTGTACGTCCTCTTCATAGAACTCCGCCACCGAGTTCAGCATCGCCGGCAACGCACCGGTGGATTCGCCGACTTCAATCATCTCCACCGAAAGATCGGGAAACATCTTCTGCTGTTCCAGGCTGCCGGAGAGGGTCTGGCCCTCGCGCACCCGCGCCGCCGTCTCCGCGATGCCGTTGAGAATGCGCCGGCTGCTCATCGAAGCCCCTGCTGTTTCAAGCGACGGCACCAGCGGCAGACCGCCAGACAGCAGGGTCGAAAGCATCCGCGAAAAATTTGCCACCTGGTACTTCAGCCAGATCTCGCCCAACAACGGTATCCTCAAAATCACGGCATCGATCTGCTCCGCACCGCGATCCGTATTCTTCCAGCGCCAGACAAACGCCACAGTCAGGACCACCCCAACGGCCAGAAAAGGAGCCAACTTTTGCGCACGAGTGCCCACCGCTAACATCAATACCGTGATGGCAGGCAGTTTGGCATTAAGATTCTCAAAGAGCTTGGCAAACTCGGGCACTACGTAGGTCACCAGAAACACGATCATGACCAGCACCATCGTCACCAGAAGGGCCGGATAGACCAGCGAAACAGCCAGCTTCTTCTTGAACGTCAGGGCCAGCCGCTGGAAGGCGATGTAGCGGCCCAGCACTTCTTCCATGTTGCCGCTTTTCTCCCCCGCCATCAGTGTCGTCGAATAAATTCGGGGAAACACTCCCTGCGCGGCGAAGGAATCAGAGAGCAATTCGCCGCTCTTCACCCGCTCCCGAACATTCTGCAGCAAGGACTTCAAGCTCCCGTCTTTCTGCCGCTTGATCAAAAGGTCCAGTGAGTTCAGGATGGGCAGCCCTGCCTTGATCAGGGTCAGGAACTGCTGGTTGAAGATCACGAACTGGCCCTGCTTGACCTTCCGCCCTCCAAGTTGGATCTTGCCCCCGGAAAAAATCCCCCTCGGTTTTACCCAGTAGACCAGGTAACCTTGTTGCACAAACCGTTCACGAACTTCGGATTCCGAATAACCATGCTCCACCTGCTGCGCCAAGCGCCCGCGATCGTCAGCGATCTTTACCAGAAATTGGGCCATGTCCTGATTCTGATAACCTGGGTTTAGTTACCCTTTGTCCCCCCTAAGTCTAGCATTCAGAAGCGCTGACCCGGCGTGAATATGCCCTAACGAGTAGTTCCTGGACGTATCGGTGGTAACCCCTAAGACCAGACTTCGGGAGATGCCATTAAATCATTGAAATAATTAACCTTACACCTTACGGTCCAAATTCACCCTCAATCACCTCGACCCCGGCTGGAACCGCAAACCTGAAGCGCTGGTCGGCAATTGGGCCGTTCTCCTGCTGCTGGCTGAACCGGTACTCGGTTACGGACTCATCCGCTTCTTCAAATTGGATGCGGGCAATGCGGTGATCCGGCGTGATTTCCAGAATAACTTGGTGAACGCGGTCCGCCATCGCCTTGGGCACTCCTCGCAGCACGATGTTCCCCGGGCTCAGGGGCGAAACGTCCCGGGCCAGAGAAAGCCCATCCAACTCCTTTTCCAGCCGGGTCTTACCGAGAAGGAACGCCAGCGGCGACCGCAGATCATCCAGCTTCTTGACTGAAGTCCTGCGCACCTGGCGATCTCGGGGAAGGTAAAACCAGGCATCCCTGCCGTCGCTCAAGAAGAGCTTCTCTCTGGGAGAACGGTACTCCCAGCGCATCTTGCCGGGTTTTTTCAGCCACAGTGATCCCGATTCCGTTCGCTCGATCCCAGCGCCACGGTAGTTCTCGCTAAACTCGGTCTGCAGGGTTTGCAGGTGGTTGTAGTGATTGTCCACCGCCTGTGCGATTGCTTGTACGTCAGAAGCAGGCTTCGCAGCGACAGCCGGCATCAGTGCCAGCCAAAGCCCAAGGAAGCACGAGTGAATGAAATCGAGTCTCACCAGCCAAAGATATCGCAGTTGGCGGCTGCAATGCAGGCCGAGAGATACGGGCTCATGGGGCAGACACTCCTCTCCGCCCCTGTTGACTTGGACTTTGAGTATCCAAAAACTTTCTTGCCCCTCGGCAGCCACTGCCACGCTCAACCCGAAAAAGCAAAATCAACTGCAAAGGCAGCGGACAAGAGTGTCCGCTCCACACGGTCCGAGCGGCATGCACTAGCCCTCCGCGTTGACTTCCCCCGACAGCGCCCCTACCATAGCAGCCCTGAGACTCGCCGCTGCTCCATGATCGGACAATCCATCTCGCACTACCGAATTGTCGACAAGCTCGGCGGCGGTATGGGCGTGGTGTACAAAGCCGAGGACCTCAAGCTCGGACGCTTCGTCGCCCTCAAATTCCTTCCTGATGACGTTGCCAAGAATCCGCAGGCCCTGAGCCGCTTTCAACTGGAGGCCAAAGCGGCGTCGGCGCTGAACCATCCCAACATTTGCACCATCCACGAAATCGATGAGCACAACGGGAATGCTTTCATCGTAATGGAGTACATGGAAGGCCAGACTCTGAAGCATCTAGTCTCGGGGCGGCCGATGGAGATGGAACAGCTGCTGGAAATCGGCATCGAAGTGGCGGATGCGCTGGACGTGGCCCACAGCAAGGGCATCGTTCACCGCGATATCAAACCCGCCAACATTTTCGTCACCGAGCGCGGCCTGGCCAAGATTCTCGACTTTGGACTGGCCAAGGTAACGACCGGGGGAAGTTCGAGCCAGGTTGCCGTCGCTCCAAGTGCCGCTACGGTGGCGGAACAACATCTCACAAGTCCGGGGACGGCGCTGGGCACGGTGGCTTACATGTCACCGGAGCAAGCGCTGGGCAAAACGCTCGACGCCCGCACCGATCTGTTTTCTTTCGGCGCGGTTCTATACGAAATGGCCACCGGCACCGTGCCGTTCAAGGGCGATACCTCGGCGGCGATCTTTGATGCCATCCTGCACAAAGCCCCGGTCGCGCCGGTCCGGCTGAACAGCGACGTCCCGCTCAAACTGGAAGAGATCATTAACAAGGCGCTGGAGAAAGACAGGAATCTGCGCTACCAGCATGCGGCGGATATTCGGACGGACTTACAGCGGCTGAAGCGCGATTCCGGATCAGGACGTATCTCCACCGCTCACGTGGAGGCGGACGCCCCCGTCCGCCTGGCGGAGCAAAGCTCCGCGGCGCCCGCGAGCGCAAGCTCGCCCGCCCAGAGCGTCGCCTCGGATCAAACCCCGCGGGCGGAGGCGCCCGCGCCACACCAACAAAGCTCGCGTGGGGACGGCGGCCCTCGGCTGTCCGGCCGAGCGAAGCTCGGCTGGGGAGTCGCGGCGTTGCTAGTAGCCGCGTTAGTGACGGGTGGAATCTATTGGCGTTCCCACCGGACACAGAAGCTCACCGAGAAGGACACCGTCGTGCTCGCTGATTTCGCCAACACCACCGGCGAAGCTGTCTTCGACGACACTCTCAAGCAGGCCTTGGCCATCCAGCTGGAACAATCGCCCTTCCTCAATGTTCTGCCGGAGCGCAAGGTGAGCGAAACCCTGGGAATGATGGGCCGCCCCGCGAACGAACGCATCACCCGCGACGTGGCGCGGGAAATTTGCCAGCGCACCGCCAGCAACGCCCTGCTGACCGGATCCATCGCAGCTCTGGGAAGTCATTACGCCCTGGCCTTGCAGGCGGTGAACTGCCAGAGCGGCGACTCTCTGGCCAGCGCCCAATCGGAAGCCGACAGCCGCGAGCACGTACTCCACTCCCTGGGCGAGGCGGGCAATCAACTGCGCCAAAACCTGGGCGAGTCCCTCGCGTCCGTCGGCAAGTTCGACAAGCCGTTAGAGGAGGCCACCACCACTTCTCTGGAGGCATTGCAGGCCTTTACTCAGGGGACAAGAGTGCGCTCCGAGAAAGGCGATCCCGACAGCCTCTCCTACTTCAAGCGTGCGGTCGAACTCGATCCTAATTTTGCTCGCGCTTACGCCACCCTGGGAACCGTGTACGGAAATCTGGGACAGGTCAGCCTGGCCATCGAGAACATGAAAAAGGCCTACGAGCTGCGCGAGCGGGTGAGCGAGCGGGAAAAGTTCTACATCTCCGCTCACTATTTTGATACCGCGACGGGAGAGCTGGCGAAAGCCATTCCGTTCTACGAGCAGTGGGCGCAGAGTTATCCCCGGAACGACATTCCGCACATCAATTTGGCGGTCATTTACGGCGCATTGGGACAGCCCGAGAAGGCGGCAAATGAGTTTCGGGAGGCCTTGCGCCTCGAGCCCGGCAATGTCACCAACTATGGCAACCTGGCCGGCACCTACCTCAACCTGGATCGCTTGGATGAAGCCAAGGCCGTCATCGATCAGGCCGCCGCGCGCAAGCTGGACGATCCGAATCTGCGGTTCGCTGTTTACGGCCTGGCGTTTCTTAAGGGCGACGCTGCGGGCATGCAGCAGCAGCTCAACTGGGGGATGGGAAAGCCGGTTGTGGAAGAATTCATGCTCTCGGCACAGTCTGACACAGAGGCGTACTTTGGCCGGCTGAACCAGGCTCGTGAATTCTCCCGGCGCGCGGTGGAATCCGCCAAGCACAATGACGCCAGGGAACCGGCAGCTCTCCTGCAAGCAGAGGCTGCAATGCACGAGGCGGAGTTGGGCAATCCTGCTCAGGCCCGCCAGGCCGCAAACGCAGCCCTTGCCCTGGCCCCGGGCCGCGATGTCGAGATTCTGGCGGCATTGGCGCTGGCCCGTGCCGGTGATGCTGCCCGGGCGCAGACCATCGTCGACAAGCTCAGCAGCGACTTCCCCCTTAGCACGGTCGTACAGAGTTACTGGCTGCCTGCCATACGGACGGCAGTCGAACTAAACCGCGGCAACGCCGCGAAGGCCAGCGAGACGCTCCAGAGTGCGGCTCCTTACGAGTTAGGAACCCCTCCGCCGGGTTACTGGTTCCTGTATCCCATCCACCTGCGGGGCCAGGCGTTTTTGCTGGCACACCAGGGAACGGCAGCCGCAGCGGAGTTTCAGAAAATCCTCAGCCACCGCGGCCTGGTGCAGAATTCCGCCACGTTGTCGCTGGCCCACCTGGGTTTGGCGCGCGCCTATGCACTGGATGCCGGGAAAGATCCGGCTGTCCGCGACAAGGCTCGCGCCGCCTACCAGGATTTCTTTGCCCTGTGGAAAGACGCCGATGCCGACCTCCCGATCCTCAAGGAAGCCAAGGCTGAATACGCGAGGGTTCAGTAGTCAAGCTTAAGAGCAGCTCATCATAATGTGGGGCGGACACTCCTGTCCGCCGCCTTTGACTTTGACGCTGAAGTATTCAGACCGTCCCGGTGCCTCGGCAGTTACAGCCACGCTCAAAACTCAAAAACAAGATCAACTGCAAAAGCGGCGGACAAGAGTGTCCGTCCACCCCGGGCTAGTCCGCGGGCAGAAACTTGGGCGCCGCGGGCGCAACGTATCCCGGCGGCGTGCCCTTCTGGATGAACGGCAGATCGTCCGGTACACGCACTTCGACCCGTCCGTCGGGCATCAGCTTGTAGGTTTGGCCGAGCGGGTCCACCGGCGTGCCGTGCAGCAGGCCCGCCGCCTGCAGTTCGGAAAAGCTGGAGGGGAAACGGCCAGCCTGCTGTTGGTAGCGGCCGGTCAGTGCTTCCAGGTTGGTCACATCTTCGTCAACTTGCAGCGCCCGCAAATGCGCCGCCGCATTGGCCCGCACGGTTTTATCTTTCGCTGTCTGGTAGGTCGTGCTCCACATCATCCGGGCCATCTGTTGATCACCCGCGTGTTCCGCCATCTTTCCCGCGAGAACCGCCAGGAAGGGGTGAGCATTGGGCACGCGAGAACCACGGGCAAATACGTCAGACGCGCCCGCATAGTCTTTTAATTCCATGTAGCGGACGAATCCCTCGTTGTAGTAGAGGCGCCACTCGTTCGGGTTGTGGCGGATGCCGAACTCTTCCAACTCGATGGCGCGCTCAGGCATGCCACCGCCGTTGGGCGGCTTCGGGGCCAGAAAGTTGGCGCCGTATTCGTAGGCCACCAGCAGTTGGGGATCGAGCGTAGTCGTGATTTCCAGCAGCGGTGCCAGCAAATCAAAATTATGGGCGCCTGCGTGGTGTTTGCTACCGAAGTATTGCACCGCCCGGGTCCAGTAAATGTCGGCCAGCAGGCCGTCGTAGCCAAGGCTCATCTTCTTCAACGCCTTGGGCGAAGAAATATAGAGCACTTCTTCCAGC
>JACXTT010005486.1_pt1 | contig 18413 bp, 17 predicted proteins | sample 9270951 | NCBI WGS metagenome assembly JACXTT01 (sample SAMN15532306, study PRJNA645909) | rock metagenome | isolation source: weathered quartz diorite | place: Puerto Rico | collected 2017-06-21 | reverse complement strand
AGCCTCAGCATCCCGACCACCTCCGATCGCCTGAAAACCACTCATTTCCAGGCGAAAGTCTGAGGAGCCAGTCGGACCGCACCGGGCCGCGGGGCGGTCACTTTTTCCGGGGCAAGTAGTCTAAGTCTAGGTCGCGACTTGCGCGACCTCACCGCCGGAGACGGCGGACAGGCGCTCCAGCCAGGGCGTGGCACGAAGCCGTCCGAAGATCTCGGACGCCTCGGCGAGCAGCGGCTCGGCATCGCGCGGGAGGCCTTCTCGCACGAGCCATTCGGCATGCTCGAGCTGGGTGACGGCCAGGTAGAACGGGACAGAGAGCTCGCGGAGACGCTGGGTAGCCTGCTTGAAGAGCCGCTCGGCCTCGAGCTCGTCGCCCTCCCGTACCGCCAGGTGCGCTCGGAACCGGGCGGACTGCGCCTGCAGGGACTGCGGCGAGCGGCCCGGCGGGAGTGCATCCAGGACGGCCAAGAGCTCGCACGCCTTCGCAAGGTCGTCGAGTTGTAAGCAGGCCTCCAGACCGGCGACAAAAGCCTCCTTGATGGCTTCGCTCGAGATCCCGAGTGTCGCGATCCCGGACATCGTCGTCTCGGTCGCCAAGAGCGCCTCGGAGGGTTGACCGCGTGCAAGCGCGAGCCGGGCATAGCCGGACCAGTACTGCATGCGCTCCTGCAGGTCTGCCGACTCGCCGAGCTCGGACAGCATCGCCATCAGCTCGACGGCCTCCTCCAGCCGGCCCCGATGCGTGTGGATCGGAACGAGAGAGACAGGGAGGCCGGCGAAGGCGAGCCGCGCCTGTGACCAGTCGGCCTCGGGGAGCTGTGCGCGCAGCGCAAGGGCGTCGTCCCATTCTCCGAGCGCGAACAGCGGATACTGGGCCGCGGTGAACGACCACTCCCAGTACCGGTTCCCGACCCGACGGGCAAGCGCAAGCCCGTCTCGAATACTCGCTGCCGCTTCCTCGAAGCGGTCCCCGCGGGCGAGCGAGTCACCGAGGTTGTAGTAGGCGCGGAGCGCCGCGGACGGCTTGTCGCTCTCGATTGCGACATCGAGCGCGTACCGGAGCAGCGTCAGCCCTTCGCGTGGCCGTTCGTGGGCGATGAGGATGATCGCCTTGGTGTTGAGGGCCTGCGAGAGGACCTCCGGCAATGACAGTGCCTCCGCCATGTCCAGGGCCGTCTCGACCCGCTCGCGAGCGAGCTCCAGGTCACCGTGGAAGAACATGAAGCGGCCGATCTGCGCCACGAGCGCCGCGAGGTCGGCGTCCGGCCCGTGCTGCGCAAGTATCTGATAGGAGCGGTCCATCGTCTCGAGCCCTTCCTCGAGTCGCCCGCGGTCCCACATCACCTCGGCCAGTCGGGCCGACACCCGAGCGGCCTGATGCGCCGCGCTCGCCGCTTCGAACAACACGATCGCCTGCTCGAAGTGCACGGTCGCCTCGTCGGCGCGCGTACCCGCGTACGCCATCGCGCCCGCGCGCTCGTGGAGCTCGGCCTGGACGAGCGGGTCGTCGGTCAGCTCGATCGCCCGCTCGAACGAGCGCTGGGCCTCCGAGTTGGCGGCAAGCGAGGCCGCACGCTCGGCCGCGCGCACGAGCATCTCGCGCGCTTCCGCCCGTACGTTCTCGGCGCCGACGTCGTCGGGTGCTGCGCGGTAGGCGTCGAGGTAATGCGAGGCGACGACCTCGACGACCTCGTCGTCACCGAGCGAACGGAGGTACTCGGCTGCGGCAAGGTGGCGCAGTTTCCGGTCCCGCCGCGAGAGCATGTCGTACGCGACCTTCTTCACGAGGTCCTGCAGGAAGCCGTACTGACCGCGCTCCGGCGAGAGCGGATCGGCCTCCAACGAGAGGACCTCCTTCCGGATCAGCGATTGCAGCAGCGGTTCGAGCTCGGGCTCCTGCCAGCCTGTCACGGCAGCAAGGCCGCGCGTCGTGAAGGTTCTGCCGAGCACGGCGGCGTCCTGGACCAGCCTTCGTTCGTCGGGCGTGAGACCGTCGATGCGGGCGGCGATGAGAGCCTGCAGTGTCTCGGGCACCTCGAGTGTCTCGATCTCGCCCGTCGGGCGAAACGCGTTGCCTTCGCGGACGAGCAACCCGCGGTCGATGAGCATCCGGACCGTCTCGACGGCGTAGAAGGGAACGCCCTCCGCGCGTTCGAGGATGCGGGCCCGTAGCTCCTCGGGGAGTCCGGGCACTGGACCTGTCAGCAGCACTTCCATCGTCTCGCGCGGGAGCGGCTCGAGCATGATCGACGTGAAGTTCCGCTTGCCGGCTCCCCAGGTGGGCCGGCGTCCCAGGAGCTCGGGCCGCGCGAGCGTGAGGATGAAGAGCGGCAGGTCCCGCGACCAGTCGAGCAGGTATTCGATGAAGTCGAGGAGCGCGCTGTCGGCCCAGTGGATGTCCTCGAAGAGGAGGACGGTCGGGGCCTCGTCGGCGACGCGTTCGAAGAACATGCGCGCGGCCGCGAAGAGGTTCTCCTGATCCCCGGCTGCCCCCTCCTCGAGACCGAGCAGGTGGGCCAGGCGAGGAGCGATGAACCGGCGCTCCTGCGGGTCGTGCACGTATTGCTCGATGGCGGCGCGCAGCTTTGCGAGCGCCGAGCTCGACTCCTCGTCCTCGATGATCCCCGCACGACCGCGCACCATCTCGGCGAGCGCCCAGAACGCCACGCCGTCGCCATATGCGAGACACCGCCCCGAGTGCCACAGCGTGTCGGCGACCAGTCCGTCGATGTACTTCTCGAACTCCCACGCGAGGCGCGACTTGCCGATGCCGCCGACCCCGACGGCCGAGACGAGACGTGCCTTGCCCTCCTCGACGGCGGCATGGAAGCTCTCCTTGACGAGGCGGAGCTCGCTGTCCCTTCCGACGAAGGCCGGCTCGAGCCCGGCTGACTTCGACGCTCCGCCGCGCAGGCCGACGACCCTGATCGCCGCCCACAGCTGCAAGGGCTCGGCTTTCCCCTTCAGCTCGTGCAGCCCGGCGTCGTCGTACACGATTGCGGCCTCCGACGCCCGTTTGGTCGAGTCGCCGACGAGCACCGAGCCGGGCTGCGCCTCACTCTGGATCCTCGCAGCCGTGTTGACGAGGTCGCCGGCGACCATGCCCTGACCCTGCGCGCCCAGAGTCACCGCCGCTTCGCCGGTGAGGACGCCTGCCCGGGCTTGCAGCTCCGGCGCTCCGACGTCGGCGCCGAGTGCCGCAACTGCGTCGACCAGGTCGAGCGACGCCCTCACTGCCCGCTCGGCGTCGTCCTCGTTCGCCGTCGGCGTCCCCCAGACCGCCATCACTGCGTCGCCGATGAACTTCTCGACCGTGCCGCCGTATCGCTCGATCAGCTCGCGGCAGGTCTCGAAATAGCGCGAGAGCAGCTCCCGCGCGTCCTCGGCGTCGCGCGACTCGGAAAGGGTGGTGAACCCGACGAGGTCGGCGAAGAGGACCGAGACGAGGCGTCGCTCGGCGACCGGTGCGGACTGCGATGAGACCGGCACGGGCGTGATCGGCGTGGGCACGGCGCCGGCGAGCTTCGCGCCGCAGGCATCACAGAACGCCTGCCCGCCCTCGGTCTGCGCTCCGCACGACGGACACACGCTCTCGAGCGAGGATCCGCAGGAGCGGCAGAACCGTGCACTCGCGCGGTTCTCGGCGCCACAGGTCTTGCATCCCATGGGCCGAGTTTATGGGCGCAGGGGTCAGGCCGGAAGCCAGAGCCGGGAGGCCGCGAACGTCCGTCCCGGGTCGGCGATGCGGGTGCCGGCAAGCGTTCTGATCGTTCCCGACACCAGCACCCCGCCCCGCGCGAGAAGCGCGTGCGCGCGAGAGATCGTGGCGGGTGTGGCGCCGGAGCCTGCGAGGTCGAGGCCGGACAGCGTCACCGAGCGCGTGCCGTTGACGACGGTCGCCCGCAGCGAGAAGCACGGAGCGCGGATGCACCGCACACCGGTGTCGATCACGCGGTAGATCGTCCCTGCCTCCTGTTGCGCGCCGGCAGACAGCCAGACTCGGGTAGCGACGAGCTTCCCGAGCTCCGGGAACGTGCTCGCGTACTGGGCGAACGCTCCTTCGACGAGAGCCCGTCCCGACGCGAGCGCAGGCTGAGCGCGAACCCTCGCCGTCGCCGTGAACGCGGAAAGATCGACCGCGGCGGCGTAGCACGCCGCTCGCGCGACTCCGGTGAGACACGGGGTCAGTTTCCAGTTGACGCGGCTGGCCCAGAAGCCGCCGCACATCGGGCTGGGGCACATGCGCGGATCGCCGCGGACGCTGTAGACCGTTGGTGTGGTGGCGTCGCGACCGGTTGCGCCGGCAAATGCGCCTGCCGGCAGGAGACCGGCGGTGAGACACATCGCCGCGACCAGCGAGCGGCGGACGATCACGCATCGAGGGTACACCCCGGCGGCGGCCCCTAGAATGGGCCGCGTGTCCCGGACCTCCGCGCGCCTGGTCGGGATCGGACTAGTCGCCGGTGTGTTCAGCTCTCTGTTCGGAGTCGGCGGCGGGCTCGTGATCGTCCCGCTGCTGCTGCTCCTGGCCGCGTACCCCCCTCACGAGGCGACGGCGACGTCACTCGGTGCAGTTGCCATCACGGCGCTCGCCGGTGTCGTCGCCTACGCGCTCCGTCACGACATCCGCTACTCCTATGCGGCCCTGGTGGGTCTCCCCGCGACGATCGGCGTCATCGGCGGGGCGGCGCTGCAGCAGCGCTTCTCGGGGCGGGCACTGACCCTTTCCTTCGCGCTCCTCCTGGTGGGGATCGGGATCTGGCTGATGGTCGGATGAGCGCAGGCGTCGTCACAGGCGCGGTGCTGCTCGGCATCGCGGCGGGCGTCCTCTCCGGGATGTTCGGCATCGGCGGCGGAACACTCTTCGTGCCGACGCTGATCGGGTTGGGCCTGACGCCGCATCACGCAGCCGCGACCTCGCTCCTGGCCATCGTTCCCACCGCCCTCGTCGGCGTCTGGCGGCAGCGGCGCTACGGGAACCTGCGCGCCCGAGCGGCGCTCCTGCTCGGTCTGGCCTCGATCGCCGGGGTCGAGGCCGGCGTCCGGATCTCGATAGCGTTGCCGGAGCACACATTGCGCCGTCTGTTCGCCATTTTCCTGCTCGCGGTTGCGGTGCAGCTCGTCTACCGGGAGCGCAGCCAGGCCAAGCGCTACCCTCAATCCCCGTGAGGCGAGCCTTTTGGAGGCTGAGCGGCGTCCTCGCCGCGGGTGGTGCGGCTGCGCTCGTCGCCGGTCTTGCCGGTGCAGCGGGAAAGCCCGTGACGGCTGCGACCGCCGCGGCGGTGCGTGTCGTTGTCGCCGGCCAGCCACCGCTCGCCGGCGCCCAGGTTGTCGGTCCACCCGGGGCGGCGACCGAGGTGACGGGATTCTCGTACCCGGACGACGGCTCGGTCGTGCGGATCGGATCGGCCTCCGGCAGCGTGTCCGCCCAGCCGGGTGCTTCGGCGAGCGCCGAGGCGGTCACCTCCTCGCTCGCCGTGACGCTGTTCGGGGGCGAGGTCACCGTCGGGTCGGTGACGACGCATGCCACAGTCGCGGCGGGCTCCGTGACCGCGACCGCGGACACGTCCCAGTCGCAGATCCAGGGCCTCGTCGAGCTGGGCCAAGACACGCCGGCAACGGCTCCCGGGCAGGTTGCCCTGGCGGACTGGGGAACGCTCGAGCTCCTCGTCACCGAGAGCACCACCCAGACGGCCGGGAAGCGGCGGAAGCTTGCCGAGGCGAGCGTCATCGGTCTGCGGTTGAAGCTGCTTGCCGACCACGGCGGCCTCCCGGCCGGCAGTGAGATCGACGTCGGCGTCTCGCAGGCATCGGCGGTCGAGGCGGCCGGCGCGCACCAGACGCCGGCGACGACCAAGCCGGCGCCGAAGGCCCAACCGCCGATCGTGCGCGGTGGGCGACCGAGGCGTCCGATCGTCGAGCCGGGAAGCTCGGTCCAGGGCGCGCCGTCCGATCTCGTGCACCCGATCCCCTCCGGCGTCCAGGTGACGCTGTCCACGAAGGGCTTCGTCTTCCCTGTCTTCGGACCGGCGACGTTCGGCGACTCGTTCGGCGCTCCCCGCCCGGACATCATCAGTGGCTGGCATCACGGCGAGGACATCTTCGCGCCCCTGGGGACGCCGTTGCTCGCCGTCACCGACGGGACGGTGCACACGGTCGGTTGGAACGAGATCGGGGGCTGGCGTCTGTGGCTGCGCGACGCAGCCGGCGACGAGTTCTACTACGCCCATCTGTCCGCCTACTCGCCGCTTGCCGTCGAGGGCCGGCACGTGCGGGCAGGTGATGTGATCGGGTTCCTCGGCGAGAGCGGTGACGCCGACGGTGGGCTTCCGCACCTGCATTTCGAGATCCACCCGGTCCAGCTGCTCGCGCTCGGCTACGACGGCGTCATCGCGCCGTATCCGTACCTCGTCGCATGGAAGCGGGCCCAGGACGTGCCCTTCACCGCCGGTCGCGTCTACGTCAACGACAAAAACGGCCTGCCACGCGTTGGCGCGCCCGCCCCGGGTGCGGTGCTGCTGCAGGTAACCGACGTCTCGCGGACGAGCGGACTCGTGCCTGGTGCGCTCGAGCGGGCTCTGCGCGGTGGTGCCGGGCAGAGCCCGCCCAGCGGCGGTTAGTACGGGTCAGCTGTCGGCGCTCTCGCCGCCGTTCGTTCCGGCGGTGGCAGCTGCGACCGGCTGTGCGTCCGGCGTATCGATGTCGAGTGGTGCGAGCTCGTCATCGCCCGCGATCTTCTCGAGCAGCCAGTGGCGGGTCTGCGGCCCTGTCCACGGGTTGTAGAGGGTGCCGACGAGGATGCCGGCGATCAACATCTTCCGGCTCTTCCTCTGACCCTTCTTTCCCTTTGGCTGAACGCGGCCGGCGGCGTCGCCGAGCTCTTCGAGCGCCCGGCGAAGGTTCTCCTGCAGATCCTTGTCCGTCGCCAGCTTGCGTGCGGACTTGCCGAGCCCGCGCTCCTTGGAGAGGTCGCCGTAGATCCCGCGGGCGGTGGTGAGCGCCTCGCGGACGTGGTCGCGGAAGTCGTCGTCTTTGAGAGCTCGCTCGACATAGGGCCGAAGGCTCTCCACCGTGGCCTCCAGCCGTTCGTTTTTCTTGGGCATGGGAGGGGCCCGTCCTTTCCTCGTGTTCCTGAGCATGTGAAGTATGCCGCGCCTGACACGACCCGCCGTGACATCAATACCCGCCTTGTCTGGACGAGAGCTGGTTGACCGGTGATTGGCGCCGATGCGGGGATGGGCGAGACCGGCGTGTCTCGACCACCATCCGCGCGGCGAGGGATTGCCGGTCAAGCATCTACGATGCGGGCGTGCGCACCGTCAAGCGGATCGCGCTCGCGATCGGCGCAGTCGTGGGCGCCGTCGTCTACGTCTGGTTCGCGGCGGTTCGGGCGGTCCCGCTCGTACGACGCCGCAAGGCAGACCGTCGCTCCCGCTGATGTGGGCTCCGCCCACGGTGCGCGGCGGCCGGGCTGTCCGATGGCTGTCGCTGCTCGTCGGGCTCCTGCTCTTCGCGGTCGGAATCGTGATGCTGCTCGAGTCCCGGCTCGGCCTGTCGCCGTGGGACGTGCTCAACCAGGGCATCGCACGCCACACGCCGCTGAGCTTCGGGATCGCGAACACCGTCGCCGCGCTCGTCGTCCTCGCGGTTGCGTGGAGGCTGGGTGCCGTGATCGGGCCGGGCACCGTCGCCAACGCCGTGCTCATCGGCGTGTTCGTCGATCTCCTCGTGCGGTCAAGAGCGTTGGTGGGTATCCACGGCGCAGGCGTCTTTGAACGGGTGCTGGCGCTCGCGGGCGGCATTCTCGTGATCGGGGTCGCATCCGCTCTCTACATCGGTGGAGCGCTCGGCGCAGGCCCCCGCGACTCCCTGATGCTCGTCCTCTCGCGCCGCACAGGCCGGCGCGTCGGGATCGTGCGGACGGTGCTCGAGTCGTCGGTCACCGTCGCCGGGTTCGCGCTCGGAGGCACCCTCGGCGTGGGCACGTTCGCCTTCGCACTCGGGGTCGGTCCCGCGATCGAAGGGTCGTTCTGGCTGCTCGCGCATTCGCCACTCGCCGTGGAGGCACAGCCCGATGTCGCCCCGAGTACGATCGGCCCGGGATGAAGGGGCTGATCTGCGCAGGCGGGCAGGCGACGCGGCTCGGCGAGCTGACGCGCGTCACGAACAAGCACCTGCTCCCGGTGGGAGGCTGGCCGATGGTCTACTACCCGCTGCAGCTGCTGCAGCTCGCCGGTGTGCGCGAGGTGCTGATCGTGACGGGGAAACACCACGCGGGGCAGATGATCGACCTGCTGGGGGACGGCCGCTTGACGAGCCGGGACAGCAGCGCCCCGCTCCTCGACGTCGATCTCACGTACAAGGTCCAGACCGAGCCGGGCGGCATCGCCCAGGTGGTCGGCATGGCGAGGGAGTTCGCCGGCGACGACGGCCTGGTGGTCGTGCTCGGCGACAATATTTTCGAGAGGTCTCAGCGGGATGTCCTTCGCGCCTGGGGGGCGGTTCCCGAGCGCGCGCACATCTTCGTCAAGGAGGTTCCCGATCCGGAGGCGTTCGGGGTCGTCGTCTACGGAGACGACGGAGCCGTCGCGGACATCGTCGAGAAGGCCGGAGTGGTCGACACGCGGTACGACAAACCGCCGTCGGCTCACGCCGTCGTGGGCCTGTACTGCTATCCGCCCGACGTGTTCGAGGTGATCGACAGGCTGAAGCCGTCGTCACGCGGCGAGCTCGAGATCACGGATGTGAACCGGCACTACGCGCAGACCGGGCGACTCGACGTGACCGAGATCGAGGGCTGGTGGGAGGACGCCGGCAAGCACTGGCAGCACCTCGCGGAGATCGGCAGGCTGATCGAGGAGACGGGCGTCAACCGATGAGCATCGCCACGGTTGACGGCCTTGCCAGGATTCCCCTGCGGCGCGTGGCGGACGACCGCGGCTGGTTCATGGAGCTTCGTAGGGAGAGTGAACTGCCGAGGCCGACGCGCCAGACGAACATCTCTTTCTCGAGGCGGGGCGTCATCCGTGGTCTGCACTATCACGAGCGCGGTCAGGACGATCTCTTCATCTGCCTTCAGGGCATGGCGCGAGTCGTCGTGCTCGATCGTGAGACCGGGGACGTGTACACGGAAGACATCGGTGACGAGAACCCCGTTGCCGTCTACGTTCCCGGCCGGCACGCACACGGCTTCGAGGCCCTGACCGATCTGCTGTTCTGCTATCACGTGACGGAGGAGTACGACCCGACCGACCCCGACGAGCACGGTGTGTGCTGGGCCGATCCTCGGGTCGTGCATCTGTGGAGCACCACGACGCCGATCGTCTCGCCTCGCGACGCCGCCGCCTGCTCGTAACGGGCGCCGGCGGGCAACTGGGCCGCGCGCTCGTCGAGGCGTTTTCGTCCGACGAGGTGATTGCGCTGGATCACGGCGACTGGGACGTCGCGCTGCCGCCACCCCGGCTTCCGCGGCTCGAGCTCGTGCTCCACGCGGCCGCCTGGACCGACGTGGATGGCGCCGAAGCCGACCCGCAGCATGCGGCGGCCGTCAACGTCGGCGGTGTCACGCATGCTGCCTCGCTCGGAGCGCCGCTCGTCGTCTTCTCGACCGATTACGTCTTCGACGGCCGCAAGCGCGAGCCGTACGTCGAGTCGGACACACCCGACCCGCAGTCCGTGTACGGGCGATCGAAGCTGCACGGAGAGGCCGCTGCCGGCGAGGACGCGTGGATCGTGCGCAGCTCGTGGCTCTTCGGTCCGACGGGACACAACTTCCTGCGGACGATGCTTGCGCTCGCGGTGGAGCGTGACGAGGTCTCGGTCGTGGACGACCAGCGCGGATGCCCGACGTACGTCGGGCATCTCGCACGCGGGGTCCGTGAGCTCGTCGACGGCGGTCGGCCACGGGGTGTCTGGCACCTCGCCGCCGGTGGCGACTGTACGTGGGCCGAGTTCGCCGAGGCCGTGTTCGCAGAGGCGGGTGTCGAGTGCGCTGTGAGGCGGGTGACGACGGCTGAGCTCGGAAGACCGGCGCCCCGCCCTCCATATTCCGTGCTGCGGAGCGAACGGCCAGGGGCGCCGGAGCTTCCCCACTGGCGCGACGGGCTGAAAGAGTGCCTGGCTCGTCTGCGCAGATGACTGACCGGTGATCGGCGTCGACCACCATCCGCGCGGCGTGTAATTGCCGGTCAATCATCTACCCTTCGCGCGGCCGTGAAAGTGCTCGTCACCGGTGGAGCCGGTTTCATCGGCTCCCATTTCGTGCGGCGTCTGGTCGCTTCGGGCGACGACGTCGTGGTGCTCGACAAGCTCACGTACGCCGGCAACCCGGCGAACCTGGACGGGGTCGACGTGCAACTGGCGATCGGCGACATCACCGATGCCGACACCGTTGCCCGCTCTGGTGCTGGCTGCGATGCGGTCGTCAACTTCGCCGCCGAGACGCACGTCGACCGTTCGATTCTCGGCGCGAAGGAGTTCGTGCAGACCAACGTGCTCGGGACGCAGACGCTGCTCGAGTGGGCGCGGGACACGGGTGCACGGCTCGTCCAGGTCTCCACCGACGAGGTCTACGGCGACCTGGAGGGGGGCGACCGGTCGCGGGAGAGCGATCCGCTGCATCCGTCCAGCCCCTACTCGGCGTCGAAGGCAGCGGGAGATCTGCTCGTGCTCGCGTACGTGCGGACGTACGGCGTTCAGGGCTCGGTCACGCGTGGTGCGAACACCTTCGGACCGCGCCAGCACCCCGAGAAGCTCATCCCGCTCTTCGTCTCGAATGCGCTCGACGGTCTGCCGCTGCCCGTCTACGGCGACGGCCGGCAGCGCCGCGAATGGCTCCACGCCGCCGACCACTGCGCCGCGATCGACCTTGTGCTGCGGGATGGCGCCTCAGGCGAGATCTACAACGTCGGCGGGGAGGAGCTCGAGAACATCGAGGTGACGCGGCGGATCGTCGAGCTGACGGGCGCCGATCCGGCGCTCATCTCGCATGTGGAGGATCGCGCCGGCCATGACCGGAGATACGCGCTCGACGACAGCAAGGTGCGCGAGCTCGGGTGGCGCCGGGAGCACTCGTTCTGCGAGACCGGCTTGACCGAGACGGTGGCGTGGTATCGCGACAATCGCGCGTGGTGCGATGCCGTGAAAGCCGGCGAGTACCGTGCGTATTACGAAGAGCAGTACGGTGCCCGCCTGGGGCCAGCGCCTTGAGATTCTCGCGGCGACCTCTCCCCCGCACAGTCGCCACGATCGCGTTCGCCGCGCTCGTCGTGTCCATGGGTGCGGGCGCGATGCTGCGTCCGCCGCCGGGAGGCGGCTCTTCGGCGACGGGAGGCACGCCGGCCGGAACGAGTGATCCGACGTTCGTCCTCACCGGTGCCGGAAACGGACACGGCGTCGGGCTGAGCCAGTACGGCGCCTTTGCGCAGGCCAAGGCCGGTCAGGGCCCCGCGGACATCCTCGCGTTCTACTTCCCCGGCACGCAGCTCACCCACAAAGCGTTCGGGAAGCTCCGTGTCCTCGTCGTTCCGACCGCGAAGTCGCTCGCGATCTCGTCCACCGCGCCCTACACGGTCAAGGACGGTGTCGGACAGACGCACGACCTCGACGCAGGCGGGATCACGCTCGGGCCAGATCTCCAGGTTCCGCTCGCCGGCGTGCCGACGGTACTGACCGGACCTCTGACGTTCACGTCGACCACAGGTGAGGTGATCTCGATCGGGAACCGCTCGTATCGCGGCGAGATCGAGGTCACGTCCGACGGGTCATCGCTCCAGGCCGTCGACATCGTCGGTCTGGAGGCATACGTGCGGGGAGTCGTTCCCGGTGAGATGCCGAGCACGTGGCCTGCCGCCGCTCTCCAGGCGCAGGCGATCGCCGCCCGCTCGTATGCGCTCGCCACGCTGGTCAAGGGGAAGGCGTGGGATCTCTATGCCGACGGCCGGAGCCAGCAGTATCTCGGCGCCGGTGCGGAAACCCCGGAGACGACCTCCGCCGTCAAGGCTACGAGCGGCAACGTGTTGTTCTACGGGGGCACCGTGGCGACGACGTTCTACTCCTCGTCCTCGGGCGGCCGGACGCAGAGCGGCTTCGATGCCTTCGGTCTCGACGTGCCCTACCTTCCGTCCAGAGACGATCCCTGGGATGCAGGCTCGCCGTTCCACACATGGCAGCCGCGCTCCTACACGGGTGCACAGCTCGCGAAGGCGCTCGGCCTGGCCGCGCCGGCTCTCGACGTCTCGGCACGTTTCTCACAGTCCGGTCGGGTCGTCGCCCTGTCGATCACGGCGACTGACGGCTCGAGTCTTTCCGTGGCGGGTACCGAGGCGCGCAAGCGGCTCGGGCTTCGGTCAACCGCCTTCCGTCTGGCCACGCTGCGCTTCCTGACGACGCCGTCGCCGACGAGCCCGGGCGTCGCGGTACGCCTGACCGGTATCGCTCGAGACGCGGATAGACCCATGCTCGAACGGCTTGCACCCACAGGGAGCTGGATCCCCGTCGTTCGTCGCCTGCAGGTGGAAGCCGCGGGTACGTTTGCCGCGGTCGTGCACCCCGAGCAGACGACGACGTATCGCCTCTCCGCCTCCGGCATCGGCGGCCCCGCGCTCACGATTCCGGTGGTCGGGACGCAGCCCTGATGCGTCGTCGCATAGCCGTCGCCGCGGTGGCCATGATGACGCTGGCCGCGCCCGCGGCCGCCTTCTCACCGACCGATCCCCTCGCGCCGAAGCAGTGGTATCTGGCCGCGAACCACACGTATGACGCTTGGGCGCAGCCTCCGACGCTGGCGCCGGTGCGGATCGCGATCATCGACTCGGGCATCGACGCCACTCACCCCGAGCTGGCGAAGCACATCGTCGCGGCGCGCAGCTTCGTCGGCGGCAAGGCGACGGTGGACACGCAGGGGCACGGGACGTTCGTCGCCGGGCTGATCGGGGCGACCGTCAACGACGGCATCGGCATCGCCGGGCTCTTTCCATCGGCCCAGTTGATCGTCGCGAAGGTCGTGACGGCGCAGAAGACGATTCCGGTCGCAGCTGAGGCAAAGGCGATCAGGTGGGCCGTCGACCAGGGTGCCCGCGTGATCAACATGAGCCTCGGCGGCGTCCGAGACCCGATCCAGCTCTCGCGGGACACGTACTCGCCCGCGGAGGCTGCCGCGGTCGACTACGCGGTGGCACACCACGTCGTCCTCGTCGCGGCGGTGGGGAACGGCGACCAGTCACCGCGCGAGCCTTGGCATTTCGCCAGCTATCCGGCCGCCTTGCCGCACGTCATCGGCGTCAGCGCATTCGACCAGGATGGAACGGTCCCGGATTTTTCGAACCGCGACGCCGTCTTCAACGACATCGCTGCCCCGGGTGCCGGGATCCTGTCGACACTGCCGTTGAAGCTGACGGCGCAGTTCCCGAGTTGCGCGGAGCAGGGCTACTCCAGCTGCGGGCCCGAGGATTTCCGCGCCGCCGAGGGAACGTCCTTCGCAGCCCCCCAGGTGACCGCCGCCGCGGCGATGCTGATCTCCGTCGATCCGAACCTGTCTCCGGATCAGGTGACGTCGATCCTCGAGCGGACCGCGACCGACGCCAATGCGGGCAACGGCTGTGGCAGGTGTCCACTCGGACGCGACGCCTACACGGGTTGGGGTCGGCTCAACGTCGCAGCGGCGCTGGCCGCGCTCGCCGGCCCGCTGCCGCCGGCGGACAGGTTCGAGCCGAACGACGACGCCGGCTCTGCCGCGTGGCCACTCTCGGGCCAGTCAGGCTCGCTCACGGCGACGCTCGACTTCTGGGACGACCAGAGTGACGTGTACCGGATCAGGCTTCAGCGCGGACAAAAGCTGTTCGCCGTGCTGTCGCCGAGGGGCACCGACACCATACTCGCGCTCTGGAAGCCCGAGACCGTGCACGTCGACGATCTCCGTGCGCAATCCATGCGTCTTCGTGCGTCGAGGAAGGTGGGACGGGTCGAGAGGCTGTCCTATCGTGCGCGGCGGACGGGCTTCTACTACCTGCAGGTGAAGATCCAGGCCGCGGGTGGCGGCGACGGGTCGTACGCGCTCCAGTTCTCCAAGACTCCGGCGTTCGGGAAAGTTCCGTAGAGAAGACCTGCCGTCGCGCCCCAGAGCAGCCAGCTCGCGCCCGGCACGGACGATCTCGTGGCATCAACCATCTACGCCTCTCGGAGGAGCTCTTCCTCGGGGACCTCCCGGAGAATGCGCGCCGGGTTGCCGACGACCATGACGCGTGGCGGGACGTCCTTGGTGACCACGGCACCCGCGCCGACGAATGCGTCTTCGCCGATCTCGATCTCCGGGCAGAGGACGGCGCCGCCGCCGATCCGGGCCCCTCTGCGGATCGTCGGGCCCTTCAGCAAACGCGTTTCGGTTCGCCCCATACGGTTGTCGTTGGTCGTGACGACGCACGGCGCGATGAACACGTGCTCCTCGAGCGTCGAGTATGCCGTGATGTACGCGTCAGCCTGGATCCTGGTCATCGCGCCGATCGAGGTGTCGTTCTCGACGAGAGATCCGCGCCCCACCACGACGTCGTCTCCGATCGTCACGCGCTCCCGGATGCACGACTGGTCGCCGAGGATCACGCGCGAGCCGATCGCGGCCCCGGCGAACACGATCGCGCCGGTCGAGACGATCGAGCCTTCGCCGATCACCGTCGGTGGCAGAGGCTCGCGGCTCGCGGTCGAGCGCGGCGAGAGCGCGGGCTGTTTTCCCACGACTGCCCCTTCGAGCACCTTGACGCCCGGGCCGAGGACAGTGTCCGGGTAGACGGTCGCGCTGGGGTGGACATATGTCGGGGCTTCCATGTCCGTCAGCGATCCTACGACCTCAGCGACTCTGTCAGGCGTTCGAGTGCGCCGACGACCGCGAGTCCGTCGACCGCCTCCTGGTGATCGCCTGGGCCGTTGCAGACGAGCTCGAGGAAGTGCCTCACCTCGAGTCGTAGGGGCTCGTCGATCGGGATCTTGGGACTGAAGATGTCACCCGTGCGCGTCGTCCACTCGCCGTAGCTCTCAGCCGGTTCCCACGGAGCTTTCTCGTAGACGGTGATCTTGCGCTCGAGTTCCATGTCGTCGAAGACCGCCATCTTCTCCTTTCCGACGACGGTCATCTTGCGCATCTTGTGCGGGTCGAGCCACGACAGGTGCATGTGCGCGACCTTTCCCGAGGGGAAGCCGAGGTAGCAGAAGACGACGTCTTCGACCCCCGGCTGCAGGAAGGCCCGGCCGAGAGCGATCGCCTCCACCGGCTCTTCTCCGATCAGCCAGAGGATCACCGAGAGGTCATGGACGCCGAGTGACCAGAGCGCGTTCTCGTGCGAGCGGATCACCCCGAGGTTCTGGCGGTTGCCGTAGACGCACAGCACCTCCCCGAGCTCGCCGGAGTCGACGAGGTTTTTGAGCTTGCGGACGCCGGGGTGATACAGCAGAAGATGCCCCGGCATGAGCACGAGACTGCGCGCCCGGGCGAGGTCGAGCAGCTCCTCCATCTCCGCCCGTCGCATCGCCGGCGGCTTTTCGACGAAGACGTGCTTGCCGGCATCGAGCGCCCGGCGTGCGAGGTCGTAGTGCGTCGGGACGGGTGTGGCGACCACGATCGCCTGGAGGTCGTCGTCGGCGAGGAGGTCGTCGAAATCGCCCGTTGCACGTGCCCCGGGGTAGCGGGCTGCGAAACGCTCTCGGAGCTCGTCGGATGTGTCGCAGATCCACGAGAGGTCGGCGAGGTCGTCGACGTTGCGTACGAGGTTCTGTCCCCAATTTCCGAGCCCGGCTTGCCCGACCCGGACCAGCGGCGGCGTCACAGCTTCCAGATCTTGTCTGACGTGATCCCCGCGCGGCCGGTCGCGTTGCGGAGATCGACGACGAGACGTGCCGTGTCGACGAGCGCCGCGTAGTCGATGTCCGTATGAGCCGTGGCGATCACGACCACGTCGTACGCGGCCGGGTCGAGCGGGACGGAGGCCATGTCGAGCCCGTGCTCGGAGAAGGCGTCGACGAACGGGTCGTGATACGAGACGTTCGCGCCGGCCCGTTCGAGCAGCTCGATGAGACGCACTGCGGGCGACTCGCGCATGTCCGAGATGTCGGCCTTGTACGCAACGCCGAGCACGAGGACTCGGGCGTCTTTGACCGACTGTCCGAGCCCGTGGTTGAGCGCCTGGGAGATCCTCGAGCGGCAGTAGTAGGGCATGGCCTGGTTGACCTTGCCTGCGAGCTCGATGAACTCGGTCGTGAAGTCGTACTCGCGGGCCTTCCACGTGAGGTAGAACGGGTCGATCGGGATGCAGTGGCCCCCGAGCCCGGGGCCGGGCTCGAAGCGCATGAACCCGAAGGGCTTGGTCGAGGCGGCGTCGATCACCTCCCAGATGTCGATGCCCATCCGGTCGCACAGACGGGCGAGCTCGTTGACGAGCGCGATGTTGACCGAGCGGAAGATGTTCTCGAGCAGCTTGGTCAGCTCTGCCGCCTCGGGCGACGAGACGCGGTGGATCGTGTCGATCGCACTTCCGTAGAGCGCGGCGGCGGCGTCCGTCGACGCCTCGTCGATCCCGCCGACCACCTTCGGCACGGTTCGAGTCGTGTGGTCGGTGCGACCCGGGTCGACGCGTTCGGGGGAGTAGGCGAGCAGGAAGCCCTCTCCCGCCCGCAGCCCGCTGCCGGCCTCGAGGATGGGGCGGACCACGTCCCTCGTCGTTCCCGGATAGGTGGTCGACTCGAGCACGACGAGATGGCCGGGGCGAAGACGCGGCGCGATCCCGGCTGCGGCCCGCTCCACGATCGAGAGGTCCGGCTCCCGCTGTTTCGACAGGGGAGTCGGCAGCGCGATCAGAATCGCGTCGGCGTCGCGCAGCACGTCGTAGTCCATCGTCGCAGCGAGAGCGTGCTCGCCGATCAACTCCTGCAGCGTGGCCGAGGGAACATCCTCGATGTAGCTTTGGCCCCGATTCAGCATCTCCACGCGCTGGGCGTCGACGTCCAGCAGCACGACCGACTTTCCTGCCTCGGCGAACACCTGCGCGAGCGGTACGCCGACGTAGCCGGCGCCGACGATGGCGACGTCGAACGTTCGCCGGGCGCTGTCCGCCGCCGGTTTCACCGCGGTATCAGGCCTCGTGGCCATCGGCCGCGCATCGTAGCGGCGTGCCGGGACGCTTCGAGCGCGTTCACGCGTTGCGCAGGATCTCGGCGATGCGCTCGGACGCGTGGCCGTCGCCGTACAGGGGGGGCGGGTTCGACGGCATTCGAGCCGTCTCGACAGCCGTCACGAGCGCGTCGGGATCGTCGTCCACGAGGACGTTCGCCCCGACCTCGACCGTATCGACCCATTCCGTCGACGGACGCAGCGTCACGCAGGGCACACCGTGCCAGTACGCCTCCTTCTGGAGCCCTCCGGAGTCCGTGACGACGACGCGTGCGTCCGAGACGAGCGCCGTGAACCCCAGGTAGCCGAGCGGCGGCCGAAGCTCGACGTGCGGTTCGAGCCGAAGGCGGTCACGCTCGATCGCCGTCCGCGTCCGTGGGTGGACCGGGAACACGACCGGTTCGTCGAGCTTGTTGAGACCGGCCACGATCCGGCCGAGCCGGGGCTGGAAGACGTTCGCTTCCCGGTGCACGGTGGCGACGACGTAGGAGCCGGGGGTGCGGCTCTGCGCTGCGCGCCGGCGGGCAATCGGCCCGAAGAGCCGTGCCGCGTCGGCCATGACGTCCCCGACGACGTGGGCCCGACCGTGCACCTGCTCGGCCGCGAGAACGTCGCGTGAGCGCTCGTCCGGGGCGAAGAGCAGCGTGGCCGTGCCGTCGACCTCGATGCGCGTGCGTTCCTCGGGCATCTCGAGATCGCCGCTGCGCAAGCCCGACTCCACATGCGCGAGCGGCACGGCACATGCGGACGCCGCCCGTGCGCCCGCCAGCGTCGAGTTGGTGTCGCCGTACACGAGCACCGAATCCGGTTGCTCCGCCGATACGATCTCTTCGAGTCGGGCGCGCATCCTCTCAACGTCTGCCGTCCGCAGGTCGAGCCGGTGGTGGGGCTCCTCGAGCCCGAGTTCCTCGTAGAAGAGCTCGGACAGCTCGTGGTCGTAGTGCTGCCCCGTGTGCACCACGACCTCGTCGACGCCGGCGGCTCGCAGCGCGAGCGACAACGGCGCGCTCTTGATGAATTGCGGCCTGTTGCCGACGACCGAGAGGATCCTCATCGCGGCCGCACATTAGACGGCGACGCCGCCGACCAGCCGTGAGGCCGGCCGGCGGCGTCTACGTGCCCTACCCCTGTCCCGTCGTGTCCTAGTGGTCTCTCCGGGAAATACGGGCGTGATTCGGCGGCGAAAAACGAGCAGGGCAAGGACGCAGGGAGCCCGCGTACTGGACAAGTACGCGGGCGACCGAGGACACAGCCCTGCGAC
>JACXTT010005485.1_pt1 | contig 18413 bp, 13 predicted proteins | sample 9270951 | NCBI WGS metagenome assembly JACXTT01 (sample SAMN15532306, study PRJNA645909) | rock metagenome | isolation source: weathered quartz diorite | place: Puerto Rico | collected 2017-06-21 | reverse complement strand
TCTCGCGCGATTCCCACGACACCCTGAAGCTGCTTCACGGAGACGCGGCCCGTAAAAAGCTTACCCACCACTCCCAGCACCTGATCGATACCCGATGCGGTGACCAAAACCGCGTCGCGTCCTGCCTCCCACACCCCTACGCGCCGATAAGACGCTACTTCCCTCACGTGCACACCCACCTGCCACACCATTTCTCCCCGATCGTTCACGCCCTGCTGCGGATCCACTTCGAGGTTGACCTCGCGGCCTTCCCGGCGCACCTTGATATGCAGCCGCCGCCCCTCGGAGCGCTTCACCCCGTCGACGAACTGCAGCCACGTATCAATGCGTTGTCCATTCAGGGCGGCGATCTCGTCGTCGGCCCGCATCCCGGCACGGTCCGCGGGCGTTCCGGGCATCACTTCATCAATGACCGCAGGAATCGGCAGGTAACCAAACATACGATCCGCCTGAGACACATCCTTGAGCGTCACATCCACCGCGCGCCGCACTCCGCTGTTTTCGACGACCAGGTGCAGGACACTGCCCGGCGCAGCCTGACTCACCAAATTCAACGCCTTCTCCCAGGTGGGATTCGGCGCTCCGCTTACTTCTACGATGCGATCGCCAACCTGCAATGGACTTGCTTCTCCGGCTGCGCGCGCAGGCAACGAAACGACTCGCACCGGCTGATCGAAGTAGGCCGGATAAGGCATCCCCTTCAAAAGGTAGAAACCAGCCAGCAGAAGAATGGGCAAGGTCAGATTGACTGCCGGCCCTGCGAACGCGATCAGCGCCCGCTGCCACCGCGGCTTGCTCAACAGTTCGTCTTGGGCGCCCGAGCGATCCTCGGAAAGCTCCTGCCCCGCCATCTTCACATAGCCGCCAAGCGGCAGAGCGCTGACGCGATAATCCGTTGCCCCGCGCTTCCAGCCGAACAGGCGCGGGCCGAACCCGATGGAGAAAACGTCCACGCGGACGCCGAACAGCCGCGCCGCCAGAAAATGCCCGACCTCGTGCACGAGGATCATCACCCCGAGAACCAGAACCACGCCCACGACAAGATCAAGGTTCATGACGCTTGCTTTTCCTTCCTGGCTCTCGCTAGGTTGCCGCTGCCAATTTTGCCGACAACCGCTCCGTCTCTTCCCCGGCCATTCTTCGGGCTTCTGCGTCGGCGGCCAACACGTCAGCCATGCTGGAAAACCGAACCCGCGGCGTCCGCTCGAGCACCCGCTCGATGACTCCGGCAATGGCCGGGAACGGCAGTCGCCGCTCCAAGAACGCCGCCACGGCTACTTCGTCTGCGGCGTTGAATGCGCACGGCATTGCTCCACCTTTGCGGAGCGCCTCCCGAGCCAGCCGCAAACACGGGAACCGCCGGGTGGACACCTTCTCGAGATCCAATCGACGCAGGCGCGACCAGTCCAGCTCCACCTGATTGGATGCCACGCGCTCGGGATAGGTTAATGCATATTGGATGGGCAGGCGCATGTCCGTGGGACCCAGTTGTGCCAGAACTGAACCATCCACGAACTCCACCATCGAGTGAATCGTCGATTGCGGATGGATCACCACGTCGATTTGCTCGGGCTTCATTCCAAAGAGCCATCGCGCCTCGATGACCTCGAAGCCCTTGTTCACAAGTGTCGCAGAATCTACCGTAATGCGCTGCCCCATCCGCCAATTCGGGTGAGCCAGCGCCTGCTCCGGGGTCACCCGCGCCAGGTCTTTGAGCGGCGTCTTCCGGAAGGGCCCGCCCGAGGCCGTCAGCACCAGCCGCTTCACTTCCCCGCGCTTGCCCCCGCGCAGGCACTGGTGAATCGCGTTGTGTTCGCTGTCCACCGGCAGCAACTCAACGCCGGCCTTTTCAACCGCGGCCATCACCAACTCACCCGCCGCAACCAGCACTTCCTTGTTCGAAAGCGCGACCTGCTTTCGCTTCTCGATAGCTGCGTACGTCGCCTCGAGCCCCACGACTCCTACCGCCGCCGAGACGACCACCTCCGCGTCCGGATGCGTGCCGACCGCAAGCAGCCCCTCGCGTCCCCACTGAATGTCGGGAAGAGGCTGGACGCCTCGCGTGCGCAGCCGCTCCGTAAGCTCGTCTGCGCGCGTCGCGTCGGCTACCGAAATAAGCTGCGGCTTGTGCCGTTCGATCTGCCCGGTAAGTTCGTCGAGATTATTGCCGCCGGCGAGCGCCACGACACCGAACCGTTCGGGCAGCCCCTCCACAACGTTCAGGCACTGCCGCCCGATCGATCCGGTCGAACCCAGGATGGCGAGTCGCTTCAAATCCCGTTCTCTGCGAGGGAAAGCCTTCGCTGTTTCAATCGAAGCGGGCAAACACCCAATGCCAATAGTACCAGACAACGGGGATCGCGAGTATCAGCGCGTCGATTCGATCCAGCACGCCGCCGTGGCCGGGCAAGAGGCCTCCCGAGTCTTTCACGCCTGCGCTCCGTTTGTACGCCGACTCGAGCAGGTCTCCCATCTGGCCCGCCACGTTCCCCATCGCCGCCATCCCCAGAAGATGCTTCGTCTCGATCGGAATCCATTTTGCGAACGCGAGTCCCACGACGAGCGATCCAATCAGGCTCGTGACCGTCCCTTCCCAGGTCTTTTGCGGACTCACCTTCGGCGCAAGCTTGATCCGGCCGAGGCTCTGTCCGACGAAATAGGCCACCGTGTCCCCCACCCACACGATCACCAGCGCAAAAAGAAGCAGTCTGGGCCCGTATTGCCCGGCTCCGTGCAGCCGGATCGCAAAGCTTAAGGGAAACGCCACTAGCAACAATCCTGAAGCGCTGATGCCCGCAGCCGGCAGCGCCTCGACCAGCGGTCTCCTCGTAAAGATGCTGATCACTCCGGCGCCGAGCACGAAAAGAAAGAAAACGTCGGCGAGTTCGGGCGGCCTGCCCAAGAAGTACCCCCGGACGGGCTCGTATACAGTGATTTCCTGCGTCAGTGGATATGCGCGGACATAGACGGCCGAAAGCCACTGCACATAGACGAGCAGCAACGCGCAGGTCGCCGTCCAAAACCGGTAGGCGCGCTGGCCGATTTCCTCGCCGAGCGCGAAGTACTCGAACAGCGCGGCGAGCATAGCGGCGGCGACGCCTACCGCCACCATCCCCGTCGTGCCGAGCAGGACGAGCGCTGTCACGGTAGGCACAAGGACAGCGGCGGTCAACACTCGTTTCCAAGTCATGAGCGCAGGTTAATTCGCACAGGGTTCGGGAGCCAGACCTCCCGGCCAAGCCGTGCACCTTAGCACGTTCCCGTCAGGCAGCGGAACGCAAGGAAGGAAAAACCGGGGGCACTAGTCGCCCACTGCGCGGGCTGTAGGAGAAGCTTCTTCTTCACCCAATCCGCCGTAGCGCCGCTCGCGCCTCTGAAAATCGAGCAATGCCTCCAACAAGGACGCACGGTTGAAGTCCGGCCAAAGGGTTTCGGTGACGTAGATCTCGGCATAGGCGATCTGCCACAGCAGGAAGTTGCTCACGCGCATCTCGCCGCTTGTCCGGATCAGCAGGTCGGGGTCCGGCAGATTTGCCGTGTACAGGTGTCGCGAAATCGTCTCTTCGTCCACGGGCTTCGACCCTGCGCCATTTTCGCGTTTCTCCGCCAGGATGCCGTTTACGGCGTCCACAAGTTCGGCTCGCCCGCCGTAGTTCAACGCCACTGCGAGATTCATCCCCTTGTTCCCCGCCGTCAGGTGCATGGCCTCTTCGATGTCGCGCTGCACGGCCTGCGGCAACTCCTCCTGCCGGCCGATAACCACGAGGCGGATCTTGTTCTTGTGAATGACCGGCAATTCCTTTCGCAGGTACTCGCGCAGCAGCTGCATCAGGAAGTCGATCTCGGCCTTCGGCCGCCGCCAGTTCTCCACGGAAAAGGCGTAGAGCGTCAAGGCTTCGATGTTCAGCCGCGCGCAGGTTTCGATCACCATTCGAGCCGACGACACTCCGGCGCGGTGCCCGGCGATCCGCGGCAGGTGCCGCTTTTTCGCCCAGCGGCCGTTCCCGTCCATGATCACGGCGATATGCTGCGGCAGTCGCTTGCGATCCAGCCGCGCAAGCAGGCGGCCCTCTTCCGCGGTTACCCTGCCGAGCGGTTCTGGCCCTGCCACTTCGAGCGGGGTTTCCTCAATCGTGTGCGGCATGGTGTCCTGAGCGCTTCTTCTTTACGCCGCAAAGTTAACACACCTCGGAGGGCCGCGCAATGCGCTCGTGTCGTGTGTTACATCGGCGGGCGAGCGCCTGACGCACCATGCGGAAAAAGCGCCGTATAGACGAGAATCAGCGTCAGCACAATCATGGCGATGGCCGTGATCCACGCGACGATGTTGAACGTTAGGGTGTTCACGTGCTCACCCATGAGATCCCGCCGATTGATCAGCAGGAGAATAAAAATCACCACGATCGGCAACCAGATGCCGTTGCCGACCTGCGAGAAGATCAAAATCTTCCATAGCGGCACCCCGGGGATCAAAATGATTCCCGCACCAACCGCAATCAAGATTGTGTAGAGCCAGTAAAAGACCGGCGCGTCCTTGAACTTGTGGTCGATCCCGGCTTCAAAACCTAGCCCCTCGCAAATCACATGTGCCGTCGAGAGCGGAAGAATGCTCGCAGCGAACAAGGAGGCGTTCAGCAGGCCGAGGGCAAACGTTAAGCCCGCCCACTTGCCCGCCAGCGGGAAAAGCGCCTTGGCGGCATCGGCCGCATCGGCAATGCTGTGCTGGCCCGAGATGTATAGCGTCGCGGCGGTGCAGACGATGATGAAGAACACGATCACCATGCAACTGATGCTGCCGATCAAAACATCGGCCCGCGCTTGTGGATATTGGCGGGGTCCGACTTTCTTCTCCACGAACCCAGCCTGGAGATAGAAAAACTGCCAGGGAGCGATGGTCGTCCCGACGAGGGCCGTCAACATCAGCAGATAGCCCGCATTCAACGGTGGCGCCTCAACGAAGGGCTTGACCGCCGGAATCAGTTTCGACAGGTGCGGAGGGACCAGGTGCAAGGCGGCGATCAGCCAGTCCGGCTTCGCAAGAATCGCAGAAATGATATAGGTCACATAAAACGCGCATGCCGCCAGGAATACGATCTCGACTTGGCGATAGGTTCCCCGAAGGACAAGGACCCAGACCAGAATGGCCGCGATGGGAACTGCAATGTACTTGCTCACATGAAAGATCTCCATCGCCGCAGCCACCCCCGCGAACTCCGCGACGACGTTTCCCAGGTCCACCAGAAAGCCCATGACCATCACGAAAAACGTGGGACGGAAACCGAACTCTTCGCGGATCAGATCGGAAAGGCCTTTCCCCGTGATCACGCCCATGCGCGCGCACATCTCTTCCGTGACGTAGAGCGCAATGGTCATCGGGATGAGCGACCAGAGCAGCGCGTACCCGTATTGGGCCCCCGACTGCGTGTAGACGGAGATTCCGCCAGCGTCATTGTCCACGTTGGACGTGATGAGGCCGGGCCCGACGACGGCCAGCAGCAAGACCATTCGTCGGCGTAGGCTGCGCGCGCGCACCCGCAGCTTTTGCGCCCGTTCGCGCCAGCCCACCCACTGGCCTGCCATGGCCTCTCGATTCAGCACTCCCGACTTCCCCCTCTTCCGCTTTCGTTATTGCAGCAGCCGCGAGACGACGTCGTCCACGGTGATGGTCCCGATGGGCCGCTTGTCCTCATCCACTACCGTCAGCGTCCTCAGGTTGTATTTGTCAAACAGCTCAAAGACCTCCTTCTCGTCGGCATCCGGCTTCACAAAGAGCAGCGGATCCATCCTCAGCTCCGACATCCTTTGCTCCGGAGGCGCCAGCAGCAACCGCGCCACGGGCACCACCCCGGAAAACTCCGCCCCGCTGTCCATCAGCACAATGGTGTCGAGCTGGTCGAGGCTTACGTCTTGCTCGCGCATCCAGTCGAGGACCTCTTCCCGCGCGGACTTTTCCCCGACGAACACAAAGTCGGTATTCATCATTCCGCCCGCCGTGGCCGGATCGAACTGCATCAGCTCGCGGACCTCCTCGGCTTCTCGCCCCGGCATCTCTTCCAGCAACTCTTCCGAAGTTTTGCTCGGCAGGTCGGCCAGGAGGTCCGCCGCTGCGTCTGGCGCCATTTCTTCCAGAATGTCCGCTGCTTTCTCCGGATCAAGCTTTTCGACGATTTGCGTCGTCAGCCGCTTGTCAAGTTCCGCAAGGATTCCGGCCGCCGTCTCCTCATCGAGGGAAGCAATAATCGATTGGCGTTCCGCCGGCGAGAGGTGCTCCATAATATCGGCGAGGTCGGCCGGATGCAGGTCTTCGAGCTTTTCGTGCGTGATTCGCAGCTTTACCCGCCGCAGCGGGTCCGACTCGATCAGGTTCACGAACTCCCAGCGGATGAGCCGCGGGGGTAGTTTCGACTGGAGTCGCCGGATGACTCCAGGAGGCGCAATGCCCTGCAAGAGCCGCCGCACCGCCCCGGTCACGCCCACGTCCACCTGCACGACGCGCAGCTCGACGTTTCCATTCGTGCGCTGGTCGGCCAGGTCGATGTCGTTCACTCGCACGACCTTTCTGCCGCTCGTATCGATGATCTGCTGATCGAGCAGGTCTTTGCGCACCGCAAGCCATGCTTCATCCGGTTCGTAGGGCTCGAGTGCGCGCTCGCCGCAGTTGAGTCGGACGGTACCCGGAGCGACCGAGCCTACTTGGTCGTAGCGCGCGACGAGCGGCTGGTACTGCCCGCGCCCCAGCAGCAGCCGCGCGATGCGGTTCGGCTGGTCGGCGGGTTCGATAAACAGCTCCTTCACCCGCCCTACAAAGTTCCCCTGCGCGTCATAGGTTTCCGCGCCCATCAATTCCGTCGCGTACAACACGGTCGTTCTCCCTTCGCCCTCCGGCAACAAAAAACCCGCGAACCAGAACGCTCACGGCCGCGGGTAAACACCGCATTTTCTTGGGTTTACTGTCAGCCGTGGGCGGACCCTCCTCTGCGCCACACCCGTTCCTGCTCATTCCTGGGCGACCTGGCAATCAGCTCCCAGTTACCTGACCAGAACTCGGCCCACTGCCTTCTCCGACGACTGGGGCCCTGTTCCGGATCGCGCGAAACGTTCATGGCGCAAAATCCGCCTCGATTGTATTAGGTAAGCGCAGCGCAAGCGCTTGTCAAGAAAAGATTGATGCTTCTATGAACTTTTTTTGTCGGGGAAGAGCATGTGGCTCGGCGTCTCCCCGCGGCGCCGACAGTCCTCGAGGTACAGTTGCAGGTAGTTCTTCGTGGTGTAGTCCCTCTGGGTAAAGCCAAGCAACCTCGCCGCACGGTCAATCGCCTCCGGCGGCCCTTCCAATTCCACGTAAGTGCCCACAGGGGTCTCGTCCAGCTCGATCAGCAGGCCTTTCGCCCATCCGGCCGACCCCGGCAGCCGGTATGTCGTCCGGTACTTCTCATAGCGAAACCATCCGCGCAGCCCCAGGCCCTCCAGGATTTGCGTCAGCGCCTTGGCATCGCCCACTTCCACCTCGATCTCCTCTCTCACCTTGTGCCGCCCGGCACGCACTTGGTGCCCGCTGGCCGCCCCTGGTGCATCGGCCCGCATTGCCGGGCTCTTGTATGTCAGCACCACTCTCTCGTTCTTCGCGCCGCCCTTCCCGGCTCCTTCCCGCGGCTCGACGCGCACCCGCAAGAGCTGACCGTGCTTCGCCAACCCACCTTGCGGGGTGTCGAACAAGAGATTCATCTCGTGCACGCGCGCGCCTTTGCCCTTCACCAGCGGATTGGCGCGAATCCGCTTGAGCGCACGCTGAAACGCCTTCACATCCTCGACCTTGCACTTGACCTCCGTCTCTTGGGCCATTTCCTCACGCTCTTGCCGCGCGCGTTTGGCAGGCGGCGCGAACTTCCGCTAGTATAGCCGAGCGTGCTCGTCGCCCCTCCGGCGAAGCACGGTGTGAACGTCGCGCTGATATGACCGAACCGGCCACTCCGCTAATGCGGCAGTACCACGCGATCAAATCGCGCTACCCGCAGGCGCTTCTGCTCTTCCGCCTCGGCGATTTCTACGAGCTCTTCTATGAAGATGCTTTGGTCGCTTCCCGCGAGCTACAGATTACGCTTACCGCCCGGAATCGGGAGCATGGCCAGCCGGTACCGATGTGCGGCGTGCCCTACCACGCCGCCGACAACTACATCGCGAAGCTCATCCGCGCCGGCTTCAAAGTGGCAATTTGCGACCAAATGGAGCAACCCGCTCCCGGCAAGAAGCTCGTTCGCCGCGAAGTCGTCCGTGTCATCACGCCCGGCACCGCCGCCGACGTAAATCTGCTCGACGCCAAGGAGAACAACTTTCTGGCCTCGCTCGCCCGCCATCCTTCGGGTTCCCCGCTCGGCGTTGCCTATGTCGATATTTCCACCGGCGAATTCCAGGCCACTGAATTCTCGGGCCTGCGCGCGCAAGAGATGCTCCGCGATGAGCTTCAACTCCTTCGCCCGCGCGAAATTCTCTTGCCTCGCCAAAAAGATCTGTTCGCCGCCGCAGCCACCTCCGAGCTTGATGGCCTCGGCGGCATCGAGACCCGCCTGGACGACTGGATCTTCCAGCACGACTATGCCGACCGCATTCTCCGCGAACAGTTCGGCGTTGCCGAACTCACCGGCTTCGGCCTCGAAGGGCACCATCAGGCAGCGGCTGCTGCGGGCGCTGTCGTTTACTACCTCCGCGAGACGTCCGCGAAAGGCGACGACGCTGCCGCCGCGGAAACTCTGCGGCATCTCGATCGGGTGCGCTACTACGAGCAACACGATTCTCTCGTCCTGGACCCGGTGACTGTCCGCAATCTCGAACTCATCACCCCGCTTTTCCCCGACGACTTGCTTCGCGGCGCGCCGACCACCCTGCTGGCGGCATTGGACGAAACGACCACCGGCATGGGCGCGCGCCTGCTCCGCTCCTGGGTTCTTCGCCCCGAGATCTCCCGCGACGAAATCGAAGCCCGGCTCGACGCTGTTGCCCAGCTAAAAACCCACACCGTCCTTCGCGAAGAAATCCGCAAAGTCCTCCAGGGCATTCTGGATCTCGAACGGCTCACCAGCCGCATTACGCTTGGCATCGCAACCCCTCGCGAGCTCGTCGCCTTGCGCCAATCGCTCACCCGCATCCCGCTCCTCCGCCAGTACCTGGGCCCCAGCGAGATCGGCTCGAGCACGCGCCTCGCCGAGATTCACACGGGGCTCGACGACCTCGTCGATGTCCGCGATCGCCTGGAGCGCGCCATCTCGGACGAGCCGCCCGCCCAACTGGGCGAACCCGGCGTCATCCGCCGCGGCTTTCACGCCGAGCTGGACGAGCTCCGCGATCTGAGCCAGCGCAGCAAGCAGATCATTGCCGCCATGGAAGAGCGCGAGCGCCGCCGCACGGGCATCGCTTCACTCAAGATCCGCTTCAATCAGGTCTTCGGTTACTACATCGAGGTCTCGAAGCCGAACCTGCATCTCGTCCCACCGGATTACGAGCGGAAACAGACGCTCGTCAACGCCGAGCGATTCACCGCGCCCGAGCTTAAGGAATACGAGCGCAAAATCCTCGCGGCCGATGAGCGCATCCTCGAAATCGAGCGGAGGTTGTTCTCTGAGACTCGCGCCGCTGTGGCCGCCGAAGCCTCCCGCTTGCGCAAGACCGCCGCCGCCATCGCGGAGCTCGATGTCCTCGCCGATTTCGCGCACCTGGCTGCGGCGCGCGACTACACCCGCCCCACGTTCAACGACCGCGGAGAACTAATGATTGTCGCGGGCCGCCACCCGGTGATCGAGTTGCTCCTCGCTCACCGCGGCGACCGATTCGTTCCGAACGACCTGTATTTCGAGCCCTCAACGCAGCAAATCCTGATCATCACAGGGCCCAACATGGGCGGCAAATCCACCTATCTCCGCCAGGCCGCGCTCACCGTGCTCATGGCGCAGATCGGCTCGTTTGTCCCTGCGCGCCAAGCCAGTCTGCCCATCACCGACCGCATCTTCACGCGCATCGGCGCCTCCGACAATCTCGCCCGCGGCCGGTCCACATTCCTGGTCGAGATGAGCGAGGTCGCCGTCATCCTCTCGAGCGCCACGCCCTCGAGCCTCGTCCTGCTCGATGAAGTCGGCCGCGGTACAGCCACCTTCGACGGACTCTCCATCGCCTGGGCCGTGGTCGAGCACCTCCAGCGGCACACTCGCGCCCGGACGCTTTTCGCCACGCATTATCACGAACTCACCGAACTCGCCGATCTCCTTCCCGGGGTGAAGAACGTCCACGTTTCCGTGCGCGAAACGCCCAGCGAAATCGTCTTTCTCCGCCGCGTCGAGCCCGGCAGCGCCGATAAGAGTTACGGCATCGAAGTCGCCCGCCTCGCCGGCCTCCCCCGCAGCGTCATCGAACGCGCTCGCGAGGTGCTCGAGAGGCACGAGCAGAGCGAACACCAGCTCAGTGAGAAGCTCAGCCCGGGCGCGGAGACTGCGTCCGCCAACGGCGATCAGCCAATGCTGTTCACGCCGCTCGATCGCGCCGTCATCGAGGCCCTCCGCAAAACCGACCTGGACAACCTGAAACCGCTCGAAGCTCTCAACCTTCTCGCTGAACTCAAGAAGCAGATTTCATGACCCGCTCGATGCTCGTCCTCGGCCTCATGTCGGGAACCTCCGCGGACGGCATTGACGTTGCTCTCGCGCGCATCTCAGGCGCCCCGCCACGCATCCGCGCGAAGCTTCTCGAGCACGCTTCTTTCCTCTGGCCGCCCGAAATCCGCCGCGCCATCCTGCGCACTGCCGAAGGCTCTCCCACAACCGCAGCCGAACTCAGCCAGCTTAACGTCCGCCTTGGCGAAGCGTTCGCTCGTGCCGCGCTCGCTGCTTGCCGGCGTTTTCGCGTCTCCCCGCGCCGCATTTCTCTCGTCGGCTCCCACGGCCAGACCATCTATCACCAGCCACAGCCGTCGAGGTTTCTCGGCTCTCGGGTTGCTTCAACGTTACAGATTGGGGAGCCCGCCGCGATCGCGGCCTTCACGCGCATCACAACCGTCGGGGATTTCCGCCCCGCCGATCTTGCCGTCGGCGGCCAAGGGGCTCCGCTCGTCCCGTTTGTGGACTACGTTCTCTATCGGCATCCGAGGCTGAGCCGTGCTTCTCTCAACCTCGGTGGGATCGGGAATGTCACCATCATCCCCGCATCCGCGAAGGCGTCCCAGGTCATTGCTTTCGACACGGGCCCCGGCAACATGCTCATTGATGCTCTTGTCCAGCACTTTACCGGCGGCCGCGCGCGCTTCGACCGCGACGCCCGCATCGCGCGACGTGGCCGCGCCCTTCCCGCTCTGCTGAACGAACTCATGCGCGACCCTTACCTGCGACTGCCGCCGCCGAAGAGCACGGGGCGCGAGGGCTACGGCGCCCGATTTGTCGCGCGATTTCTCCGCATAGGCCGCCAGCATGGCGCACGCCCGGAAGATCTCATCCGCGCAGCGACCCTCTTCACCGCGCTTTCCGTCGTGGACGCGCTCCACCGCTTCGTCCTCCCAAAGACGAAACTCCGTCAACTCATCGTCTCAGGCGGCGGCTCGCATAACCCGCTCGTCCTTGCCCAACTCGCCGCAGCGCTATCCGATATCGAAGTTGCGCCTTCCTCTCGCTTTGGCGTGCCCGAAGATGCCAAAGAAGCTTTCGCCTTCGCCATTCTTGCCTACGAAACATTTCATCGCCGCCCGGCGAATCTCCCGAGCGCCACCGGCGCGTCAAGGCCCGCGATTCTTGGCAAGATCTGCTATGCCCCGCCGCGTTAAGTCCGGGCCATCTGTTCGGCGACGCTTCGCCTCCCTCTTTCCTTATCTCCTTGCCTCGCTTCTCCTTTTCGCCTGCAATCGTTCTTCTCCCAACGATCCCTCCACGGTCGTCTTTCTCATAGAATCCTCTCCCTCGAATCTCGATCCGCGCATCGCCACCGACGCGTTTTCCCAGCGCATCGACGGGCTCCTCTTCAGTAGTCTGGTGGAGCGCGACGCCCAGCTGAATCTCCGAGGCGACCTTGCCGAACGCTGGGAAACTCCCGACGCACTCACCTACGTCTTCCATCTGCGACGCGGCGTGTATTTCCACAATAACCGCCCCCTCACGGCCGCCGACGTGAAGTTCACATTCGACTCGATCCTCAGCGGCGCCGTGAAAACTCCCAAGCGAGGCGCCTTTCGCATGGTCACGTCCGTGGAAGCGCCCGACGACGCCACGGTCATTTTTCGTTTGAAAGAGCCCTATGCATCCTTCCTCTGGAACCTTTCGCGCCCCGCCATCGGCATTGTTCCACGTGAAGCAGGTCCGGGTTTTGCGCAGCTGCCTATCGGCAGCGGGCCCTTCCGCTTCGTCAGCGCCCACACGGACGAAGAAGTCGTGCTTGAGCGCAATCCGGACTATTTCCGCAGCCCGCCGGAACTCGCGCGCGTCCGCTTCCGCATTGTCCCCGACGCAATCGTCCGTGCCCTCGAGCTTCGCAAGGGCAGCGCCGATCTCGAGCTCAGCTCGCTGGCGCCCGACATGGTGCCCGTCCTCGCCCATCAGCCTGCACTCGAAGTCACTGAGCAGCCCGGCACGAATTATGCTTATCTCGGCCTCAACTTCGAGGACCCTTTTCTCGCCAAAGGAGAGGTTCGCCAGGCCCTCGCTTATGCCATCGACCGCGAATCCATTATCCGGTATCTCCTCCGCGGACAGGCTCGCCTCGCTTCGAGCATCCTCCCGCCGAACCACTGGGCGTATGATCCTGATGTTCGTCAATACCCGTATGACCCCTCGCGGGCCGAGCAGCTCCTCGACGCCGCCGGCCTCCCGCGCAAGGGTGGTGGCACGCGCTTCAAGCTCACGCTCAAGACTTCGACGGAGGAGTTCGCGCGGCTCCTGGGCGCCGCGCTCCAGGAGCAGTGGCGCCGCGTCGGCATCGAGCTCGAGCTACGGCCGCTCGAGCTCGCCACGCTTCTCTCCGACGTCAATCATTCAAATTTTCAGCTCTGTTACCTGCGGTGGGTCGGCGGAAACCTGGATCCTGACATTTTCGAGTTTGTCTTCTCCTCGCGCCGTTTTCCGCCCGACGGCGCCAATCGCGGACGCTACCGAAACGCGGAACTCGACGCGCTCATCGATCAGATTCGCGTGGAGGCCAATCAGCAAAAACGCAAGGAGCTGTGCAGCCGCGCCCAGAAAATCCTGGCGGAAGACCTGCCCTACCTCAACCTCTGGTTTACCGACGTCATTTCGATCCACCGCCGCGACCTGGGTCCGTTTGAGCTCACACCAGCCGGCGACTACGAGTTTCTCGCCAAGCTCAAGCCGTCAACGACCCGCTAGGAAAGAGCCTCCTCGATTGCCGCGGGACTCACCGCTCCCTCGCGGACGATTTCCCAGCCTTCGCCCTTCAGGCCAACCACCGTGGAAGGCAGCGCCGCTCCCGTGTCTCCCCCGTCGAGCACGAGCGGCAGCCGCTGTCCCAATTGTTTCATAACCTGCTCGGCGCTCGTGCACCCGGCAAATCCCGAAACATTTGCGCTCGTTCCCGTGATGGGTCCCTCGACCTGCTCGATCAAGTCGCACACCAGCTTGGATTTTGGCCAGCGCAACGCCACGCGGCCCGTGTTTGCAGTCACTTTTAGCGGCAGCCGGTGCGACGCCTCTAGCACCAGAGTCAGCGCCCCGGGCCAAAATTTCTGCGCCAGCTTCAGAAACGTCTCCGGCACACCGCGCGCCAATAGGATCGCCTGCTCCACCGAGCACACCAGGATCGGAAGCGCCCGCGTTTCCGGCCTGCCTTTCACGCGATAGATTTCCTCGACCGCCGCTAGGTTGAATGGATCAGCCGCCAAGCCGTAGAGCGTGTCCGTGGGAATTCCTACCACGCGGCCGCGAGAGATAAGCTCCGCCGCGTAACGCAGAATGTCAGAGTTCGGCGATTCCGCCGAGATGCGCAGCAGTTCAGCCGGCAAAGTTTCGGCGCCTTTGGACGGGGTCCTTGCGGAATTTCCGCGCCGCAAGATCCCCCAAAAATCTGCAACGCGGCCGCGCAGTCTGACGCGGGGTCCCGCACGGGGCGGGTGCCCTGGACAACTGCCGGGACGCTACCACAGCCCTATCCCACGCGCAAGGCAGGCTCTCTTTACCGGCCTGTCTCTGCTTTGCTAGGCTGCCCTTATATGGCTGCTCCGGGCAAAGCGGTGCGCGCCGCGCGACTGGATAGCGGCAGCGCTCTCCTCACCAGCCGGGAAAACCGCTGGCTCAAGGACTTTCGCGTGGCCCTTCGCGGCGGCCTGCCCACCGAATCGGGCTGCATTGGCGTTGAGGGCCCTCACCTGGTCAAAGAAGGCCTGCGCTCGAGCCTTTCCGTCGAAGCCCTCCTCGTCAGCGAGTCCGGGGAGCACCTCATCGAAGCCCTTGCTCCGTTGCTCTCTCACCCCAACCGCGCTGGTCTGCGCGTCCTGCGCACCACCGACCGCCTGTTCGCCGGCATCGCCGATACGGAAACGCCTCAGGGTATTGCCGCCCTCGTCCACCCCCCGACGGCTACATTCGACGATCTTCTCCGCCCGGGCTCTGGCGCAGAGCCCTTCGTCGCCGTCCTCGTCGGCGTCCAGGACCCTGGGAATGTCGGCACCATCCTCCGCACCGCCGAAGCCTTCGGCGCAACCGGCGCAGCCGCCTGCGCTTCCGGGCGCAGCGGAACGGCGAATCCATTTGCCCCGAAAGTCCTCCGGGCTTCGGCCGGTGCAGCGCTGCGCCTCCCAATTGTCCACGGCGTCAGCCTGCCCGTTCTGCTGGCCCAGTTGCGCGTCTCGGGCGTCAAACTCTTCGCTGCAATTGCCCACGACAGCGCACCCGCGGACCGGCCGGTCCTGGCCCCCTGGAAAGTCGAGTGGCGCCAGCCCGTCGCTCTGCTCATTGGCAATGAAGGCGCCGGCCTGCCGGAAGAGACCGAACGCTCCGCAGACGCCTGCGTCCGCATTCCGATCGCCCCGGGCGTCGAATCGCTCAACGCCGCCATCGCCGCTGCCCTCATCCTGTACGAAGCCGCCCGCCAGCGAGGCGTCCTGTGAGCCTTTTCCCTACCGTCGAGCCCACTACGGAGACGCCGCGCAATCAACCTCTCGCTGAGCGCATGCGCCCGCGCACGCTCGACGAATTCGTTGGCCAGGAGAAGCTCCTCGGCCCCGGCAAACCCCTCCGCGTGCTGGTCGAGCAGGATAACCTCGCCTCCATGATCTTCTGGGGCCCGCCGGGCTGCGGGAAAACGACTCTGGCGCGCATCATCGCCCGGTTGACGCGCTCGGAGTTCATCTCCTTCAGCGCGGTTCTCGCCGGCATCAAGGAGATCAAGCAAGTCATGGCCGATGCCGAGCGCGCCGCGCGCGTGGGTCGGCGCACCATCGTCTTCGTGGACGAAGTCCACCGCTTCAACAAGGCTCAGCAGGACGCCTTCCTGCCTCACGTCGAAGCCGGCCACATCACCCTGATCGGCGCCACCACCGAGAACCCGTCCTTCGAAGTGATCGCGCCGCTTCTCTCGCGCACGAAAGTCTACGTCCTCGAGCCTCTCAATTCGGCCCAGCTCGCTTCGCTTCTCCGCCGCGCCCTCGAAGACCGCGAGCGCGGACTCGGCAACGAAAATACCGAAGCCTCTGAGGACGTGCTCTTCCGCATCGCCGCCTACGCGAACGGCGACGCCCGCGCCGCCTACAACACCCTCGAAGTCGCCGCCCGCAGCGCGAAGCCCGGCCCGTCAGGCCGGCGCGCGGTCACCACCGAATTGGTCGAAGACGTCCTGCAGCGCAAGCTGCTTCTCTACGACAAAGCAGGCGAGGAGCATTACAACCTGATCTCCGCGCTTCATAAGTCCGTCCGCAACTCCGACCCCGACGCCGCGCTCTACTGGCTCGCGCGTATGCTCGAATCCGGCGAAGACCCGCTGTATATCGCCCGTCGCCTCGTTCGCATGGCGAGCGAAGACATCGGCCTTGCCGATCCGGGCGCGCTCTCCGTCTCGATGGCTGCGAAAGAAGCGGCCGACTTTGTCGGCTTGCCGGAAAGCAATCTGGCCCTCGCGCAGGCCGCCGTCTATCTCTCGCTCGCGCCCAAATCGAACGCTCTCTACGTCGCCTACGGAGAAGCCGTCAACGATCTCCGCTCCGCCGAGGCGCAGCCCGTCCCGCTGCATCTCCGCAACCCCGTCACTGGCCTCATGCGCCACCTTGGCTACGGCAAGGACTATCAATACGCCCACAACTCGGACGAGAAAGTCACCGACATGGCCTGCCTCCCCGAGAATCTCGCGGGCCGCACCTACTTCCGTCCCACCGATCAAGGATTCGAGCAACGCCTCCGCCAGCGCCTTGAAGAAATCCGCAAGATTCGCTCCCGGGGGAAGCCGCAGCCGTGAAGTGCCCCCTCTCGCGTTCCCGTTTTCGCCTGTTCCGCTGGTTTTGCTCACTTGCGTGCCTCGTCGCCGGCTGCTGCACCGCGCGTCCCGCACGAGCGCAAGACACGCCCACTGCAACCATCGACGACGAGGTCACCGCGATGGCCTACGCCTCCGACGGCCGCCTCGTCTACGCGACCCGGCGCCTCTTCAAAACGAAACTCTACGACCTTCAGCGGGACGACATCTGGCTCCAGGGCGCCGACGGCAAGCGCCGCCGCATCGTCAACGGCGAAAAACTCGTGCGTGGCAACGTTCCCTTCAGCTACACCGTCAACAGCCTCCGCTGGTCGCCCGACGGCCATCTGCTCACAGCCGAGCTCTCCACCACGGCCGTCGTCGACGCCGAAGGCAACACCCGCGATGCTCTGATGACGCTTCTGCTCGACGAGAACGGCAAGGAGATCCGCATCGGCAAGGGCGACAGTGTCATCGAGGAGGGTACCAACGCCGCCTGGCTCGCCGACGGCGTCACCGTCGTGTTCCTCACCGAAGCCGTCAAGCCGAAGCTCCTCTTTTCCATCCAGAGTGTGCGTCCCGTCGCCGGCCGGGGCGGCCCGCTCCTTGACGGCCGCACGTTCGTCGCTGCCGCTTGGGACGCGAAGAAGAATCTCGGATATGCGGTCGAACGCGACCGCCGGATGGAAGGCCCTCCGCGGCTCCAGCGCCTCGATCTCGTGAAGGACACCGCCGACGAGGTCGCCACCCTCGACGCCTTCGCTGGCGGCTTGACCCTTTCTCCCTCGGGCACCAAGGTCGCCTATTATCGCGACCACGAAGTCCTCGAAGTCCGCGACCTCGCTGCTACCACGCACATCGCGCACCTTCGGATCGGTTTCGGCGTTTATGAGTGGGCCCCCGACGAGCGGCGCATCCTGCTCAAGCGCTCGCCGGAGAAAAAATCCGGCGACCTCGTCTGGTTCGACGTTCCTCCGCTTGCGGCGCCCGCCAAACTGTCGGCCTCAGATCCGCAGCCTCCCGTTATCGAGCCCACGCTCACTCCGACGCTTCACGGGCTCACCTTCCGCGAATTCGAAATCTCGCCGGACGGCCGCACCCTCGCCGTCATCCAGCCCGGCAAGCGCAACCTCTTGTTTTATCCGCTGAAGTAATGAGAACGAGGATTGGGTAACCCGCTCGGTCGAACCTTACTGCGCAAATCTCCGGAAGAAACTCTCCGGCTTCCACTGCGGCCGCTCTGGGGCATCGGCCACGCGTTCCGCGAGCTTTGACAAAATGGCGTTGAACCGCGCTGCCGCGGCCAAATCCACAAGCTGCTTCGCATCGTCCGATGGTGCGTGGTAGCGGTCGCGGTACCACTCGCGGAAGATTTTCTCCTCCGGATCGCCCGGCACGTACCCAAACTTGAACGCCAGCGCCGGAACGCCTTTGCGAATGAAGCTGTACTGATCGCTGCGAATGAACCGGTTGCGGTCGGGTTCTTTGTCCGCCTGCACGCGCACGCCCGCTTCTGCCGCCACAGCGCGAATGTCGTCTCCGAGCGTCGATTCATCGAGCCCTTGGACTTCAAGCCACTTCAGCGGAAACAGCGGCAGGAACATGTCCATGTTGAGATCGGCCACAATTTCGCCCGGCGAGACTGTCGGGTGCGCCGCAAAATACTTCGAGCCAAGCAGCCCCTTCTCTTCTCCCGTCACGGCTAGGAACAGGATCGAACGCTTCGGCTTCGCGCCAGCATCGTGCATCTTCTGAGCGATCTCGATGAGCGATGCGATTCCCGACGCGTCGTCCATCGCCCCGTTGTAAATCCGGTCCCCGTTGACGGGCTCGCCCACGCCCACGTGATCGAGGTGCGCCGTTACGACTACGTATTCGTTTCGCAGCTTATCGTCGCTTCCCCGCAGAACGCCGGCCACATTTTTCGACTGCACCTTCCACCGCTTGGCCGCTATCCGTCCGCGAACCGTCTTCGCCAGGGGAAAGTGCGG
>JACXTT010005484.1_pt1 | contig 18414 bp, 12 predicted proteins | sample 9270951 | NCBI WGS metagenome assembly JACXTT01 (sample SAMN15532306, study PRJNA645909) | rock metagenome | isolation source: weathered quartz diorite | place: Puerto Rico | collected 2017-06-21 | reverse complement strand
CCTCCACGGGCGTTTTCCTGGGGCGAAGTTCGGGGAAAACGTCACCCATGGTATCGGCCAGGACATCCACGGGTTTGTAAAAAAACGTTTCGTGGAAGCCGAGCGCGCGGCCATGGCGAACGGCGCGGCGCAGGATGCGGCGCAGGACGTAATTGCGGTCCGTGTTGCCCGGTTGAATGCCGTCGGCAATCGCAAAGGTCAGCGTGCGGATGTGGTCGGCGATGACGCGGAAAGCAATGTCGAGCGCGATTTGCTCTTGGGTAGCATGGGCCACCGGCCCGTGCCGCTGGGCTACCAGCCCAGCGGAATGGGGCGGAGTGTTGGTCACGGAACCAGTGTCAGATGGCGGGAGAGCCGTCGCTGTCATTCCGCTCGGCGGGTCGCCGAGCGGCACAGGCGAGTCGCCTGTGCTACCCATGCGCATAATCAGGGGCACGTACGGTTTCGCGGCCTCAATGTCCGGTGTCCACAGCCACGGCCACGGTTCATCCTCTTGGGCCAACCCCGCCGCCCATGGATTGCGACAGACGTAATGAAACTTTTCCTGAAGGTCGCGGTCGCTCCGCAAATAACGGTCGTAGCGCTCCTGCTGCCAGAGCGTGCCTTTCACGTTGTCCAGCTTGTTGATCTCTTTCGCAGAATAGGACTTGATCGAGTGAAGAATATCCGACAACGGCCAGAAGATGGGATTGCCTTGCAGGTCTTCCTCCTTCACGCCAGGCTGGATGATGAAGTGGACATGATCCGGCAGCACGCACGCGGCGACCAGTTGGTAACGCGATTCGCGCCAGTGGAGTATGCAATCGAAAACAATGTCACGCGCGGCGGGCGAAAGTTTGCGGGGAGCGATCGTGTTGATAATGACATGGTAAATCGCCCACGGCTTCTCGAAGTGAGGGAGATTGCGTTGCGAGTAAGTTGCGCCCGACGCGAGCCGGGTAGCATGGGCCACCGGCCCGTGCCGCTGGGCTACCAGCCCAGCGGAAGGGGGCGGAGAGTTTGTCACGGAACCAGCGTCGGATGGCGGGAGAGGCGTCGCTGTCATTCCGCTCGGCGGGTCGCCTGTGCTACCCATGATGGGCAAGGTCGATCCGTACTTCTTGCCGCTCAACTTTTCGAGCACCTCGAAGATGGGCCGGAAAATGTCGGTCTCGTAGTTCGAGATAACGCGTGTGAAGTCAGTGAAACCGCGCGTGCATTGAATGAACGAAGTCACGCGCTCGAAACCCATCCCGGTGTCCACGTGCCGGGCCGGCAGTGGGCTGAAGGTGCCGTCGGGGTTCGCGTTGAACTGAATAAACACGTGGTTCCAGACTTCAATGCAGCGCGCGTCGCCCTGGTTGACCAACGAACCCTTGGTGTTGCCTTGCGGCGTGAGGTCGACATGGATTTCGCTGCATGGACCGCACGGGCCGGTGTCGCCCATCATCCAGAAATTGTCTTTCTTCCCGCCGAAAAGCACGTGGCCCTTTGGGTCGAGCCCTTGCTTCCGGAAGATCTCGCCCCAAATATCGTAGGCTTCCTGATCGAACTCCGCCGGTTCGGCCGGCCCCGGTTTGTACACCGTCGCGTAAAGCCGAGAAGCGGGAAACTTCCAGACCTGAGTGAGGAGTTCCCACCCCCATTCGAGGGATTCCTTCTTGAAATAATCGCCGAAGGACCAGTTGCCCAGCATCTCGAAGAACGTGTGGTGATACGTGTCGAGGCCGACGTCGTCGAGGTCGTTGTGTTTGCCCCCGGCGCGGATGCATTTCTGAGTGTCGGCCGCGCGCGTCGACAGACCGGGAATGGCGCCCGGCCACTGATCCACATCGGGCTTTCGTTGGCTGAGGAAGATGGGAACGAACTGGTTCATGCCGGCATTTGTGAACAGCAAGTTCGGCGAATCGGGCAACAGGCTGGACGAGGGCACGAGGGTGTGCTGCTTCGACCTGAAAAAGTCGAGAAACGACCGGCGGATTTCGGCACTGGTCATAAGCCAATTCTCAGCGGTGAGCGCGTGCACATGCAAAGACGGAAGGCAAACCTTTGAGCCGACTCTGCCCCGCGCATTTCGCGAAACGCGTCGGTCAAGTTAGACGGAAACGTTGGAGCAAGGCGAGTTGGAATTTTGACTCTGACCGGACCGTCCCGTACCGTCCTCGTTCTCGGGATCCTCGCCTCCTCGAAAATGGCGCGCCGAGGCACAGGCCGTGAGGACGAGAAGGATGTCCTTCACCGCCGGCAAACCCTTCCCGAGCACCCGATTGTCGCGCTTGCTCAGACGGGTCCCATCATTTCGGTGCGCCAAAAGCCGGGGCCGGCGTCCGTGGCTTCAGAATTTCTGCGAGCAAATCCGGCTTGGTTGCGTCGCGCTCCAATCGCGGGTATTTCTCGCCATCATGGTAATCGACTTTGCAGGTCTTGAAAAATTCTTCATTCTCAAGCAGAAGTTCAATGGGTGCGGGATTGGACTTGGCGGACTTGATGGCGCCGCGCAGGAGTTCGGGCTTCCAACGGCGGCCGTTTACAGCGACAAGTTTCATCGCGGCGCCCACTCCGGCCTTGTCCGCCGGCGAACCGGGGACGACGTCGATCACAGCGCCGTCCTCCTTGATCTGCAGACCAATCGAAAAGCTCACGTCGGTGAATTTGTCCGCGGTTTCCCGCGTCTTGAGCATGTCCGGCACGGTCGCCTGGTACGTCAGCCGCCAGCCACCGCCTTCGATGCCGCCGAGCGGCGCGCGGGAATTGGTGGCATAAACGCGTGACTGGAAGAAATCGCGCCAGTCGTGGGCGGCGACCTGGTTCAACGCCGCGACAACGTCGTCGAGAGTGTAGGGCACGACGCGGGGCGGTCCGCTTTCACCGCCGTGAAACTGGTTGCAGAAATCGTCCAGCGACCGGCGTCCTTGAGTCTTCTGTCGGATAAGTACGTCGGCTTCGAGCCAGATCAAGCCGCCTTCACGATAAAAGTCCACGCTGCGCCGCCAGGCGGTGCCTTCGGGGCGGGCGAAGTAAAGCAACTGCGCGGCGACCGCGGTATCGGCGAGCGGGCGCCAGGCACGGCCGGCCTGGCGGTCGAGCATCGCGGCATTGAGGGCGAGGTTTTCCAGAAAATTCTGGTTCGTCCACAGGCCGGAGCGGGTGGCCAACACGACCCCGAGATAATCGGTCAGCCCCTCGTAGACCCAGAGCAATTCACCCTTCATCGGCTGCTGGTAATCGGCTGTGGCGAGTCCGGCCGGGCGGCGGTACTTGCCGTTCCAAGAGTGAACCATTTCATGCGGCAGCAGCGTGGCCGAACCTTTACGAAGGCCCTCGTCGATCAGCATGCGCTCGGGCGCGCGGTTGTCGCTGGACTCATGGTGCTCGAGCCCGAAGTGGGCGACGTGTTCGCTGAGCGTGAGCAGGAAGGAATAGCCGCGATAATGCCGCGCGCCGAACAGGGCGCCCGTCTCCGCCGTCAAATGGGAAAAGTGCCCCACGTCCTCCGGCGTCAGTTCCAGGGCCGCGGCGCTATCGGCGACGATGTGCAGGAAGTGCGGAGGTTGGGCGCCCGGGCTCAAGTCAACCGTGCGAAAATGAGCGCCGGCGATGAGCGGCGAATCCACCAGCGTCTCGAGGGACACTGGGGCAAATTCCAGGACGCCGGCCGATTCTCTCGCGAGCGGAAGCGCGGATCCAAATTTCCATCCGTCCGGGAGACGCAGGCTGGCGGCGTATTGTAACTCGCCGGCTTTGGCGCCTTTGGGATAGAGCACCACGTAGTTCCAACTCAGATCGAGCAACTGCGCGGTGGCCGACGATCCGGAAGAGAAGCCACTGCTGCTGGGCGGCAGCAAAAAATCGAGTGAAACCTCCACGGCATCGGCACCCGCAGGCACGGAAAGGTGAAAGGCAAACATGTCATCGGCCCCTCGCTGCCACGGCACAGGCTTTCCGGCGGCGGACGTTGTCAAGGCGACCAGGTCGGTAATCGGTCCACTCGGTGAGTGCTCCCCGGGCAGCCATTTGGGGTAAAGCAGGGTGAGCGGACCGGGTTGGGCGGGAATTCGCAGGCGCGCATGCAGAATTTTCCGTGGCGCGTCCGTGGCATCGACGTTCAAAGTGATGGGTCTGTTCTGAGCGGATGCGGACGCTATCAACAGGAGCGCGCAGGCCGGCACAACCGGGCCGGCCAGGAGATTGTTACAAGTTGTTTTCATTTGTGTTTAGGGCAGCCGCAGGATTGGAAAGGTTCTCTACGCAAAGGGCGTGCAACTGACAAGGTTGAAAGCAGGATTTCCTTTTGATCGGAAATGCCGATTCTGCTAGGTTCTTGCTGGGCTTCCGGTCAGCTCGTTCGAGCCTCGCATGAGGCCGACACGGCCTGCACCGGCAAGAAGCTGGAGAGAGCAGTACAACTCTTGACTCAAAGCGAGCTATGTCGAAAGCGGTCATGGATCCCGCCGAGGTGCGGCGTTTCGCCGAAGAACTGAAACGGTTCAACCTCGATCTTCAGAATCGAATCACCCTGCTCCAGGCCCGGTTTGCGGCGTTAGGCGAGACCTGGCAGGACCAGGAGCACGCCAAGTTTGCCGAGGAGTTCAGACAGACCATGAAGGCGCTGCTGAAATTCATGGAGAGCTCCAGCCAGCACACGCCGTTTCTGTTGCGCAAAGCCCAACGCATCGAGGAATATTTGTCCCAGCACTGATCCATGGCTCAAACCGCCAAGGTCACCTCGATCGAAGCGATCGACGCGTTCAAGACCAGCCTGATCGTTTACAAGGAAAAGGCCGGCTGCTTCCTGGATGACGTCAGCGACGAGGTTGTCCGCATGCGAATCTGGCTGCAGAGCGACCGGCAGCTGCATTGGAAGAATCAGGCGCGCCAGCGGACGCGAGAGCTGGCCCAGGCGGAGCAGGAATTGTTGACCGCCCGATTGTCCGGCATGCCCGAAGCCATCAAGGCGAGGCAAATGGCGGTCAACAAGGCCCGGTCCGCCCTTCGCGAGGCGGAGGAACGTCTGGCGCGCGTGAAACAATGGCTGGTGCAATTCGAGGCGCAGGTGGAATCGCGCGCGAGGGTCGTCGCGCAACTCCGCCATTCGTTGGCCCACGACATGGGCAAGGCAGTGGCCTTCCTTGAAGGAGCGGCAGCGACCCTCTCCGATTACGCGGGGATAGCCCCGCCCGCATCGGTCACCACGCAGGAGCAGGTCGGTAAGCCAGACACCGTCGGGCCGCAGGATTCGGGCGCCGGATCACGGATTTCGGACGGAGAGATCCCATGATCACGAGCGCAAGCGAGGCGAGGCTGGCGGCGCTGACCAAGGAACTGCTGAACCGTTGGCAGCAAACTCGTGAATGCTGGATGGACGCCAAAGCCAGGGAGTTTGACCAACGCTACATGTTGGAACTGGAATCGATGGTGAAATCCGCCACCACCAGCCTCGCCACCCTCGAGGGAATCCTTCGCAAAGTCAGGAGCGACTGTGAGTAGCCTTTTGGGTTTGGAGAAAACGTTTGAACTTCTGGACCGCTTCAAAAGCACCGTGCGGACTTGCGCGGATCGTGCCGCTCAACTCGAGCGCGAATTCCATCTGCACGCGTCCAGACTCGACCGGGAGATCGGCCATGAAATCAAGGACCTCGAGGCCCGGCTTGCCCTTTCGATCGGCGAGATCGACGCCTGGTTGCAGACACGGCTGGCGCGACTCGAATCCAACCACGAACGCCGTAAGTCCGGCTTGTCGCGCGCCCGCGCCGCGGCCGGGAAGCAGCGTTTGAAGGTGATCGAAAGCCGTGAAGGACGCCAAATCAACGAGGTCCAACGCGAGTTGCTTCACACCAGCCGCAATCTGGAGAGGGAACAAAAGCGCGCCGAAATTGCTTACGCGAACTTTCAGAATGATTTGGCTGGACAGCGGGAAGTGTTGGACGATTTGGAGCGCAGGACTCGGAACGCGTTTCGCGGGTACACGGCGTTCAGGCGCCTGCTCGATGCACCGTCCGGCAGGGCGGGACCGGACGTTGCCGCCGACGAACACCGTCTGCAGGAGGAACTGAGCGCTTTGCTCGCCCAGGCGAAACAAACCCTCCGCCGCGTTCGCCTGTCGCCCGTGCCGTTTCTCTTCAGTCTGCTTCCGCCATGGGTGCTGGTTCTGGTGTTGGTCGGCGGGAACGCCGCGGCCGTGCCCCTGCTCCCGCGTTTCGGGGTTCAGAATTTTTCCTGGCAGCAGGCGGCCATTTCGCTGGCAGGGTGCCTTGCCGGCGCTTGCGTTCTTCATTTCCTTGGACGATTGATGGCTGGACCCGGGGCCAGGGCCGTCGCAACTGCGATTGGCCAAGCGCGCTCCCTGGTCGGAGCGGCTGAGCACGCTGCTCACACGCGTCATCATCAGGAAATTGAACGCCTCCGACGCGAAGCTGAAACCAGGACCGAGGCCCTCCATCAACGCTGGACGCATGCCGTGGAGGAAGCGGCAGAAATGCGCAAACTCACCGAGCGGAGATTGGACGAGAAATGGTCACGCGCTTCCGCGAAAAGCGAACAGCTCTTCCGGCAGCATCGGGATCGCCTGCAACGGGACCACGACGAACAGGCGTTACGCTTGGAGAGCGAAACGGAAACCGAACGGAAACGGTTCGAGGAATCCCGCTCCACCCGGAGGAGGCAGTTCGAATCGGCTCAGCAAGCAGACTTGCAGGCGCTGGAGACTGAATGGAATGGCAAGCTCCAGTCGATTGACAAGACTTTCGCCGACGCTTCCGCGGCCGCCGATCGGACCTTCCCCGAATGGCGCGCGGCGTTATGGCAAAACTGGACGGCACCGCGCGAGTTCGTTGCCGCCGGGCCGTTTGCGCATGTCGAGGTGGACGTCCAACAATTCGTCGGCACGCTGCCGCGGGACGCCCGGTTGACTCTTCCCCGTCCGGGCCGCTTTCCGTTGCCATTGCTGCTCACGTTTCCGGACCGGGGCTCAATTCTCTTTGAAACTAAGGATTCGGGGCGCGACCACGCCATCGGCGCGTTGAACAACCTGGTGCTGCGGTTACTCTCCGTTGCCCCGCCCGGCCGCGTCGTGTTTACCATTCTGGATCCCGTGGGCCTCGGCCAGAGTTTCGCCGGCCTCATGCACCTCACCGATCACGAGGACCGTTTGATCAATCGTCGCATTTGGACCCAGCCCGAACACATCGAGCAACGGCTGGTGGAGTTGAACGAGCACATCGAAAAAATCACGCAGCTTTACCTCCGCAACGAATACGCGACCATCGCGGAATTCAACGAGCAAGCCGGTCGTATCGCCGAGCCGTACCACTTCCTGGTCGCCGCAGATTTCCCGATGAACTTCAGCGATCTGGCTGTCCGTCGCCTCCTCAGTGTGGTCAGCAGCGGACCCCGATGCGGAGTGTACACGTTGATCCATTGGGACCCGAAAAAGCCGGCGGCGGTCGAGGCAGGCATGGACGATCTTCGCAAAGCCAGCGTGTGCGTCCGCTCGGACCATGGCCGTTTCGTGCTTGCCGGGAGGCCGTTCGAAGGGATCTCCCTGCGGCTCGACCCGCCGCCTGGCGCTGAATTGGCCACGACGTTTCTCGCGCAAGTCGGCCGGTGCAGCGTGGACTCGAACCGGGTGGAAATGCCGTTCTCCGAGATTGCCCCAGAAAAGGCCGCGGTCTGGACGCTGGACACCTCCGCCGAAATTCGCATCCCAATCGGACGCACCGGCGCGACCAAATTCCAGCACCTCGCGTTGGGAAAGGGCACGCGCCAACATGCGCTCATCGCCGGCAAAACGGGCTCGGGCAAATCCACGTTGTTCCACGTCGTGATCACCAACCTCGCGCTCTGGTGCAGCCCGGACCAGGTCGAATTCTACCTGGTGGACTTCAAGAAGGGAGTCGAATTCAAGTGCTACGCCACGTGCCGGCTGCCGCACGCGCGTGTCGTCGCCATCGAAAGCGACCGGGAATTCGGCTTGAGCGTGCTGGAACGCGTGGATGAAGAATTGCGGCGGCGCGGAGATCTTTTTCGCCAGCTTGGAGTACAGGATCTGCCCGGTTACAAACGAGCTGGAGGCGCTGAACCGGTCCCGCGCGCCCTCTTGATCATTGATGAATTCCAGGAATTCTTTGTCGAGGACGACCGGATCTCGCAGCATGCAGCCCTACTGCTGGATCGGCTCGTCCGGCAAGGGCGCGCGTTCGGCATCCACGTGCTGCTCGGTTCCCAGACTTTGGGCGGCGCTTATACCCTTGCCCGCAGCACGCTCGGCCAGATGGTCGTCCGTATCGCGCTGCAGTGCAACGAGGCCGACGCCATGCTGATCATGGACGAGGACAACCCTGCCCCGCGGCTCCTGTCGCGTCCGGGTGAAGCTATCTACAACGACGCCGCGGGTGCCATCGAAGGCAACAGCCCGTTCCAGGTGGTTTGGTTGCCCGAGAGCGAACGGGAATCGTGGCTCAACACCGTGCGTGTGCGCGCCGGGGACGCCGCGCCTCAGCGGCCCGGACCGGTCATCTTTGAGGGAAACACCCCTGCCGAGGCGCGTGATAATCCTTTGCTTCAAGACTTCCTGGAAGCGGCCTCAATCCAATCGCCCCGCGGCGCGCGAGCCTGGCTCGGCGCGCCCAATTCCATCAAAGGCCCTACGGAGGTGGTTTTCCATCGTCAGAGTGGGAACAACCTCCTCCTGATCGGTCAGCGCGACGAATCGGCGTTGGCCCTACTCGGCATCTCGCTGATTGCTCTGGCCGCGCAGCACTCACGCGGCGCCGCGCGATTCGTCGTGCTCGACACCACCACGCCGGGGTCGCGGCACCGCGCGTTCCTCGAGCAAATCGTCCGAGCCATCCCGCACGAGATCGCCCTGGTTGGAAGCGCGGAGTTGGGCGGAATCTTTGCGGATCTGATGAAGGAGTTCTCGGGACGCGTTGACTCTGCGCAGGCCGCTGAGTCTCGGTCGGTCTATGTATTCATCCATGGCATCCAACGATTCAAGGGGCTGCGAAACGAGGAGGATTTCAATATTTCCCTCGACGCCATGCAGCCCGCCGCCAATCCCGGCAAGCTGCTCGAACAAATAATCTCCGAAGGCCCTCCGCTTGGCTTCCACGTCATCTGCGTGTGCGACACGGCAAACAATGCGAGCCGATTTTTCAGCCGCAAGACCCTCAGTGAATTCGAGCTGCGCGTGCTTTTTCAGATGAGCGCCAACGACTCGGCCGGCCTGATTGACACTCCGAAGGCCGCCCAGCTTGGTCTTCACCGCGCAATCCTTAGCAATGCCCAGGCGGGCACACTCGAAACCTTCCGCCCTTACGCGCTCCCCGATGGGGCTTGGATCGAATATGCCGCGAGCCACTTGTCCCGGCTGCTGCCGTGATTGGGGCGGAGACCCTTGCTCGGGTATCGGCTTTGTCGTTCTTTCGTCATTCCGCGCTATTCCTCAGCCTGACTTAACCGCGCCAACACACTGAAGTCTTCCAAGGTGGTTGTGTCGCCTTTGATCTCGGTGCCGGCGGCGATTTGCTTGAGCAATCGGCGCATGATCTTTCCCGACCGCGTCTTGGGCAACGCCTCCGCAAAACGGATGTCGTCCGGCTTGGCCACCGGCCCGATTTCTTTGGCCACGTGCCGGCGCAGTTCCTCGCGCAACTCGGGTTGGGCCTTGACGCCAGACTTGAGCGTCACGAAGGCGACCAGCGCCTGGCCTTTCAATTCATCGGGACGCCCCACCACCGCCGCTTCCGCCACTTTTTGATTGCTGACCAGCGCGCTTTCCACTTCGGCTGTGCCGATCCTGTGGCCCGCCACATTCAAAACGTCGTCAATGCGGCCGACGATCCAAAAGTAACCGTCCCGGTCCTGACGGCAGCCGTCGCCGGTGAAGTAACTCCCCTTCACCTCGCTCCAGTACGTGTCCCGATACCGTTGTGGGTCACCCCAGATCCCGCGCAACATGCTCGGCCACGGTTTGCGAATCACCAGTTTGCCCCCCGTGTTCGGCGCAACCTTGTTCCCCAGGTTATCCACGACTTCGGGGTGGATGCCGAAAAACGGCAGCGTGGCGGAACCTGGTTTCGTCGGCGTGGCGCCGGGCAAGGCGGTGATCATCATGGCACCGGTCTCGGTCTGCCACCAGGTGTCAACGATCGGACAACGCTTGCCGCCGATGACCTCGTGGTACCAGATCCAGGCTTCGGGATTGATCGGTTCGCCGACCGTGCCCAGTAAGCGAAGCGAACTGAGGTCGTGTTTCCGCGGCCACTCGGCTCCCCATTTCATGAACGCGCGAATCGCCGTTGGCGCCGTATAGAGCACGTTGACGCCGTATTTGGCAACAATGCGCCAGAACCGATCCGGCTCCGGCCAGTTGGGCGCCCCTTCATACATCAGGCTGGTCGTGCCATTCGCCAGCGGGCCATACACCACGTAGCTGTGGCCCGTGACCCAGCCGATGTCGGCGGTGCACCAGAATACGTCGGCATCGCGAATGTCAAAGACATACTTGTGGGTCAATTTCACGCTGAGCAGATAGCCCGCGGTCGTGTGCAGAATGCCCTTTGGCTTGCCGGTCGAACCGCTAGTATACAGGATGAACAACGGAGATTCACTGTCCAGTTTCTCGGCCGGACACTCCGCATCCACGTAATCCAGTTCCCGATGCCACCAGACATCGCGCCCCTCGGTGATGTGCACCTCGTTGTTCGCGCGCCGGAGCACAATCACCTTCTCGGCCGACTGCGCGAGCCGGTTCCCTTGCGCGTCGGTGAGGGCGAGCGCCTCGTCCACGTTCTTCTTCAACTGAACCACTGAGCCGCGCCGGAAGCCTCCGTCCGCTGTGATCACCAGTTTCGCCTGCGAATCGAGAATCCGGTCCGCCACGGACTGCGCGCTGAATCCGCCGAAGACGACCGAGTGCACGGCCCCGATGCGCGCGCATGCCAGCATCGCGATAGCGGCTTCCGGCACCATCGGCAGGTAGATCAGGATGCGGTCTCCTTTCCGGATGCCGTTTCGCTTGAGCACGTTCGCGAACCGGCAGACCTCGCGGTGGAGTTGCTTGAAGGTCAGCACGCGCTCCTCCGCTGGTTTGCCATCGGTGGCAGGCTCTCCTTCCCACATCAGCGCCGCCCGGTTGGCAATCGGTGTATCCAACCATTTGTCGAGACAGTTGTAACTCACATTGAGCCGCCCGCCGACAAACCATTGCGCGAACGGCTCTTTCCACTGCAGGACCTTCTTCCAGGGCTTGAACCAGGTCAGTTCGTTCCGGGCCTGCTCAGCCCAGAACTTCTCCGGCGCCTTGATGGATTGGTTGTAAAGCTTGCGATATTGCGCCAGCGAATTGATGCGGGCTGTTTCGGCAAACTCTTTACGTGGTTTGAACACGCGGCTTTCGTGAAGAACGGACGTGATGTCCACCGGCTTGCTAGGTTCACTCATAAGATCGTTAGTGGAAGTGCTCCGCCATCTTAGAAGCGCGACCGACGACGTCAACCATGAAGCCTGAAACTGCATGAAACTCGACCTCGAAGAACGTAGAGGCGTTCGCTTTGAATCCTCCGACCGAAACCGCGAAGAGCGACCTTGCGAAGTGAACCCTTCCTGTAGGCGGGATGGTTCTCTCCCATTTGTTCCGCGAAGTGCTCGGACGAGACCCGCAACGTCCGTGCTGCGCGGAAATCGGTGCTTCAAATGCGCCCCAAGACAAACGGTCTCACGGTTGCGGGCGCATGTTGGCTTGATTCAGCGCGGTTCGCAACCGGTCTGGAAAATCCGACTCCTCCTGATAAAAGAAGGCCTGTCGACTGGCCACGTCCCACGTATGCAGGAACCACATCTTTTCCACTCGGATCCATTGGGCCGAGCCGTCCGCGAACACCTCGTTGCCGCCGACCGGAAAGTTGCCACGGCCGCCTTTGTGCTGCGGCATGTTCTCATAAGTATAGCGGCGGGTCGGATCGGGATTGTTTCCCCAGCGGCCTTCAATTTTCATTACGGTGTCTGCGGCGAGGGCCCAGGTCGGCCTGGCGATGCCGAGCTTGACTGGACTGGCGCCCGGAAATGTACCGGCGGGGTTCATCCAATTGGTGATGCCGCCGAAGTATTGGTAGCCGATCACCCATTGCTGGAAAGACGGCTCGAAGACCGGCAGTCCTGGACGATTCGCGCAGGTCCAGATGGTCGATTTGTTCGAACTCACAATCAGACCGACTGTTCCCGCTGCCGCGCCCTCCGGCGGATTCAGCGCGATCTGCACCAGCCCACCGCGAGCGACCACGACGTAGTCCTGATTGTCCAGCGAGTAAACGGTCATGCCGATGCCAATTTGGCGAAGGTTGTTCAGGCATTTGATGCGCTTGCCCTTCTCTTTGGCAGTGGCCAGAGCCGGCAACAGCAAGCCCGCGAGAATAGCAATGATCGCAATCACCACGAGCAATTCAATGAGCGTGAAGGCGCGGATTCTTGATGAAACTGCTTGGGCGCTCATAAGACACTTTCTCACTCACCACCGTCCGAGTCCTTTTGAGCCTGGTCCTCACTGCCCGTCACTGGACCGAATGGGGCAAGCCCGGAAAGGGCCATTCGTGGATTGGCCAAGAATTAAGCCGCTCCATGCCCGCGGTCAAATTCTTTCTGCCTTCTTTTATTTCGAATCGCTTTGGGAACCCTCCCTCGCACAGTTGAGAGGGCACTGTCCATGAACAGGTAGGGATGGCGCGCTGCGCCGTCCGCGCCGCGTGCAGCGGCGCAACAATTCCGCCCGCTGCTTCGCGGGCGGGGACATCGCGGCGCGATGTCCCTACCCGGATTTGAAAATCGCGGTGCATGGAAAGATTTGTCCTTTGAAGTTGACTTCCCCTCTCCTATGCTCCGCGCGTGTCCGCAGAAGGACCAACGGGAATCAATGCCTCAACACGCTATTGTGCCGTGTTCGGGCATCCTATCCGACATTCCGCGTCACCGGCGATGCACAACGCAGGCATGGCCGTCCTCGGATTGAACTGGCGCTACCTCGCCTTTGACGTGGCGCCGGACCAGTTGCGTCCGGCGATCGAAGGGGCCAGGACGATGAAGTTCATCGGGCTCAACCTCACCGTGCCGCACAAACTCCTCGCCTTGGAAATGCTGGATGAACTTGACGAGTCCGCCCGACACTGGGGCGCGGTCAACACGATTCGGTTTGAGGCGCGTGACGCGCAGGGCCGATGGCGGCCCCTGGCGCAATGGGCCGACAACGTTCCCGAGGCCATTCGGGCCAAAGGCTTCAACACCGACGCCGACGCCCTGACTTGGGCGCTGCGTGAGGATCTCGATTGGCAACTTTTGCCCGGCGCGCGCGTTCTACTCCTGGGCGCCGGCGGCGCGGGACGCGTGGCCGCCCTGAAACTGGCCTCGGAAGGCGTGGGCATCCTGTTCCTGGTGAACCGCACGTTGTCAAAAGCGGAAGACCTGGCCGCGGAGGTCAGGAAGCGTTTTCCGCGACAGGAAATCTCTGTGGGCTATCCGAAGAACAAAGTCGATATGGTCATCAATGCCACTTCCCTGGGCCTGAAGCCGGGGGACGATTTGCCTTTCGACCCGAACCAATTTTCACTGCAGCAAACACGCAGTGTTTACGACCTGATTTACCGCCCGGCAGAGACTCCGCTGCTCAAGGCGGGGAAAGCCGCCGGCTGCCGCGCTGCCAACGGCCTGGGCATGTTGCTCCACCAGGGCGCCCAAGCGCTGGAGTTATGGTCGGACAAGATCGCGCCTGTGGGTGAGATGCGCCGGGCGCTGGAAAAAGAGGTCTACGGAACATGAATCCGCGTTTCTGTTATGCCTGATCCTTCGCCCTGGCAACCCATCCCGTTTCACTTCTGGTCCTTCGTGTTCTTCGTGTTTGGCAGCATGGTGGGCAGCTTCCTCAACGTCTGCATCCATCGCATGCCGCGGGGCGAAAGCGTGGTGTCGCCGCCGTCGCATTGCCCGCATTGCAATTACTCCATACCGGGATACCTGAACATTCCGCTGGTCACCTGGGTAATGCTCCGCGGCAAATGCAGGAATTGCGGCGCGCCGATTTCGGCCCGGTACTTTCTAGTTGAACTGTTGACGGCGGTCTTGTTTTGGAGTTGCTGGCTGGCGTTTGGCCAGCAATCCCCCAGGCTGGCGGTGGTCTATTCCCTGCTGCTGGCCGGGTTCATCGGGGCGACGTTCATCGACTTCGAACATTTCATCATTCCGGACGAAATCACCCTGGGCGGAATCGCCGCCGGCTTTGTTTGCTCTTTCCTCGTGCCGTCCCTGCACGGTGCGCAAACCGCTGCCCAGTCGCTCGAGCGCTGTTTCGCCGGTATCCTCGTCGGCGCCGGGCTGGTTTACGGCATTCTGCGCCTGGGCAAACTGCTGTATGGCCGGCAACGCTTCGAATTCGCGCCGGACACCCGGGTGTATTTCACAGAGACGACGGTGAAGTTTCCCGACAAGGAGATCCCCTACGAGGACATCTTCTACCGCAAGTCCGACACGATTGTGCTCGAGGCGAAAACGGTTGAAATGGCGGATCGTTGCTACAGCAGGGTGCGCGTGCGGCTGTCGCCGGTGGTGCTGCGCGTGGGCGAAGACAGTTTCAAGCCCGACGAGGTGCCGCACCTGGAAGTGGTGACGGATGAGATGGTGGTGCCGCGCGAAGCGATGGGGTTGGGCGACGTGAAATTCATGGCCGCGATCGGCGCGTTTCTCGGCTGGCAGGCGGTGATTTTCTCGTTGATGATCAGCGCCATGATTGGCGCCGCGGTCGGCGTTTCGTTGATCGCCCTGAAGAAGAGCGAATGGTCCAGCCGCCTCCCTTACGGCCCTTACATTGCACTGGCGGCGACAATCTGGGTCTTCGGAGGGCAGCGCATCGCCCTCTGGTGGCTGGGAAACAGTCTTAGAATTCCCGTTTCTTTTTGAAACCCGGTTCCGGGATCGGATACCGTCCGCTCGCATCGGCCAACAGCGGCGCCGGGGAATCCATCGTCAGCTTGTCCACGCCCGGAGCGTATTCGTGGTCGGAGTTGAGCATTTCGTCAAAAGTGATTTCCTGGCCGGTATGGGCGGCCACACGCCCCATGGAAGTCACGAGGCTGGCTTCGACGCCCCGTTTGACCTCGTTGTAAGGCTTGTCGTTGCGGATGGCGTCAGTCAAGTCGTTCCATTCATTTTGATAGGGATTCTGCTGGTCGGGGCTGACTTTCGACACCCAGAGCAAGTTGGATCGCTCCGCATTCTGCCCCTTGTAAGTGCTGGAGGGCAGGCCGCAGTCGGAATGATGCGAAACGATCGCCATGCCTTTGCTGCCATGCGCGTAGCTGGAGTAGATATCGTTGCAACCATTCATGCAGCGTCCATCCATCATGAACTTGCTCCCATCCGCGAAAGTGTATTCCACCGCATACGAGTCGAAATTCTGGTCCACGCAGGTGCCGCCGCTGCCGCTCTGCCGATAATGGCGCCCGCCCAGCGCCTGGGCCTTGACTGGCCAGGCGTTCTTCATCCAGCAGAGATGATCGATGTGGTGAATGTAAAAATCGCTGAAGCATCCGCCGCTCGCCCACAGGAAGCTGTGGAAACGCTGGATCTGCCAGAGCAATTCGGCCGGTTTGCCCGGCCATTTTTCCGAGAACGCCGATCCCACCGGGCCATGCATCCGGTAGCCGCGCAACAGAACGAGATCGCCGATCTCCCCGTCCTGGATGCGCTGAGACAGTTCCTGCAGCGCCCGACTGTGCCGCGACATCAAACCGACACCGGCTTTGAGTTTTTTTGCGCTGGCCTCCTCGGCGAGCTTGATCATGCGGCGGGACGTGGGGCCATCCGCCGTCAGCGGTTTCTCCATGAAGACATTGAGTCCCTTTTGAATGGCATAACCAAAATGCACCCAGCGAAAGGCCAGAGGCGTGGCAAATATCGCGACGTCACCCGGCTTCAAGCAGTCCATCGCCTTCCGGTACGCGTCGAAGCCGATGAATTTTCTGTCCTCAGGCACGTCGACCAGCTTGCCAAACTCCCTGCTGCGCTTTAACGCATCATAACTGGTCGTGAGCCGCTGCTGGAAGACATCCGCCATGGCGACCAGTTTGATCGGGCCGTTCTTGACCGAGAGCGCGTCACCCGCAGCGCCGGTGCCGCGACCGCCGCAGCCGATCAGCGCGACCTGAATCGTGTTGTTCTCCGCAGCGTGGACGTGGGGAATGGCCACGCCCGCGAGGGCTGATGCCGCCGCAATTGTGCCGGTCTGTCTGATGAATTCGCGGCGCGAAGTGAGGGAAGAATCTTGGGTTTGGTTCATAGGCGTTATCTTCCTGACGTTGCCGGAGGCCTGTCAATTCAAGAAATCGCGCGCCTCGGAAAGGCGCAGCCCGCCCCGGCGACTTGCCGACGGCAAGGAAACGACGGATCGAGCCAATGAGCACCGACCCTTCCCAACATTGCTTTCCCGTGTTCCCAGTTCTGCCGCGGACCGGACTTGCGAGCCGGGCAAATCGCCGCGCTACCTTGTTCAAAACGCGCTCTCAGTGCCGCGCTGGGCCGTACGCAACATCAATCGCTTCCACACTGCGCCTTTTGGCGTAAGGCATGATCCACCAGAACCAGCGCTGTCATGGCCTCGACCATCGGCACGGCGCGGGGCAATACACAGGGGTCATGGCGCCCACGGGCTTTGAGGGTTGTGTTCTTGAATCTCACGTCCACCGTTTGCTGCTCGACCATCACCGTGGCGACCGGTTTGAACGCGACGCGAAAGTAGATCGTTTGACCGTTGGAAATTCCGCCCTGAATACCTCCAGAACGATTGGTGATGGTGGTCACTTTTCCACCTCGCGCGCGGAACGGATCGTTGTGCTGCGTGCCGGTCAACCGGACACCCTCGAAACCGGAGCCGATGTCGAAGCCCTTCGATGCAGGCAGGCTTAACATCGCCTTCGCGAGGTCAGCCTCGAGGCGGTCGAACACAGGTTCGCCCCAACCCGGTGGCACCCCTCGCGCAATGCCGATGACGCAGCCGCCTACCGTGTCGCCCATCGCGCGCACGCGCTCGATGAGGCGGATCATTTTCCCCGCGGCGATGGGGTCCGGACAACGAACCGGATTCGACTCGACCTCCTTGAGCTTGACGGTCTCGAGATCAACACGAGCGACGATGCGCTGGACTTGCTGCACCCAGGCAAGCACTTCGACACCGTGACGTTCGCGCAGGATTTTCTTGGCGATGGCGCCTGCGGCGACGCGACCGATGGTCTCCCTCGCGCTGGTGCGTCCGCCGCCCTGCCAGTTGCGGAAGCCAAATTTGGCCTGATAGGTGTAGTCAGCGTGCGACGGCCTGAATTTCTCCGCCATTTCAGTGTAAGCCTCAGGACGCGCGTCCTCGTTCTTCACCCACAGACTGATGGGCGTGCCGAGCGTTTTGCCTTCGAAAGTGCCGGAGAGGATTTGAACGGTATCGCTCTCCTTGCGCGGCGAGACGATTCTCGATTGGCCCGGCCGGCGGCGATCCAGGTCAGGTTGCAGATCCGCTTCGGTCAACTCGAGTCTGGGCGGGCATCCGTCCACCACGGCGCCCACTCCGCCGCCATGGGATTCACCCCAAGTTGTCACGCGGAACAGGCGACCAAACGTGTTTGCCATCGCGCCATACTGCGGGAAAAAGGGCAGGAGGTCAAATTCCAGGGAATCGATTGAGGGGCGTCACAACTGGACACAACCCGCTCAACGGAGTTTCGTTTCTCCGCCCTTTCGGGTGAACAGCCAGCCTCTTGGTTCGGCAACCCGACAACGCTTGACGCGACGGATCAGGTTCAGACGGACGGACGATCGTCGCGATACGTGCAGTCGGCGCGCCACACGCCGGGCGCGTTACTGATCTTGAGTTGGGTGGGGCGGGTTTGACGAACCACGACCAACGCCATCGTGACGGCTGACTCTTTGTCCGGGTACGGTCCGAGCAACTCGCGCCGACCTTCTAACTGAACCATCCAGCCGTCAGCGGACCGATGAACACTATATATTTGATGGTGAGCGGACATAGCCCGATGCACTAAGGGTCATTTAGCTGGCGGACGTCCTGCCGCAATTAATCTGATCTGGGAACGAATGGCACAAGAGAATGTCAATTCCTCACGCTGCGTCAATGAAAAGTTATTCTTTAGCGATGTGAATCGTGTGTGAATAACTTCTTCCCAAACTTGGGAACCGACGGTAACGCCTAGCGTGCTGTAACAGAATTCGCTTTGCAATCGTTGCGTTGAAATTGGCCTGTGGCGAGGCGCGAGGAGGGCGCATACCCCATAGTGGGTCTGTAACCGACGAGCAACGAAGCCACAGGCCAATTTCAACGCAACCCGAAGGGCGGCAGTCCTTTTTCACGCAGACTTCGTTGCTCGCTCCTTACAGATCCACTGCGGGATA
>JACXTT010005483.1_pt1 | contig 18415 bp, 14 predicted proteins | sample 9270951 | NCBI WGS metagenome assembly JACXTT01 (sample SAMN15532306, study PRJNA645909) | rock metagenome | isolation source: weathered quartz diorite | place: Puerto Rico | collected 2017-06-21 | reverse complement strand
GGGTGGTCGATCGTGACGCGCGTGCGTCCGCGCAGCTCCTGCCAGAACTGCTGCAGCACCTCGGCGGGCGTGCCCATGCTGCCCTTGCGCACCAGGCTGTAGAGCTTGTTGGCGGTGGGCGTGACCCCGTAGCGGAAGAACAGCAGGCCGCAGACCTCGCGGTACAGGGCGCGGGTTTCGGGAAAGCGGCTGCGCAGTTCGGCCAGGTCGGCCTGCAGAGTGGTGTCGGTCAGATCGAGGTCGGCGGCAGCCATCGGCAAAAAGCGTCGTTCAGTTATTCATATATTACTACGTAATACGTTATATATACAATTTTATCTACAACTCTTTAGACATAAGTGCGCTTATGTCAAGAAATCGGCTATACTGACGCAAACGGCATGTGCCTCGGCCGATACCCGCTTATGGAACTGCTCCCGCTCCAACCCCTGGAAAGCCTGGTCGCCCCGCTGCCCACCCCGCTCGAGCGGCTGAAGCTGCCACCCGCGTTGTCCGGCGCCGCGGGCAGCAACCGCGCGCCCGCCAGCGCCACCCGCATCGCCGCGGCCGACGACCTCGCCGCCCTCACGGCCTGGCTCGCGCGCTATGCCGACAGCCCGGCGACGGTGAGCGCCTACCGCCGCGAGGTCGAGCGGCTGCTGCTGTGGGCGGCGCTGCAACTGGGCAAGCCACTGTCGTCGCTGACGCACGAGGACCTGCTGGTCTACGAACGCTTCCTGGCCGACCCGCAGCCCGCCGCGCGCTGGGTACTCGCCGGCAGCAAGAAGCTCGGCCGCGGCCACCCGGACTGGCGCCCGTTTGCGGGGCCGCTGTCGCCGGCGAGCGTGCGCCACGCGCTGGTGATCCTGAACGCCCTCTTTGCCTGGCTGACCGAGGCCGGCTACCTGGCCGGCAATCCGCTGGCGCTGGCGCGCCGTCGGCGCGCGCCGACGCAGCCCCGCATCACGCGCTACCTGAGCCACGAGTTGTGGGACGCGGTCAAGGAAACGATCGAGGCGATGCCGGGGACGACCGACACCGCCACCGCGCGCGAACGGCTGCATGCGGCGCGCTGCCGCTGGCTGTTGAGCGTGCTCTACCTGGGCGGCTTGCGCGCGGCGGAGGTCACCGGCACCGCGATGGGGGCCTTCTTCTGCCGGCGCGATGCCCAGGGCGTCGAGCGCTGGTGGCTGGAGGTCACCGGCAAGGGCAACAAGACTCGGCTGGTGCCGGCCACCGACGAACTGATTGCCGAGCTGGCGCGCTATCGCCGCGCCCATGGGCTGGCGCCCACCCCGCACCCCGGCGAGACGCGCCCGCTGCTGCTGCCGGTCATTGACCAGGAAAATCGTGAACGGGGGCTATCACGTGGCGCACTGCACCTGATCCTGAAGGAAGTGTTCGGCCTGTCGGCCGCGCGCCTGCGCGCACGCGGACCCCAGTGGGCGGCGCAGGCCGATGTCCTGGCGAGCGCCTCGGCCCACTGGCTGCGCCACACTGCCGGCTCGCACATGACCGACCGGCAGGTGGATCTGCGCTATGTCAGGGATAATTTTGGGCATTCTTCAATTTCGACGACAAGCGCGTACCTGCACAGCGAAGAGGATGCGCGGCACGAGGCCACGCAAGAGCGGCATCGAATCGGCTGGACCAGCAAAACGTAAGGCGCGACCCGCGCGCCTGATCGCGGCCCTACTCTTGCGCCCAGGCATGTGCTTCTCTCTCACAGCATCTTCGCCGATCTTGGCCGCATGGGCCGCTGCCTGTTCAAGCCAAGGCGCATGCCTTGGGAACGACCAGCATCGTCAAGCCCAGTCCGTCCATCACACGCAGGGCGTGCTCGAGATTGACGCCCTTGCCGTTCTCGAGCTTGGACAGCATGACGATGGAGGCACCGCAATGCCTGGCCGTCTGGTCAATGGGCGTCCCTTCCGCTGCCCGGCTTCCTCGAATGCGGTCGCCCAGTTGTTGAATGGTGCGAATCGTCGCACGTGACGGTGGGGTCGGGTCAGGTCAGGTGGGGTCGCCGCATGGGGCAGTCTGTCAAGAACGAAGGCAAGAGGGGAACGGAGACTGCTCGCCATTATTTCATGATAATGAAATTATACTGCGCACCGCCCGACGGAAGAAAAAATGTAAGCTTGGTTTTGGGTCCCTAAATCTCGTGACGGTCGGCAGCAAAGCCGGTCGGGGCACCCCAGCCATCTGCATCCATCCGATCCGGCATAATGCCCGGAGAACCATGGCGGTACTTGATTGAACTGGGTGATGCAAATGAAGACGGACATCTCTCGCGAAGAGACCTCCCAAAACACGGATGGGGGCGACGACTGTCCCTTGCGCTGGTTCGACGCGGATCGCGGTGCGTTCGAATCGCTCGAGCGATTGATCGCCGAGCATCCAGCGGATTTCTTTGCGGGCGAGCGTTTTGATCCGGTTGGCGCGTGCACCACACGCGAGGCGGTGTTCGCATCGGTTCAGCTGCCCGAGACTCCGACATCGCCGCAGGCGCATGCCGATCATCTGCTCAACGACGTGTTCCGCCACGTCATGCCCGTGGCATTGCCAACTTTCGTCGGGCACATGACGTCGTCGCTGCCGTCGTTCATGCCTTCGCTGGCCAAGGTGGTGGCAGCGCTGAACCAGAACGTCGTGAAGCTCGAGACGTCGGGTGCGCTGACGGGGCTCGAGCGCCAGGTCATCGGCATGCTGCACAATCTCGTGTTTGCCCAGGACAGCGCGTTCTATGCGAGATGGTTGCACGATGCCGACCACGCGCTTGGCGCGTTCTGTTCTGGCGGCACGGTCGCCAACCTCACCGCGCTATGGGCGAGCCGCAACAACCTGCTGGGCGCGCGTGACGGCTTCACTGGCATCTATCGCGCAGGACTGGTGGCTGCGCTGCGCCACTACGGCCATGACGGGCTCGCCATCGTCGTCTCGGAGCGCGGGCACTACTCGTTGCGCAAGGCAGCCGATGTCCTTGGCATCGGGCGCGACAATCTTGTGCCGGTCGGGGTCGATGCAGACGGTCGCATGCGCATCGACCTGCTGCGTGACACCCTGCGTGACCTGCGGCAGCGCAACATCCGACCGATGGCGATCGTGGGCATAGCAGGGACGACGGAGACGGGCGCGGTCGATCCGCTCGACGCGATTGCCGATGTTGCTGAAGAGGCCGGCTGCCATTTCCACGTGGATGCCGCATGGGGCGGCGCAACGCTGCTGTCGGAGCGCGAGCGCTGGCGCTTCGCGGGCATCGAGCGTGCCGATTCCGTCGTCATCGATGCGCACAAGCAGTTCTACGTGCCTATGGGCGCCGGGATGGTGCTGTTCCGCAGCCCGGCGTGGACGCAGGAAATCATCCAGCATGCGAACTATATCGTGCGCAAGGGCTCGGTGGACCTGGGGCGCCATACGCTCGAAGGTTCGCGCGGCGCGGCGGCAGTCATGCTCTATGCGAATCTGCACCTGCTCGGTCGCAAGGGGTTGGCGCAGTTGATCGATCGCAGCATCGATAACGCCCACTACTTTGCATCCCTGATTGCGCAGCAGCCAGATTTCGAGCTCGACAGCCACCCGCAGCTTTGCATCCTGACCTATCGCTATGTGCCAGAGACCGTCCGTGTCGCGCTGGCAATGGCTTCGGCCGACCGGCGCGAGAAGATCCTGGACGCGCTGGATGCGCTGACCGTCAGCATCCAGGAAATGCAGCGCGATGCCGGCCGCTCATTCATATCCCGCACTCAGTTGGTGTCGGCACAGTGGGGTGGACGCCCGATTGCCGTTTTCCGCGTGGTGCTGGCCAACCCGGATACGACGCATGCCATCCTGCAGGACATCCTCGACGAACATCGCGCGTTGGCGGCGGCCAGCCCATGCATGCCGCCGCTGATGGCGCTGGTGGGCGCGCCGGACGCCGCGTGAGGCATTTGCAGCTGGCGCCATTACTCCGTCCCTGTTGCCCCTGCCCTGGAAGCTGACACTGCTTGCTGTGGGCAGTTTGCCGGCGATTAATTGCATTTTGATTTTCCAGCGCTTCCCAAGTGGGATTTGGTTCGTGTCGAAGATCGAAGTTCGTGCGACCCGTGCACGTCATTCATGCGACCGTAGCTTTCAGCGCGAATCAACGTACCTCTGGGGCGTTTCGCCCGCTGCTTCTATTCGCAAGTTCGATGTAGTCTCACGAATGCTGAACATCAATCGCCCCGACGTTGCCTTCCGGCAACGGTCGAAAAGCGTACTTGCGGACGAAATCCGCATAGAAATCAGCGCTTTTGAACCGTGTGACTGGCCTTGCATATGGTGATCACCAGTCGCACGATCTCTGATCCTCAACAGTCTGTTGTGCGGGCCGCGTTTGATGCATGCCAAGCGGAATGAAATGGTGGCGAGCCTGGCAGATGAGTGGGCATATCCAGCCGGTGATCGTGTCGATGACGGCTTGTCTGCGCCCCGCGACTATGGAAAGAGAGGTGTAGAGCCCTCCAACTACTTTTCGGCGAGACGGCCCAGGGTCTCCGGCACGATCGCTGCGCCTGCCAGATAGATCAGCGTGACGACCGCGAGGAAAACACCAAGAATCACTGGCAGATCGGCAGGCGTGCGGGCCGCAAGCGAGGCCAGTGTCGGCATCATCCCACCGATGGCGAAGCCGATGTTCCACGACAATCCCGTGCCGGAGGCGCGGATGCTGGTGGGAAACCGCTCGTTCAGGAAGATCAGGATCGGCGCGAAGCCGGCGCACCCGAGCATGCTGAGCGCCACCGCGTAGGCGCCGCGCAAGGTAGCGGTTGGCGCGGCCGGCATCCACTGGTAGAGCAATGGCAGCAGCACCACGCTGACTGCGCCGATCAGCAGGAAGGCTCGCTTGCGCCCGACCAGCGTGCTCAAGTGGCCGGCTGCCACCGACGCCACGATCACACCGAGGCTGCTCAGCATCAGGATGGCCGAGGACTCAGCCGGGGATACCTTGACCACAACCTTGAGGAAGGTGGGAAGGTAGCCAGAAGTCAGGTAATAGGCGCTGCCTCCACCCACCGTCAGCAGGATGTTGACCAGCAGGACGCCACGATACTCGCGCGAAAACAGCGTGCGCAGCGGGTGTGCTTGCGGCTTGGCGTGGGCGCTGGCGCCCTTCGCCGCCTGCAACTGCTTCCACAGCGGCGATTCCTCCAGCGAGTTGAAGATGACCAGCCCCAGCACCGAGCTGACGATGCCGGCGAAGAACATGCAGCGCCATCCCCAGACCTCGAAGGCGTCGCCGGGGAACAGCGCCGTCATCGTCATGTACGTGATTGCCGCCAGCAGTGCGCCGATGCCCGCGCCACCGCCGCCCACCAGGCCGGACACCGCGCCGCGCCACGAGGGCGGCACCGATTCCGTGCCGATGGTATGCGTCGAAGCGACCACGCCGCCGACGAACACGCCCTGCACCAGCCGCAGCAGGATGAACAGTGCCGGCGCAAAGAGGCCCACGTGCATGACCGTCGGCAGCAGCCCGAACGCCGCCGTCGACAGCCCGACGCCGGTCACCGCCACTACCATGGCACCCTTGCGCCCGTGCCGGTCCGCGTACGCGCCGAAGATCGCCGACCCGAGCGGCCGCATCAGCAACGTCACCGCAAACGACGCGTACACCGCCGCCAGCGACAGCATCGCATGCTCGGACGGAAAGAACAGCTTGCCGATCACTGGCGCCACGAACAATAGGATAAACAGGTCGAACAGGTCGAGCGCCCATCCCATGCACGATGCCGTCACCGCGCCCAGCACCTGCCGGTTGTTCGCGGCCGCCGGCATCGCGCCGTGCGCGCCGCCGGGCGATACCTTGTCATTTGCCAGCACTTTCATCGTTGTCTCCATATCATTATTGAATGAACGGCTCCCCGCGATGCCCGCTGGGAGCATCGTCGGCCGTCCTTTTCTGCTCACGGCGCGGCGGGCGAGTGAGCGTCGTCCGCGCAAGCGCTCAGCGCCGCCCGCGCACCTGTTCAGCGACCGCGGAACTCGGGCTTGCTCTTCGCGTGGAACGCTTCCACGCCCTCGCGGAAGTCGTCCGAACTACGCAGTCGGCTGTAGCAGTGCCCCTCGAGTTCGATGGCGATCGACAGCGGTGCGTCCTCGGTGTCGTTGAGCAGCTTCTTGGCGGTGCGCTGTGCCAGCGGGGAGAAGGCGCGCAGCTCGTCGACCAGCGCATCGGTGGCGGCTTCCAGCTCGGCGTCAGCCACACAGTCCACGGCGATGCCCCACTCGTAGGCCTGGCGCCCCGGGATGCGGCGCGAGCGCATGACGATGTCCTTGGTGCGGCCCACGCCGACCATCTTCTGCAAACGCGCCGAGCCGCCGGAGCCGGGAATCTGGCCAAGCTTCTGCTCGGGCAGCGCGTATTCGGTGGAGATGGTGGCGATGCGGAAGTCGCACGCCAGCGACAGTTCGAAGCCCACGCCGAAGCAGTAGCCCTGGTTGGCCGCGATCACCGGCTTGCTGCAGCGCGCCGGCGCCGCCACATTCCACGCCAGCTTCGACACATGCTCCGGCGACGCCTCCAGGAAGCCGCGGATGTCGCCGCCGCTGGAGAAATGCTTGCCCTGTGCGCGCAGCACGATGACGCGCACGCGGTCATCGGCGTCCAGCGCCTCGAACACGGCACGCAACTGGTCGCGGGCCGCCATCGCGATCACGTTATAGGGCGGGCGGTGCAGGACGATATCCGCGCGCTCGCGGGATGGGTCGATCTCCACGGAAAAGCCGTCGAGGTCCTGCAGGCGCTGCTGGTCGGGATGGGTCAATGCGAAGGCCTGGGTCATGTCGTTACTCCTTGATGGGGTCGCTGTGGGGAAGAGAGGAAAGCGCGTTGTATTCGCCCGCCGACAGCTTGCGGCGCAGGATCTTGCCGACCGGCGATTTCGGGATGTCGGCGACGAACACGTAGTCGCGCGGTCGTTTGAAGTTGACGAGGTCGGAGCCGCGGCAGTAGTCGTCGAGCGCCCCGGCGTCGACGCAGCCGCGCGGCTTGACGAATGCCACCACCTTTTGGCCCCAGCGGGCGTCAGGCAGGCCGGCTACAGCCACCTCGTCCACGGCGGGGTGCAGGGACAGCACCGATTCGATATCGGCGGGCGAGATGTTCTCGCCGCCGCTGATGATCATGTCGTCCACCCGCCCGGTGACGAACAGGTCGCCGTCTGCGTCGAGGTAACCAATGTCCCCAGTGAAATACCAGCCGTCGCGCAGGGATTTGGCATTGGCGTCGTCGCGGTTCCAGTAGCCCTCGAAGGCCTCGTCGCCGCGCAGGTCGGCGATGATCTGGCCTTCCTCGCCGGGCGCGGCCAGCTCGTCGGGCGAGGTCGCATCGAGCCGCGCTACGCGCAGCCGCGTGTTGAGGCCGGCGCGGCCCGCACTACCGGGTTTGCGCGCCGCATGCTGGTCGACGCTGAAGGTGTACACCTCGGACGAGCCGTAGTGGTTGACGAACAGCTCCGGGCAGAACGCCTGCTCGAGCCGGGTCAGCAGGCCATCGTTCATGGCGGCCCCGGCGAAGCCGAGCTTGGTAACGGTGCGAACGTCGATGCTGTCGAAATCCGGCTCGGCCAGCAGGTCATGGTAGAGCGTGGGCACGAGGTAAAGGCAGCTGACTCGATGGCCGGCAATCGCCTGCAGCGCCTGCAACGCGTTCCAGCGCCGCACGCAGACAAAGAGACCGTCCACCAGCGCCATGGCCAGCAGGGACCGCACGCCCATCGTGTGGTACAGCGGCATCACCCCCAGCGTCCGTTCGCCGCGCCGGTACAGGTTCTGCGCGACGTGCGCCAGCGCGGCCGCGCGTTCCTGCCGGTGGCGGCGTGGCACGCCCTTCGGCTTGCCGGTGGTGCCGGACGTGTACAGCATGAGCGAGATGTCGCCAGCTTCGGCCAACGTGCTCTCCCGCCGAGGCGTGGCACGGAGCAGCGTGTCGAACGAGAGCGAGCCGCCGGGCGCGCCGTCCAGCGCGATGCAGGGGATTTCCTGTGCGGCGGGGCTGTCCAGCACAGCGTCGGCGCTGACCGGTTCGAACACCAGCGCTTTGACGCCGGCGTCGCGCACGCAGTAGTCCAGCTCGTCCGGCTTGGCGCGCCAGTTCAGCGGTACGATGACCACGCCGGCGAACTGGCAGGCCCAGTGCAGCGTGGCCAGTTCCCAGCGGTTCTGCAGGATGGCGAGCACGCGGTCGCCCGGACGCAGGCCGAGGTCAAGCAAGCCGGCGGACACGCTGCGGATGCGCGCGAGCCATTGCGCGTAGGTCAGCAGCAGGTCCCCGTCGACGATGGCGGGGGCGTGGGGACTGCGCTCCACGCTCTGCAGGTAGGTGCGGCCGAGATCAAGCATCGCAGTGCTCCTCGGCAAGCGGTGCTGCAAGCCGGCGCGAGCGCGCGCGGCTGGCGGCCACGTCGAGCACGGCAGCGACGATCGGCGTGTAGCCGGTACAGCGGCACAGGTGGCCGGACAGCATGTCGCGCACCTGCGCCTCGGTCGGCTCGGGTACCCGCTCCAGGTAGTCGGCGCACGACATCAGGATGCCGGCCGTGCAGAAGCCGCACTGCAGCGCATGGTGGCAGCGGAAGGCTTCCTGCAGCTCGCTCAGGCCTTCGCGCGGGGCGAGTCCTTCGACGGTATCGATGGCGCGGCCATCGGCCTGCACCGCGAGCATCAGGCAGGAACGCGCGGCGACACCGTCCACCCGCACTGTGCACGCGCCGCAAACGCCGTGCTCGCAGCCGACGTGGGTGCCGGTGGCGCCGAGTTCGTGGCGCAGGAAGTCGGACAGCAGCTCGCGTGGCGCGCACAAGGCGCTGCGTTCAGTGCCGTTCAGGGTCAGGGTGACGCGGTGGCGCCCGTCGCGCCGCATCACCGGGGGCGCACCCGAAGCTGCGCCATTAACGGTCTTGCTCATCTTGCCTCCTCGATTGCGCGCATGCCCAGTTGCCGCACCAGGTGGCGACGGTACTGCGCGCTGACATGGGCGTCGTCCTGCGCGCCCAGCTTCCAGCTGAAATCGTTGATCGCTTCCGCCAGGGCCTTGCCCTGCAGGCGTGGCCAGGTCTCCGGCACCGGCCGGTCGGCCACGCCCCCCACGGCCAACGCAATGGCGTCGTCCGTGACGATGGCGGCGCACGCCACCAGCGCGAAGTCGCCATGCCGGGCCGAGAACTCGGTAAAGCCGTAGCGTGCGCCGGGTCGCCGCAGCGGAAAGCGCACCGCTTCCACCAGCTCGTCGGGCTCGCGCGCCGTCATCAGCATGCCGCGGAAGAATTCGGTGGCCGGCAGCACGCGGCGGCGGCGCAGCGAGCGCAGCACCACCTCGCCGCCAAGCACGGTGAGCACCAGCGGCAGCTCGGCGCTGGGGTCGGCGTGGGCGATGGAGCCGCACACAGTGCCGCGGTTACGGATCTGGAAATGCGAGATGTGCGGGAATGCGAGCGCGAGCAGCGGCACCTCGTCGGCCAGCGACGGGCGCCATTCCACGCTGCCCTGCGTGGCGGCAGCGCCCACCACCAGATGGCCGTTTTCCACGCGCACGGTATCCAGCTCAGCGGTGCGCGAGATGTCGACCAGCAATTGCGGCTGCGCGAGACGCATGTTCAGCACGGCCATCAGCGACTGGCCGCCGGCCAGCACGCGGGCACCCTCGCCGGCACGGGCCAGCGCTTCCAGCGCATGCTGCGCGGATTCGGCGCGCAGGTAGTCGAATGCGGCGGGTTTCATCGATGGACTCCCAGGAGCGCCATCAGGCGCGCGATCCAGCCCGGCTTGCGCACGGGCTTGCCACCGGCCTGCCGGCCGAGCGATTCGAATAGCTGGCGCAGCACCACCTTGGCTGCGCCTTCGAGCATGCGGCCCCCGACCGCGGCGACCTTGCCGGACACCTCGGCCTCGTAGTCGTATGTGAGACGGGTGCCGGCGCCGTGCGGGGTCAGTTCCACCAGGCCCGCGCCGCGCGCGCTGCCAAGCGACGACAGGCCCGCGCCCGCCAGCCGCAGCCGGCGCGGCGGCTCCAGGTCGGACAGCGCGATCTCGGCTTCGTAGCGGGCCTTGATCATGCCCACGCCCACGGTCACGTCGGCGCGGTAGCGGTTGTCGCCGATGGGCACGAGCGCGTGGCAGCCCGGCACGACATTGGCCAGCGCCTGCGGGTCGAGCAGGACAGCGAAGACAGCTTCGGGCGTAGCGTCCAGGTCGACCGTGCCGCGTGCGCTCAGGGCCTTGCCGCCCTTGCCGCCGCTGCGGCCGATCGCCGAGGCTTCCCTTGCCGCCTCGGCCAGTTCGGGACGCGATGGCGGCGGATCGTCGAAGCCGATCATCGCCATCACCCTGGCGGGCGTGAGCGGCAGCCGGATGTCGCGCACGCCCAGCGCATCGGCTACCGCGTTGGCGACGCACGGCGGCGTGCTCATGTTGTTGCCCTCGCCGAGGCCCTTGGCGCCGAGAGGCGTGAACGGGCTCGGCGTCTCCAGATGGACGATGAGGGGGTCGGGCACCTCGCAGGTGGTCGGCAGCAGGTAGTCCGCCAGCGTGCCGGACTGGAAGCTGCCGTCGGGCCCGTAGCGGAATTCCTCCATCAGCGCCGCGCCCAGTCCCTGCGCGAAAGCGCCGCGGATCTGGCCGTCGGCCAGCGCCGGGTTGAGCAGCTTGCCGGCGTCGTGCGCGGTGACGTAGCGGTCGATGCGCACGCGGCCGGTGGCGCGGTCGATCTCCACGCCGCACAGGTCGAAGGCGAAGCCGTAGCAGGCGGAGGTGTTGATGCGGTCCTGCTCGTCCGGGGCGTCGAGGTTGGGGGGCGACCAGAACACGGTTTCGCGCAGGCCGGGCTCCTCGCCAGCCGGCAACAGCTGTGGCGACCAGTGCGGCGCATTGCTGGCCGCACGTGAGAACGGCAGCGCGGTATCAGGCGCGCCCCGTTGCACGATGCGGCCGTCCGCGAAGACGAGTTCAACCGGGTCGCAGCCCAGGTGCGAGGCCACGATGCGCGCCAGCTTGTCGCGTACACGCGTGGCGGCCAGGTGCACGGTGCCGGCCACGGCGCCGGCGAAGCGGCTGGAGTAGTTGCCGGCGGCCACGGACCAGGCATCCTTGTGCGTGTCGAATTCGACGTTGACCACGACGTCACCCGGATCGATGCCGAGCACATCGGCCACGACCTGCGCAGATACGGTCATGTGGCCCTGTCCCGCCGGCGTGGACGCGATGGTCACCACCACGCCACCGAGCAGGTCCACGCTGACCGTGGCGCTGGCGATGGCGCCGTTCTTCGGGCCCGCCTTGCGGCGCGCCTCGGCCGGCGTCGCGGTGGTGATGTAGCCCATGTTCGACACCGAAGGCTCGACGATGGCCGCGAAGCCGATGCCGTACAGCCTTCCCTCGGCGCGCGCGGCGTCGCGGCGGCGCTGCAGCTCGCTGTAGCCGCCTGCTTCCAGCGCGCGCGACATCGCCAGCTGGTAGTTGCCGGAGTCGAGCAGTGCGCCGGCCGCCGCGCGATAGGGAAAGGCACCGGCGGAGACGAAGTTGCGGCGGTAGACGTCGAGAGGATCCAGGCCGAGTTCCACCGCGATCCGCTGCACCAGCCGCTCCAACGCGAAATACACCTGCGGCCCGCCGAAGCCGCGCACGAGGCCGGTCGGCGTCTTGTTGGTCAGCACCACGCGGTTGCGCACCAGCAGGTTCGGAACCGCGTAGGCACCGGTGAGCAGGCCATGCATGCGGTAGAAGGTGGCGGGCTCCGGCGCACGCAGGTAGCCGCCGCAGTCCTCGAGCTGGTCGTATGAGAGTGCGAGAATCCGGCCATCTGCCTCGACCGCGGCTTCCAGGGTGGAAAGCCGCGCGGTGGCCGACGTGGCGGCGCTCAGGTGCTCGAGCCGGTCTTCCACCCACTTCACCGGCGCACCCGCCTTGCGCGAGGCAAGGCACATCAGCACCACGTACGGAAACACTGCCTGCTTGACGCCGAAGCTGCCACCCGAGTCGCGCGGCGCGACATGGCGCAGGCGGTTGGCAGACACCTGCAGCGCCATCGCCATCACGGCGTGCAGCGAGAACGGCCCCATGAAATTGGAGGTGACCTGATAGCCCTCGTTGCCCGGCAAGTGTTCGGCGATCACCACGCCGCACTCGATCGGCGTGCAGGTGTTGCGGGGGTACTGGATGGTCAGCGACACGCGGTGCGGCGCGCCGGCAAAGGCGGCCTCGGGATCGCCATAGCGGAAATGGCGATCGCTGGCGACGTTGCTGCCCAGGCCGGGATGCAGCACCGGGGCCTCGTCGGCCGCGGCTGCCTCGATTGACACCACTGGCGGCAGCACGCGGTAGTCCACCCGCATGAGGTCGAGCGCGTCTTCCGCCAGCGCGCGGCTCTCGGCCAACACCACGGCCACCGGCTCGCCCACGTAGCGCACGCGGTCCATGGCCAATGCCCACTGCTCCATCGGCGCCTTTACGCCAACCACGAAGGGCCTGGACCAGCCGGGCAGATCGGCCCCCGTCAGCACGGCACGCACGCCGGGCGCCTTCAACGCGGCGGCGCAGTCGACGGCACCGAGTTCGGCGTGCGCGTGCGGCGAGCGCAGGATGGCGGCGTGCAGGGTGCCGGGCTTGACGCCCAGGTCATCGGCATAGCGTCCACGGCCGGTCAGGATGGCGGCGTCCTCGACGCGCTGCATCGGGCGGCCCACGTGCGGGGCACGCCAGATCTCCTGTGTCTCCTGAACCGTGCCGGTCGTCTCGCCAGCATCGAATCTCTTCATTTGCAACTCCGTTCTGCGCGACGGTCCTGGAGCGGCAGGCTGGTGGGACCGTCAACGTCAAACGGAGATTAGAGAGTTTCTGATATAACGCCTAATATTGTTTTTTGATTTTCTCAATCATATCTTGTGATGGGATGGCTGGTACGCTTGCGTTGCCCACAGGCCCTCGATGATGAGAGATAACCCGGAGTTAACCCGTTGTTGGCTGCCGCTGGCCTTCCCTGATGCCATCATAGAAATTGATGCAGTTGGTGTACATTCATTGATATCCCCATCCGCACATGGACCTCAAGCAAATCCAATACTTCATCGCGCTGTTCGAGGACGGCTCTGTCACGCGCGCGGCCAAGCGGCTGAACATCGTGCAGCCGGCGCTCAGCATGCAGATCGCCCGACTGGAAGAGGAGTTCGGGCAGAAGCTGTTCGATCGCATCCCGCACGGCATGGTCCCCACTGCCGCAGGTCGGATGATGTACCGCCTGTTTCTGCCCATCGTGCGCGACATCGCCGGCGCGCGGCGGCAGATGATGCAGCGCGAGGAGCAGATGGCCGGCCGCATCACGCTTGGCATGGTGGCTTCCGAGACGGAGAGTGTGCTGGTTGATTCGTTGGCGCGCTTCAACGCGCGCTATCCGAACGTGGAGGTATCCGTGGCGGACGGCTTCAGTGCGGCACTGATCGACCTGGTTTCCGCCGGCCAGCTTGACGCCGCGGTAGTCCATCTGCAGCGCGGCCGCCTGGCGCTGCAGGTGCAGCCGATGCACGATGAGGAAATGGTGCTGGTGACAAGCGCAGAGCACGGCCCAGACCTGCCGGAATCGGTGGAGATGGCGAAGCTGCCGGCGCTGGAGTTGGTGCTGCCGACCAAGCGGCATGGCTTGCGCGTGGTGCTGGACACGGCGACGCAAGCGCAGGACGTCACGCTGGCGCCAAAGTTCGAGATCGACATCCTCGGCACCATCGTGCGGTTCGTGCAGGCCACGCGCTTTGTCACCGTGCTGCCGCGCATCGTGGTGCAGCGCGCCGTGGAAGAAGGCAGGCTGCGCATGCACACCATCGTCGCGCCGCGCATCGTGCGGCATCTGGTTTGCGTGAGTCATCCGCAGCGGCCTCTCAGCACGGCGACTGAGGCGTTGATCGCCATCTTGACCGAAGAGATCAGGCGAGTTTCCGAACCGATCGGCAACAGCTCGACGCCGTGACGCACATCGCGCATTGCTCACAGCGCTCCCGTTGGCAGCTCATGCGCGGCCGAAACCTAGGCCGTCTTCGCCCCAATTTTTGCAATGGATGCCGCACTGCCCAGCGCCTCAACCTTCCAGCACGTGTCGATCAACCTTTTTGCCTGCGCGGCGGGAATCACACTATCGGCGAGGTCGAGGAACTTCGCTTCCAGTTGCTTATCAGTCATCGGGACCTCAAGGCTGCCGATCGCATGCTGAATGAACTTGTGGAACTTGCGGCCGTCCTTGAGCGTGATCGTCATGTCCACCTGCTCGGGCTTGATGGCGGGATCTATGGTGGCGGTGACACGGTCGCGCAGCGCAATCACTTTCGGATCGCGCACCGAGCGATCGCTGTACTGCCGCTCGCCGGCGGCGCCTTCAATGATCGCAACCGCGACCGAATGGTAGACACTGAATTTGCCCTCCAGCCCGATCTGCGGCGTCTTTTTGCCGGTGAGCTCAATCACCAGCGGGTGAACCTTCAGGGTGACACTTTCGATCTGGTCCGCGGTCAGGCGATTCTCGTTGCGTAGCTGGATTGCCGCGTCGATGGCCGGGTGAATAACGATCCCGCAAGCAAATGGCTTGTACGTATTGAGCGCAGCTTCGTAGCGCTGGCCCAATCCCTCCGTGATCTCGCGGTAGTCCTGCTTGGTGCTTATCGTATTGGCCCATCCGCGTTTGGCTTCGATCATGCCCTCGGAGCTGGTGTAATCCTTCGATGCCAGGATAGCCGCGAACAGACCGTTGCTGGCGGCACGTCCGGGGTTAAAACTCTTGTTCATCGAGCCGAAGGATTCGCGCAGCCCAACCGGCTGCGAGGCGGCCAGACCCAGTGCCCACACCATTTGCTGCTCGCTCAAGCCCAGGATCTTCCCGGCAGCGGCCGCGGCACCGAAAACACCGGCCGTGCCGGTGATGTGCCAGCCGACGTCATAGTGGTTGGGATAGACGGCATTACCAATGCGACATTCGGTTTCCACGCCGAGCACCAGCGCGTTCAGGAAATCCTTCCCGGATACCTGCCGATATTCGGACAGGGCCAGGATGGCCGAGACGACCGGGCCGGCCGGATGAATAATGGTCTTGAGATGGGTGTCGTCGAAATCAAAGATATGGCTGCTGACGCCATTGATGAACGCCGCATTCATGATGTCGAACCGCTCGGTTCGCCCCAGCAGCCCGGCCTGGCGCGGGCCGGAGAAAGGCTTCAGTGCGGCGACAGCGCGATCCACGGTCTCGTGATGGGAGCCGCCAACGGCCACCCCTACCCAGTTAAGCAGGGTCCGCGTGCCTTCCTTGCGCACATTGGCGGGCAGGTCTTCATAGCGGGCTGCGACGAGATAGCGTGCCAGCGCACGCGTCACGCCGGTTGCGGGCTTCGGGGGCGCGGAGACCTTGTCGTCGTCCGCCATAGCCGTTACGGGGAATCCGGCCGCGACAGAGGCCGCAGAGGCGACCGTGGCCACAGAGGCAGCTGCACCCACCTTAAGAAAGCTGCGGCGATCAGAATTGTTCATATGCATCAGGCTCAAAGAATTGGGATTTTCAGCACAAGGGGCAAGCACGCATCAGTCGACCTTGACGTTCAGTTCCTTCACGACGCCGGCCCATTTGCTCAACTCGGCGTTGATGAACCGGCCCAGTTCGGCGGGCGTGCTGCTGGCCGGTGTCGCCCCTTCTCCATGGAAGCGCTGAATCAGTTTGGGCGAAGCGAGTGACCTGGCGACAGCCTTGTTCAGTGCATCGATCACCGGCTGCGGCGTGTTTTTGGGCGCCAGCAGCGCATTCCAGGTATTGATCTCGAAGCTGCCGAAGCCCGGCACTTCGCGCATGGCGGGCACATCCGGGAGTTGCGGCGAGCGCTCTTTCGTGGTGACCGCGATGGCGCGAAGTCGCCCCGCCTTGACTTGCGGCAAGGCACCGGGCAGCGTGGCAAAGCTCAGCTGTGTCTCACCGGCGATCACCGACGTATTGGCAAGTGCGCCGCCGCGATAGGGCACGTGCACAAGCTTGGCGTTGGCGCTCTGGGCGAACATCGCGCCGGCAAGATGAACCGGGGATCCGTTGCCACTCGACGCGTAGTTCAGCTCTCCCGACTTCTTCCTGGCCAGCGTCACCAGGTCCGGCACGGTTTTGGCGGGCAGATTCGCGGTCGTGATCAGCACCAGCGGGATCGAGGCGACCATGCTGATCGGCGCAAAGCCGTTGACCGGCTCGTAGCCGAGCGTCTTCTTGTACAAGGCCGGGTTGATGCCGTGGCTCGATACCGTCGCCATGAACAGCGTATAGCCGTCCGGCGTGGCCTGCTGCACATAGGCGGCCGCGGAATTGCCGGCCGCGCCGGGCTTATTCTCGATGATCACCGATTGCTTCAGTTCGCTGGCCAGTTGTTCGGCCAGTGCCCGCGCCAGGATGTCGGTGGTGCCCCCGGCCGCATAGCCCACCACAATGCGAATGGGCTGCTGGGGATACTGGGCAGCCGCCTGGCCGGCCAGGCACAGTCCGGTCATCGCCACGGCGAGAATCCGCGTCTTGTTCATGCTTGTCTCCTATTGGTATATGTCCGCCACGTTGCGCAAGGCGATATCGCCGGGATCGTGGGATCCCGGGATGCAAGGCTGGGTGGAAGCCTGTCGGCAGGCTATTTGCCGGTGAACACCGGGCTGCATTTTTCCGCGAAGGCGCGCTTGCCCTCGCGGTAGTCGTCGCTGGCGAAGCACTGCATCACCAGCTGTTGCATGCCAGCGATATCGACCTCTGGCCCCAGTTGCTGCAGCTGGCGGATCATGCGTTTGCCGGCGCGCAGCGTCAGCGGTGCGTTGGCGGCAATCTGGTCGAGCCGGACCTGCAGCGCGGCGTCGAGGGCGGCCGCATCGGCGGTATCGGTCACGTGATGGACCAGGCCACGCGCCTTGGCGTCCGCGGCGGCATACCGATTGGCCGTCAGGAAGATTTCGAGGGCATTGGCGGCGCCCACGGTGCTCACCAGGTTGCGAATGGCGGTCAGGCGGTAGCCCAACCCGAGCTTGCCGGCCGGGATCGCAAAGGTGCTGTCGGCCGACGCGATCCGGATGTCGCAGCACAGGGCGATATTCAGGCCGCCGCCGATGCAGTAGCCCTTGATCCTGGCAAGCGTGGGCTTGGCGTAGTCGTAGAGCGCCAACTGGGCGGTCTCCGCCACTTGCTCGTAGGCCGCGACTGCTCCCTCGCCGGAGCGCAGGTTGTCGAACTGGGAAATATTGGCGCCGCTGACGAAGGCGCGCTCTCCGGCGCCGGTGAGCACCACCGAGCGGACTTCGTCGTCCTGCTCGAACGCGGCGAGCGCCTTGGGCAGTGCCGCCCACATGTCGAACGACACCGCGTTGTGGCGGCCTGGATCGTTAAAGGTAATCCAACCTGTGCTGCCCCGCTTTTCCACCAGCAGGGTATCGGTGATTTCACCTTCAAGTATGCGTGTCGTGCTCATGTTGTCTTTCCTGGCCCTCGGGCCCTGTGTCGTTCGATGCCATTGGTCAGATGCAGGCGCATGGCCGCGCGCGCCTCGTCGGCATCGCCCGCGGCGATGGCATCGAAAATCGCGTGGTGTTCCTTCTCGATCTCGGCAATCCGCGAGGTGCCGGTCGAGGTCGAGCGCAGCGTACGTACCGAGTCGTGCAGCACATGGCTCAGGTGCGACATCAGGCGGACGAAGTAGGGGTTATTGGTGGCATTGCCCACCGCGAGGTGGAAGTCGAGCGCGGTGTCTGCGCCCTCCTCCCAGTCTCCGCCCGCCGCATCGACCTTCACCAGCGCCAGCCGCAGCGCCTCCAGCTGCTCGGGCGTACGGAACCGTGCCGCCAGCGCCGCCGCGCCCGATTCGATCTCGACGCGCAGCTGGAACACATGCTCCAGTGCGTCCTTCTGCATCAGCTCGTCGGTGACGATCTCAAAGTTGCGCTGCCCGATGCCTTGGGCAACAAAGGAGCCGGTGCCGCGCCGGGTCTCGACATAGCCCGACAGCTTGAGCCGCGCGATCGCTTCGCGCACGACATTGCGGCTCACGTCGAACGCCGTGGCCAACTCATGCTCCGTCGGCAGGCGCTGCCCGTGCGCGAGCGTGCCGTCGAGGATGCGCTGTCGGATCTGGTGCGCGATCTCGTCGGGCAGGTTGTCAGGCCGGCGCAGGCTCTTGAATCCGCGGATCTCGGTGTCGAGGTGGTCCTTCATCAGTATCTCCGTCATGTCTGCAGCCCCGCATCCGGGGCGATCATGCCGGATATGTTAACGCCCAATCAGATCACCCCCTGTGCGGCGAGCGCTTCGATACGAGCCGCATCCAGGCCGAGCAGCGACCGGTAGACGTCATGGTTGTGTTGCCCGGTCTCCGGTGCCGGTGCCAGTTTCCCCAATGCAGTGCGGCTCAGGATCACCGGCTGGCCGACCACGGAAATC
>JACXTT010005482.1_pt1 | contig 18415 bp, 11 predicted proteins | sample 9270951 | NCBI WGS metagenome assembly JACXTT01 (sample SAMN15532306, study PRJNA645909) | rock metagenome | isolation source: weathered quartz diorite | place: Puerto Rico | collected 2017-06-21 | reverse complement strand
CTCGGGGGTCGAGCCCGCCGCCGAGGGCCGCGACGATGGTGGGGCGCGCGTGTGGCGCTTCGATCTGGCCCAGCTGACGCGCGCGCAGGACTACTGGGTGCGCGTGGCTCAGGCCAGGAGCCCGCGCTATCGCATCGGCCTCTCCGGCGCCATGGCGCCGCTCAGTTTCGACATCGAGTACCGCGCCCCGGCCTACGCGCGGCTGCCGATGCAGCACGGCACTTCCTCGCGCGGCGACCTGTCGGCGCTGCGCGGGACTCAGGCGACTCTGGTGGTGACCTTCGACCGCGACCTGGAGCGGCTCGAGGCCCAGCGCGACGGCGCAGCCCCGAGCCGCTGGCAGGCGCTGACGCCGCGGCGCTGGCGCGGGGTCGTGCCGATCGATCACGACGGCGAATACGAGTTGGTGGCCTCGGCGCGCGCCGACGGGTCCGGCGAAGCCGCGCGCCCGGGTCGCTTCCGCTACCGGGTCAGCGCGCTTCCCGACGCTCCCCCGGTGCTGGTGGTGCGGGCGCCCGAGGGCGACGTCGATCTTCCCACCGGCCAGCAGGTCCCGCTCGAGGTCCTGGCGCAGGACGATCTAGGCCTGAGCGAGCTGCAGCTCGAGGTGCGCAGCGCGCCCGACAAGCCGTGGACGAGCCGCGCATTGACGACGTTCCCCCAACGGCCTCGCGACGCGCACTTCGAGACTCGCTGGGACGTCTCGTCGCTGGGCTTGTTGCCCGGGCAGAGCGCGACGTTCCGGCTGGTCCTGTTCGACGACAACGCGGTGACCGGCCGTGGCCGCGCCGTGAGCCCGGAGTTCCAGCTCCGTTTTCCGTCGCTGGCCGATCTGTACCAGAACGTGGAGCAGCACCAGGAGGGCGCCCAGAACACGCTCGAGAAAGTCGCCGATCAGGCGCGCGACCTGCAGAAGACCCTCGACAAGTTGTCACGGCAGGCGCCCCAGCAGGAGACGGCGCCGGGATCCAACTTCGAGCACAGTGAAGAGCTGCGCGGGGCGTTGGAGCGCCAGCAGGAGATCGGCCGCCAGATCGATCAGGCGACCCAGCAGCTCCAGCAGAGCGTCGAGGAGGCCGCGGAGCGGAATGCCTTCGACAAGGATCTGATGCAGAAGCTCGACCAGGTTCACCAGCTGATGGATCAGATCCAGTCGCCCGAGTTCAAAGACGCGCTGCGCAAGATGCAGCAGGCGCTCGAGAACATCGACCGGCGTGCGCTGGACCGGCAGATGCCCGAGTGGCGGGCCCAGAACCAGGAGCTGCTGGCCAATCTGGAGCGCACCCTCGAGCTGCTGAAGAAGCTGCGCGAGGAGGAGAAGCTGCAGGAGCTGGCTCAGCGCGCCGCGGATCTCAAGGCGCAGCAGGATGCGCTCAACCAGGAGCACCAGGAGGCGGGCAAGAAAGCCAGCGATTCGAAGGGCGCGCAGAACGACCTCGCCGAGCGCCAACAGAAGGCCGCCGAGGAGTCACGCCACCTCGGCAGCGACGTCCAGAAGCAGGCGGAACAGAGCGAGGCGGAGGCGAAGCAGACCATGGAGAAGGCGGCCCAGGAGCTCTCGCAACACGCCGCCCCCTCGCAGGAGCAGGCTGCGCAGTCCTCTCAATCGGGCCAGAACGAGAAGGCGCAGAACTCCGGACAAGAGGCGAGTCACGCGCTCGAGCAGGCGGCGGCGCAAATGAAGAGCCTGGCCGAGCAGATGCAATCCGAGCAGAACCAGCTCGACCTGGCCGCCGTCCGTCGCGCGGCGCAGGACCTGGTTTCGCTGCAGCGCGAGAGCGAGGCCAATCTGGGCTCCGGGCAGCCGCCGCGCGGCGTCGCCGATCGGCAAACCGATCTCTCGGAAGGGACCGCGCGGGTGGCGGACTCGTTGTTCCAACTCTCGCGCCAGACTCCCTTCATCTCGCCGCAGCTCTCCGAGGCGCTGGGCCGGGCCATCAACGGGCTCAACGAATCGGGCCGCGAGCTGGCGGGTGGCAATCGGGCCCGCGGCGAGCAAGCCGGACGCAACGCGGCGGAGTCGCTCAATCAAGCCGTCTTGACCTTGCGCCAGACCGAGGGCGCGATGTGCGACAAGCCGGGCTCGAGCCAAGGCTCGCGGCCCGATCCCCAACGCATCGGGAACATCTCCGAGCTACAGAGTCAGCTCAACCAGCGCACGCGCAGCATGGCCAGGCTGCTCTCCGAGCAGATGCGTCTCTCGGCCGGAGACCGGGAGCAGATGGATCGCCTGGCCCAGGAACAGGAACGGATCCGTCACCAGCTCGAACAGGTTCGCAGCGAAGAGGACTCCAAGCGCGATCTGCTGGGCCGCCTCAACCAGACGGAGCAGGAGATGAAAGAGGTCGAGGAGGCGCTGAAGCAAGGCGCCACCGGCGGCGACGTCGAAGACAAGCAGCAGCGCATCCTGTCGCGGCTGCTCGATGCGCAGCGTTCGGTCAATCGGCGCGATTACGATCCCCAGCGTGAGTCGCGACCGGGCCAGGACGTCGTGGGCGCGAGCCCGGCCGAAATCCCGGCGGAGCTGCTGCGGCAGAGCGATCGCTTCCGCCAGGATCTGCTCAAGTCGGAGCTGGATCGCTATCCGGCCCAGTATCGGAGCTTCGTCGAGGCCTACCTGCGTTCGTTGAACGGGAGCCGCCGTTGATCCAGAGGTGGGTCGCGCTGGCCGGCTTGGCACTCGCTGGCTTCGCTCTCGTCGCCAAGGCCCGCGCCCAGGACAACGCCCCGCCACGGCCGATCTTCGAGTTTCGGGTGCCGTTCATCGCGCCGCACGCGCCCGAGGGGCGCCAGACTCCGGTGCTGACGCCCGCGGTCCGCGCCAGCGTCGAGCGGGCTCAGGATCTGGCCGCGGCGGGCCACCTCGACCAGGCCAAGGACACGCTGAGCGCCGCCCTCGAGCGCGCTCCGCATCATCCCGAGGTGCTGCTGCCGCTCGCGGACGTCCTCGCGGCGCGCGGTTCCTGGAAGGCGCTCGAGCAGCTGGCGCGGGCGGAGCGAGCCGCCGCGCACGACTCGCTCCTGCTGGGCCAGGATCTGGTGCTGGCGTCGCAGCGCCAGGGCAAGCCCAAGGAGGCGGCGCAGGCGGTGCTCGAAGCGTGGATCGCGTCACCCAACTACGCACAATGGGGCAAGAACGAGCTCGACACGCTCGCGGCGGCCGACCCCAAGAGCGTGCGCGAGGCGGTGCAGCGTGCCGCCGCCGAGTTCCCGGCCCGGCTCGATTTGGTCCGTGGCGCCGCGGCGATCACTTGGGCCGGCGGCGACCCGGCCACGACGCTGAAGCTGCTGAAAGGCGGCGACGCGGCTTACAAGGGGGCGCCTTTGCGCTGGAGCTTCGCTGAGGATCTGCTGGCGTCGGGCGCCTCGCGCGACTCGGCCGGAGCCATCGAAGTCCTGATCGATCTCGCCGCGGATCGCGGGCGCGACCTTCCCTACCGGCTGGTGGCGGCGCGGCGCGCCTGGGAGATCTACGCGCGGCGCGCAGGGGTGCGAGAGGGCGCGGCGCGCGTGGCGCACGCCATCGAGGACGTCCCGGTGGCGCGCTGGGGCAACCCGCTCGCAATCGAGGTCATTCGCGGGCTGCGCGAGAGCGGCGCGACCGAAGAGGCGCGGCAACTGCTGCGCTCGATGGGCGACCAGGGCCAGGCCATCCCCGAGATCGCCATCGAGCACGCGCTCAACGATCTTCGCGACGGGCCGCCCGAGCGCGCCCTGCCCGCATTGAGTGCGCTGGCTCCGGGCTCGGACGCGGCGGCCTTCCAATACGCCGAGGCGCTGTTCTTCGCCGGCCAGCCCGATTCGGCGCTGGCCTGGTACGGGCGCGCCAGCCGCGACCCGTCCCACCCTTTCACCGGCGCTGCGCTCGAGCGCATGTACCTGATCGAGGAAGCGCGACCCAAGGAAGCGCTGCCGCTGTTCGGGCGGCTGGCCTACGAGCAGTGGCGGAACGACACGAGACGCGCGCTCGGCTTCGCCGATTCGCTCTATCGCACCCTGCCCCATGGCACGCTGTGGGCGCAGGCCGCGATCGCGCTGGCCGCGCTGCGTGAAGCGAACGGCGATGGCAAGGGCGCCCTCGATCCGCTGCTCGGCATCACCGAAGGGCTGCCCGACGACCGCTTGGCGCCGCTCGCGCGCGAGCGTGCCGGCGACGTGTATCGGGCCTGGTACCATGACGACGGCAAGGCGTTGGCGCAGTACGAGGAGTGCCTGGCGAGATACCCCAAGGCATGGAACGCTCCCGAAGTGCGACGCCGGCTCGAGACGCTGCGGCGCGAGCGACGCTTCTGAGGTCGATGATGGCTCGACGATGGATCACCCGATTCGGTCGGACGCCGCCCGGCACGGTCGTTCCGTTCGGCGGCCTGCTGACGATTCCGATCGCGCTGCTCACGGTGCTGGCTGCCGGCCTGGCCTTGGCCATGGGACTGCTGCTCTCACGGCGGACGAAGGTGGACGGCGGCGGGCCGCGACCTCCCGCGCCGCGCGGGAAGGATCGCGAGCGCTCGTACGCCGAAGTCATCGAGGCGGTGCCGATCGTCTTTCTGCTCGCGCTCGCCCTGGGCGCCGCGACGCCGCGAGCGGTCGAGGCCAAGATCCTGGTGGCGATGGACGAGCACCAGACCGATCACCTCAAGGCCTATGGCCTGACCTATTGGGCGTTGCTCAAGGGGCAGCGCGCGGAGTGGCTGCTCAATTATCGGGGCGGTTCCTTCCTGCTCGAGGACGGCGAGGCCACCGAGCGCGAAGCCAACGTCCGCGGCGTATCGTTCGAGCGGGTCAGCGGGAGCCAGGAGGCGTCGATCAAGGCCAAGATCGCGGACGAGAACATGGAAGTCGTGGCGCTGGAGAAGGCGCCCAAGGTAGCGGTCTACATTCCACCCAATACGCCGCCCTGGGACGATGCGGTGACGCTCGCGCTCGAGTACGCCGACATTCCCTACACCAAGCTGTGGGACGAGGAGGTGCTGAGGGGCGACCTGTCCAAGTACGACTGGCTCCACTTGCACCACGAGGACTTCACCGCCCAGCACGGCAAGTTCTACGCCGCGTACCACAACTTCCCCTGGTACCAGGAAGAGGAGCGGGTGCAGGCCGCGATGGCGACCAAGCTCGGCTTCGCCAAGGTCACGCAGCTCAAGGGCGCGGTGGCGCGGACGATCAAGGACTACATTGGCCGCGGCGGATTCATGTTCGGCATGTGCTCGGCGACCGACACTTATGACATCGCGCTCGCCGCCGAAGGCGTGGACATCGCCGACATGGTCTACGACGGCGATCCGGTCGATCCCCAGGCCCAGAAGAAGCTCGACTTCTCCCGCACGCTGGCCTTCAAGGACTTTCGCGTGGACTTGGACCCGATGGTCTATCGGTTCTCGGACATCGACATGACCCAAGAGGCCTCGCTACGGGGCCCGAATTCCTGGTTCACCCTGTTCGACTTCTCGGCCAAGAACGATCCCGTGCCCACGATGCTGGTCCAGGATCACGTGAACGCCGTTCCCGAATTCCTGGGGCAGACCACCGGGTTCCGTCGCTCGCGCATGAAGAGCGGCGTGATCTCGCTGGCCGAGGTTGAAGGCACCGATGAGGTCAAGTATCTCCACGGGCAGTTCGGCCGCGGCACGTTCACCTTCCTCGGCGGCCACGACCCCGAGGACTACCAGCACATGGTGGGCGACCCGGCCACCGACCTCAGCCAGTATCGCCACTCGCCCGGATATCGGCTGATCCTCAACAACGTCCTCTTCCCGGCGGCCGAGAAGAAGAAGCAGCGCACCTGAGCTGGCCCGACGTCCGGGCGCTTCGCGTCAACCGCGCTGCAGCACGCCCGGGGCATTGCACCCATCGCGGGGGCCCTTCGCGCGCCCTGCACGGCGCAGTCGCCTAACCTCCTGAATTCGCGCAGGGCCTGCGGCTTGCTCCTTGCCGCTCTGGCCGCAGTGCCCCGAACGCCCAACGGAGGTGCAGTCCCGTGCTTCGCAAGGCCTCGATGCTTTTGCTCATCGGGCTGCTCACGGACGTGCGACCCTCGAACGCGGCCTGGACGGCGCTCACTTCGCTTCCCGAAGCGAGCTTCGGCGCCGGCGCCGCTAGCCAAGGCGGGCGACTCTATCTGGTCGGTGGGTTCACGACCCTGATCACCCCGAGCGTCACCAGTTGGGACGGCACGGCTTGGGGCTCGGTCGCGGCGATGTCCCAGGCGCGCATGATGCCGGGCGCAGCCGCGGCGCAAGGATTCGTGTTCGCGCTGGGTGGCTTCGACGAGAACGGTTTGCCCTCGGCCACCGTGGAGCGGCTCGATCCAGTGGCTGGAACCTGGAGCGGAGCCGAAGCGATGCCGGCGACGCGCGCCTCGGGCGCGGCGGGCGCGATCGGCGAGACGCTCTACGTGGCGGGCGGTCAGAGCGATGACGGCCAGCCAATGGCGGCGTGCTTCCGGTTCGATCCGGCTGCCAACGCGTGGAGCTCGATCCCGGCACTTCCCACCCCGCGCACCGGCGTGGCCGGCGCGGTCCTCGATCGCCGCTTGTGGGTGATCGGCGGGTTCGACGGCGCGCCCTCGGCGGTGGTCGAACGCTTCGATCCCGCGACCGGCGCGTGGAGCTCGGCGCCGGCGCTGCCGGAGCCACTGTGGTTCCCCGCCGCCGGACTGCTGGGCGGACGCGTCTGGGTGGTCGGTGGGATGGACGCGTCGTTCCTGCGCAGCGATCGGGTCTACAGCGCGGGTTCGGACGGCGTGTGGCGCGCGGAAGGCGCGCTGCCCGCCGCGGTGGCCGTGGCCTCGGCTGGGTCGCTCACGAACTGCCTGGTGGTCGCAGGTGGCATGGACGCGGCCGGCATGACGAGCGCGCTCGCCTTCTCGCAGTGTGTCGAGGCCCCGCCCCCACCGCCGCCACCGCCGCCGCCGCCTCCTCCGGGTGACACCTTGAACGTGGCGATCTCGCTGAATCCCACGACGCTCAACGCCAACAGCAACGGCCAGTGGATCTCGTGTCACCTGACCACCAATGGCTGGCCGGCGACCGACATCGTGGTCGCCTCGCTGCGACTCGACGGCGTCGCCCCGGACATGAACGGTCCGATCTCGGTGAGCGCGACCGATCTGACGGTGAAGTTCCCGCGCGCGGCCCTTGCGAATCGGCCGAGCGCCGACTACGGGCTCACCCTGACCGGCCTCACCAACGATGGCAAGCCATTCAAAGGCTCGACGACGTTGACCATCCAGGGCTCGAGCCTGGCGAGCCAGAAGCACGCACTGCGCCCGCTGACCACCGGACCCGCGACCACTGGCGTCGTGGTCTCGCTCGCGGAAGCGCAGACGGTCAAGATCGACGTGCTCGACCTGCAGGGTCGACTCGTCGAGCGGCTCTACCAAGGGCCCTTGGCTGCGGGTGAATGGACGCGCGCCTGGCCGCGGGCGGGGCAGTCGGTGCCGCGCGGCACTTACTTCGTCCGCCTGTCGCGCCTCGCCGCGATCGACGTGGTGCGCATCGCGGTGCTGCGCTGATCCCGCCCCGAGATGACGCTGCGGGCGGCTCCTCGGAGCCGCCCGCTTTCGTTGGGCGCCGCGGCGCTACTTCTTGGTGGTGTCGGGAGGGACCGGTGTCGGCGCGGGTGTGGGCGCCGGCGTCGGCTCGCCCTTCTCGAGCAGGCGTCGCCGCTGCGTTTCCTTGCGCAGCACGTCGCGGTTGAGCACCACGAACTCGACCCGCCGGTTCTTGGCCATGTTGAGGTCGCTGGTGTTCGGCACGAGCGGCTTGCTCTGGCCGTAGCCCTTGGTCGTGAACTGCTCCGGCTTCAAGTCCGGGAACTTCTTGACCAGGTAGTCGAGCACGGCCTTCGCCCGGGCGTCGGAGAGCTTCTGGTTGTACTTGACCCCGCCGCGGCTGTCGGTGTGCCCGCCGATCTCGATGTGCAGCTCGGTCCACTTCTTCAGCACGTTGCCCACGACGTCCAGCACCGGGTAGCTGTCGGGCAGCACGTCGGCCTTGGCGGTCTCGAAGTTGACGTTCTGGAGCCGGATCATCCCGGTGTCGAGCAGCTCGGTCTCCTTCTCCATCACCTCGATCGGGCAACCGTTCGCGTCGACCTTGAGGCCGGGCGAGGTGTCGGGGCACTTATCCAAGCCGTCGCACACGCCGTCGCCGTCGCTGTCGATCGAGCAGCCCTTGGCGTCCACCTTGCAGCCCTTGGGCGTGTCGGGGCACTGGTCGATCGGTGAGATGACGCCGTCGCCATCGGTGTCGTTGGGGCACCCCTTCGCGTCGACCGAAACGCCCTTGGGCGTGTCGGGGCACTGGTCGATGCCATCGCAAACCCCATCGCCATCGCTGTCGATCGGGCAACCCTTGGCGTCGACCTTGCAGCCCTTGGGCGTGTTCGGGCACTGGTCGATACCATCCGGAACGCCGTCGCCGTCGCTGTCGATCGGGCAGCCCTTGGCATCGACCTTGGCGCCGATGACCGTCCCCGGGCACTGGTCGAGCCATTCCCTCACGCCGTCGAGGTCGGTGTCCTTCTCCTTGCCGCCGAGCACCCAGTGGAGCCCCACCGTCACGGCGACGTCGTTGTCGAATTCCTTCGCTCCGCGCGGGCGGAAGAACGTGTCCCGGATCTGGAGCCGGAGGTAGGTGCGCTCGCCACGGAAATTGATCAGTGCACCGGCGCCGAGACTGGGAGCGCCGCGCTCCAGCTGATCGGGCGGAGTTCCCGTGGTCGTGCTGCGTCCGTCGGCCAGGCCATAGAGGACGTAGGGCACGACGCGTTCGTCACCGGGACGGATATTGACGCGGAAGTCGAGCCCGTATGAAACGAAGTCGAGGTTTTGCTTCGGCACGGTGTCGGCCTTGGAGGGCGCGGCGTAGAACTGACCCTCGAGCACCAGCCACGGAAGCGCACGCATCCCGAGCGAGCCGCCGTATGCGAAACCGCTCTGCGCGTGGGCTCGCGCATCGGGCGCGGACCATCCCAGCTGGCCCGAAACCTCGAAGGGACGGCCGGTGATCTGGGCCAGAGCCGGCGACGCGAACAACATGGAAAGGACGACCAAGCGCAGGCAGGAACGCGACATGCCGCAGCAACCCTCCAAGGTGTGCCGTGAAGCCCGGTCGCCGCGCGTCGGCGTGGAGTCGAGAGGTTGGCACGCGCGGGAAAAAAGGCCGGTAAGTGCTACCATCGCAGGCCCCTGAGGTCAACGAGAACAAAGGCTTGCCGGTGCGGAGGAAGGCATGTCGCCCAGCGAACGGAGCCAGCTCATCGCGCGTTATCAGGAAGGTTATTCGGTCGTCACCGGGGCCCTCGAAGGCTTCCCTGAAGCCGGTCTCGCGGCCCACCCGGTGCCGGGCAAGTGGAGCGCGCGCGAGATCGTTCACCACCTGGCCGACAGCGAGTCCATCTCGGCGCAGCGGCTGCGCAAGCTGCTGGTGGAGAGCAAGCCGATCATCTACGGCTACGACCAGGAGCGCTACGCGGTGGAGCTGGCGTACAACGAGCGCCCCGACCTCGCGCCCTCGCTCGAGGCGTTCCGCGCCGCGCGCGCGACGACGGCCCAGATCATGTCGCGAATGACCGATGCCGACTGGAGCCGCGCGGGCTGGCACACCGAGTCCGGCCACTACACGGCCGAGACCTGGCTCGAGATCTACGCCGCGCACGCGCACGGACACGCCGATCAGATTCGACGGTTGCGCGAGTCGCTGAAGCGCTGAGCAAGGCCACGCCGGTGCGGTGGCGTTGCCGGGATCGCGAGCTCGTCACCGACGATCGCGTCCTGGTGATGGGCGTGCTGAACGTCACGCCCGATTCGTTCTCGGATGGCGGCCGCTTCGTCGATCCCGCCGCGGCGATCGCGCACGGGCGGACGTTGCTCGAGCAGGGCGCCGACCTGATCGACGTGGGCGCCGAGAGCACGCGCCCCGGCGCAGCTCCGGTGGCCGGCGAGGAGCAATGGCGCCGCATGAAGCCGGTGATCGAGGAGCTGGCGCGTGATGCGCGCGCCTGTCTCTCGGTCGACACTGCCGACGCCGGCGTCGCCGCCCGCGCCCTGCAGGCCGGGGCGCGAGTCGTCAACGACGTCACGGCGCTCGGGGATCCGGCGATGGCCGGCGTCGTGGCGCGGGATCAGGCCGGGCTGGTGCTGATGCACATGCAGGGCACGCCCCGCGACATGCAGAAGAGGCCGCATTACGAGGATGCGGCCGAGGAGGTGGCGGGCTGGCTCGCAGCGCGACTCGCCCGAGCCATCGAGGCCGGAATTCCCGCCACGAGCCTGGCGCTCGACCCCGGCATCGGCTTCGGCAAGACGCTCGAGCACAACCTCGAGCTGCTGGCGCGGCTCGAGCGCCTGGGTCTGCTCGGCCGCCCGATCGTGGTGGGCGTCTCGCGCAAGAGCTTTCTCGGCCACTGGCACGATCTGCCGGTGGACCAGCGGCTCGAGGCCGGCCTGGCGGCCTCGGCGGTGGCGGTGTTCCAAGGCGCCTCGATCCTGCGCACGCACGACGTCGCAGCCACGCGGCGGGCGGCGGCGGTGGCGCTCGCACTGCGCGCCGCGCGGGCGCCGGGTCCCGCTCAGGGCGCACGGTCCGCGAAGATGGAGTAACGCTTGAGCCCGAGGCGATGGAGCAGGAAGGCGAACACCGTGGCCAGCGTGCCGAGCCCGTAGCCGAGGCTGCGCGTGAGGCCGATCGACGAGGCCTCCGGCATGTAACGCACCGGGACCGGAATCTCGCCGATCTTGAAGCCGGCCTCGATGGCGGAGACCAGGAACTGCGAGTCGAAGACGAAGCCGTCGGAGAAGCGCTGCCAGGGCAGGCGTTCCAGGACCCCGCGGCGATAGGCGCGCAGCCCGGTGTGGAACTCGGACAGGTTCTGGCCGAGCAGCAGGTTCTCGAGCAGGGTCAGCACGCGGTTGCCGAGGTACTTGTAGAGCGGCATCCCTCCCGCCAGGCACTCGCTGCGGGTGCGGATGCGCGAGCCCAGCATGACGTCGTAGATGCCGAGCCGGATCGGGAGCACCAGCATCGGGATGAGGCGCGGGTCGTACTGATAATCGGGGTGGAGCAGGATCACGATGTCCGCCCCGCGCGCCAGAGCCTCCGTGTAGCAGGTCTTCTGATTCCCCCCATAGCCGCGGTTGGCGCGATGCTCGAGGACGTGGATCCCGAGCGCGCGCGCGACCTCCACCGTCTCGTCCCGGCTGGCGTCGTCGACCAGCACCACCTCGTCGACGGTGTCGGGCGGGAGGTCGCGGAAGGTCTGGCGCAGGGTGCGCGCGGCATTGTAGGCGGGCATCACCACGATCACACGATCGGTGCGGGGCGATCCGGTCATGGGCAGCCGTCCTCGAGTGGGGCGCGCCGGGGGGTGGGCGACGATATCAAGCGCCGCCGGCGCGCGTCGACGCGGTGGAGGATCGTAGGCCGGCCGACGGACCTCTGCTAGACTCGACACGACCCTCGCCCAGCGGCTCGGAACATGACGCCTGTCCACGATCTCTGGCTCCTCGACGTCCTCGACATCCTGTTGGTGGCGGTGCTGTTCTACCGCCTCCTCATCCTGGTCAAGGGCACGCGCTCGGCGCAGATGTACGTCGGGCTGCTCGTGATCGTGCTGATCGGCATCGCCGCGCGCGAGTTCGACCTGATCGCGGTCAAATGGATCGCCGACAGCTTGAAGACGGTGTGGCTGATCGCATTCGTGATCATCTTCCAGCCCGAGCTGCGTCATGCGCTCGCGCAATTCGGGCGTACGCGCTATTTCCGCTCGTTCCTGCGCGGCGAGAGCTACGGCGTGCTGGGTGAAGTGGTGCGGGGCGTCGAGACGCTGGCGCAGCGTCGCCACGGCGGGCTGATCGCGCTCGAGCGCAACGTCGGCCTGCGCAACTTCGTCGAGACCGGGACGCGGCTCGACGCCAAGGTCACCGCCGAGCTGCTGGTGACGCTGTTCAGCCCCGGCTCTCCGCTCCACGACGGCGCAGTGATCCTGCGCGAGGACACGGTGGTCGCCGCCTCGTGCATCCTGCCCTTGTCTTCCAACCCGCGCGTCGCGGGCACACTCGGGACCCGGCACCGGGCGGCGCTCGGACTCTCGGAGGAGGCGGACGCGGCGGTGATCGTGATCAGCGAGGAGACCGGGGCGATCTCGATCGCTTTCCGGGGGCAGCTGCAGAGCAACCTGGACGAGGGCGAGCTGCGCAGCGAGCTGGTTCGGATCTTCCGGGTGCGGGTTCCCGACGAAGCCCCGGCCGACCGCGGCGACCGGGTGCGGGACGATGGAGATGCCGCGCAGCGTGTGGGGTGAACGCGATGCGAATGCGATGGAGCAGGATGCTCGTGCTGGCGCCGGGACTGGCGCTCGCGGTGGGATGCTCGAAGTCCGCTCCCGTGAATCGCGAATCCACCGACATCTTGGCCACGGCGCACTACGCCGGCTACCCGATGGGGCAACTCGGCGCGGGGACGGTGCAGCTCTCGGGTGGCGCCTACCATGACTCGGCCGCCGGCCTGGACGTCAAGCTGATCGCGAGCGCCGTCGGAGACCTGGACGGCGACAAGCGCGCCGATGCCGCGGTCGTCCTGGAGAGCCAGACCGGCGGCACCGCGATGTTCGTCGATCTCTACGCGGTGCTCGATCACGACGACGGGGCGCTGACGCGCGGTCCGGCCTCGCTCGGCGATCGGGTCAAGGTGGATTCGATCCGGGTCTCGGATGGCATCGTTCACGTTCACCTGCTCACGCACGGGCCCGACGATCCGCTGTGCTGCCCGACCCAGCACGTGGTCGAGAACTTCGTGCTGCACGCCGACACGCTGATGCGTCGACCCGCGGAGCAACCTTAGCCCGCGTCCTTGACTTCGATCCTTCGCCTCCCTACTTTCGTTCGCCCACCTCGATGCCGGGTTCGGCGGCGTAGCTCAGTTGGTAGAGCAGGAGAATCATAATCTCTGTGTCCGGGGTTCGAGTCCCTGCGCCGCCACCACCCCCTCCGCCCCTGACCGCACGCCTGAGGCGGATCGAGCCGATCCTGCGCGCGGCCCTGCGCGGGCCGTGCGCGATCACCGCCGGCCGCCGGGTGCTGGTGGCGGTGAGCGGCGGCGCCGATTCGACTGCGCTCCTCCTAGGCCTGGCGCGTCTCGGGCCCGAGTTCGGATACCAGCTCGGTGCGGCGCATCTCGACCACGGCCTGCGCGGCCTCGAGGCCGCGCGCGATCGCCGCTTCGTCGCCCGGTTGTGCGCCGCTCTCGGCGTGCCGCTCGAGTCGGCGCGCTGGAACACGCGCGAGCGGATGCGGCGGCGCGGCTTGAGCGGTCAGGACGGGCTGCGCCGGCTGCGGCGTGAATTCCTCGAGCGCGCCGCGCGGCGTCTCGGCGCCGCCGTCATCGCCACCGCCCACACCGCCGATGACCAGCTGGAGACGCTGCTGATGCGGCTGGCTCGCGGCGCCGGGCTCGAGGGCCTGGGCGGCATCGGCGCCCGGCGTGGGATCTGGATCCGGCCTTTGCTCGCCGCCTCGCGCTTCGAGATCGAGGCGGATCTACGGGCGATCCGGCAGTCGTGGCGCGAAGATGCCTCGAACGCCGATCTCCGCTACGAGCGCAACCGCGTGAGGCACCAGCTGGTCTCGGCGTGGCTCGAGGCCACGCGCGGCGGCGACTCCGCCCGGGCGCGCTCCCGACTCGCGAAGCGGGTCGCGGCCACGCTCAGCGAAGTGCGGGCCGCCTGTGACTGGCTCGATCGTCGCGCCCGCCGCGCCCGGGCCCGTGCGCAAGCGAAGGGCGGCCCAGCGGGCTTCGATCGCGAGACCCTGCGTGCTCTGCCGACTCCCGTTCTGAGACGTGCGCTCGTCCTGATCTGGTCGGCGCACTCGGCGGCCAGCGGGCTCACGCTACGGGTCGTGGACGATCTGGTGAGCCTGGTTAAGAGCAAGGAGCCACGGCAGGTCAGCCTGCCCCAGGGTCTGCTCGCGCGGGCTTCGCGCCGGGGGCTGCGGATCGAGCCCGTCCTGGAAAGCATCCAAGCGGGCGGCCACGAAGCCGCGCGACCGTCTCGGCTGCGTGTTCCAGGCCGAAACAAGCTCGGCGATCATCACTTGCAGGCTTCGTGGGTGGATGGGGCGAAGGCCCGGCGCAGCTTGCTCGGAAAACAGGCCGGCGAGCTGTTCGCCGCGAGCCAGCTCGAGGGAGTGCTTGAGCTTAGGCCCGGCCGGACCGATGAATGGTTCATGCCCTTCGGCCGACGCCGGGCTCGTCGTCTGGGGGATTTTCTGAAACAATCAGGCGTTTCGAGCGCCGAGCGGAAGGCGCGGATGGTGCTGGCGGATCGGCAGGGTATCCTTTGGGTCATCGGGCTCCGGCGATCGGCCAGGGCTCCGCTCACCCCGACGACGAGGAAGGCACTTTGGATTCGAGCTCGGACATGATCGCGGAACGCTATCGGAATCTGCCCTACGTGGGCGTGCTCGAGGAGGCATCAGACTCGTGAAGCTCTTCCGTCAGGACCCCGGCCAGGATCCAGGCCGCCGACTCGGACCGCGCACGCCGCTGCCGCGACGCTCGCCTCCTTCGCCACCCGTGCGACCCTTCCGCCAGCTCGCGTTCTGGGTGTTCGTCGGTCTGCTCGCGCTCGTGGCGTACCGGATGTACCAGGGCAGCTTCATGTCTACGCCGCGGATCGAGATCTCCTACACGCGCTTCATCAGCGAAGTCGAGCGCGGCAACATCGGGAATCTGCAGATCGTCGAGAGCGTGGTGACGGGTGAGCTGAAGACCGAGATGCCGGTGCGGGCCAACCAACCCGAGCCGCGCTTCAAGGCGTTCCGCACCAACATCCTCGGCGACGGAGCCGACCTGCCCGATCGGGTGTGGAAGACCAACCCCGGAATCGAGATCGAGGTTCGACCGGCTGGCTTCAACTGGCTCTCCTTCATCTTCACGTCGTTGCCGTTCCTGCTCCTGCTCCCGTTCTGGCTCTTGATCATGCGCCAGATGCAGAGCGGTGGCAGCGCGGCACTCAAATTCGGCAAGACCAAGGCGAAGGTCCTGATCGAGAGCACGCCCAAGGTCACGTTCAAGGACGTGGCCGGCTGCGACGAGGCCAAGCAGGAGCTGCAGGAGATCATCGAGTTCCTGAAAGAGCCGCAGAAGTTCCAACGCCTGGGTGGCCGCATTCCCAAGGGCGCCCTGCTGCTCGGCCCTCCGGGCTCGGGCAAGACGCTGCTCGCCAAGGCCGTCGCGGGCGAGGCCGGCGTGCCGTTCTTCTCGATGAGCGGCTCCGACTTCGTCGAGATGTTCGTCGGCGTCGGCGCGAGCCGAGTGCGCGACTTGTTCGAGCAGGGCAAGCGCAACGCGCCGTGCATCGTGTTCATCGACGAGATCGATGCCGTGGGCCGTCACCGCGGCGCCGGACTGGGCGGCGGGCACGACGAGCGCGAGCAGACGCTCAACCAGCTGCTGGTCGAGATGGACGGCTTCGACTCCAACGAGGGCGTCATCATCGTGGCGGCCACGAATCGACCCGACGTGCTCGATCCGGCTTTGCTCAGGCCCGGGCGCTTCGACCGCCAGATCGTCGTCGACTGGCCCGACGTCCGTGGCCGCGAAGGCATCCTGCGCGTCCACGCCCGCAACATCCCGGTGGCCGAGAACGTGGACCTGGCGCTGATCGCACGCGCCACCCCGGGCATGGCCGGGGCGGACCTCGCCAACATGGTGAACGAGGCGGCGCTGCTCGCCGCGCGTCGCAATCGCAAGAAGGTCACCATGCAGGATTTCCAGGAGGCCAAGGACAAGGTCATGCTCGGCATGGAACGCAAGAGCCTGGTGATGACCGAGGACGAGCGGCGGAACACCGCGTACCACGAGGCCGGCCACGCGTTGGTGGCGTGGTTGATGCCGGGCACCGATCCGGTGGACAAGGTGACGATCATCCCGCGCGGCCGGGCGCTGGGCATCACCTCGTACCTTCCTCAGGAAGAGCGTCACTCGCGCACCCGCGAGGACCTGATCCGCGCCATCACCATGATGATGGGCGGGCGCGCGGCCGAGCAGATGGTGTTCGGCCATTTGACCACCGGCGCCGCCAACGATCTCGAGCGTGCGACCGGGCTGGCGCGGCGCATGGTGTGCGAGCTCGGGATGAGCGAGAAGCTGGGACCGCTCACCTTCGGCAAGAAGGAAGAGATGGTGTTCCTCGGCAAGGAGATCGCGACTCACAAGGACTACAGCGAGCAGACCGCGATCGCGATCGACGAGGAAGTGCGCGCCATCGCCGAGCGCTGTTACGACCAGGCGATCGGCCTCCTCAAGGACAATCTCGACAAGCTCCACCTGCTGGCGAAAACGCTGCTCGAGCGCGAGGTGCTGGACGGCGACGAAATGAATCGCCTGCTGCGCGGCGAGACCCTCGAGCCGCTCAAGCCCGCGGATCTGGCGACCGAGCCGGCCGCGGCGGTGGCCTCCGAGGCGGAATCGAGCGACGCCAAGGGACATCCGATCGAGGCGTTCACGCCGCCTCCGCAGCCGCGTCCCGCGGGCGCTTGACGCGCCCTAGAAATCGCTCTCACAAAAACTTGTCGCGGCGCCCTGGAACTTTTCCGGGGCGCCGAGCGTCTAAGGTGGTGCCACGTAGAGAGGCGTGGCGCAACCTCCAACCAGTCATCGACTGGTGATTCCGAGACCCGTCCGCGGGGGGGCAGCCTCGCGAACGGCAAGCGTCGCCCGGCTCACGCCGGGCGATCTTGTTTGTGGGCCCTCGCTGGTGTTGGTGGAGATGGCTCGCAGCGGGAGATGGGCTCGCAGGCGGTCATGCCTGGAGGGGGAATCTGAGGCGAGCGAGAGCCAGGGACGGCGGAGCGAGACTCAGCTTAGCGAGCCGGAGCAGGAGCGCGTCTCCTACCCCGTCACGATCGGTGCCGTGAAGCTGCCGCCTTCGGAAGCCAGCTTCGAGAGCAACCGCGCCGGCTCGAAGCGGTCGCCCTTCTCGGCGCGCAGCGCAATCAGGCGCTGCTCCGCGCGCTGCAGCCCGAACGTGTCGGCGTGGCGCAGCAGGCCGCCGCGGAAGGGCGGGAAACCGGCGCCAAAGATCATTGCGAGATCCAGCTTCCCCGCGTCCGCGGCGACGCCCTCTTCCAGGCAGCGCGCCGCCTCGTTGGCCATGACCAGGAACAGCCGCTCGGAGATGACGTCGAGCGTCTGCGGCTTGCGCCGCCGCGTCAGTGAGAGCAGCGAGCGCAGGCGCGGATCGTGGGCGCGTCTTCCGGCTGGATAGCGGTAGAAACCGAGCCCGTTCTTTCGCCCCAGGCGGCCGGCGGCCACCATCTTGTCGAGCTCGGGCGAGGAGGTCATGTGCGTCGGGAAGGCGCGGCTCAGGACTCCCGCCACCTTGAACGCGACGTCGAGCCCGACCTCGTCGACGACCTCGAACGGACCCATCGGCATGCCGAAGCGCCGCATCGCGGCGTCGATGTCGGCGACTTCGTAGCCTTCCTCGAGCAACCAGGTCGCCTCGCGCAGATACGGCATGAGGATTCGATTCACCACGAAGCCGGGCGAGTCCTTCACCACCACCGGCGTCTTGCCCAGCCGGCGCGCGAGGACGACCGCGGTGACCAGCGCGCGATCCGAGGTCTGCTGGCCGCGCACGACCTCGATCAGCGGCATGCGGTGGACGGGATTGAAGAAATGGAATCCGCACAGGCGCTCGGGATGGGCCAGGCCCTTGGCCAGCTCGTCGATCGAGAGCGACGAGGTGTTGGTGGCTAACACGCAGTCGTCGCGCACTCGCACCTCGAGCTCCGCCAGCACGCGGCGCTTGACCTCGAGATCCTCGACCACCGCCTCGATCGCGAAGCCCGCGCTCCCCACTCCCGTCAGCTCGAGCGAGGGCAGGATGCGCGCGAGCTGGGCGTCGCGCTCGGTCGCAGGCACGCGCCTGCGCCGCCCGCGCTCCGCCATCAACGCGCGCACCGTGCGCAGCGCCCGGGTCAGGGCCTCGGGGTTGAGATCGCGCATGCGCACCTGAATCCCGGAGCGGCTGACGAGCTCGGCGATGCCCCCTCCCATCACGCCGGCGCCGACCAGCGCGAGCCGCTCGAGCGGCGGCGGCCGGTAGGACGGATCGGCCCCGACCACTTCCTTCTTGGCCGCCTCGGAGAGCTCGAAGATGCGCACCAGGTTCTTGCACACCGGCCCGACCACCAGATCGCTCACCCGCGACGCCTCGATCTCGAGCCCGGCTTCGATCGGCATGTGGAGCGTGCGCTCGATCACTTCGATCGCGGCCGGCGGCGCCGGATAGTGGCCGCCGGTGCGGGCGCGGGTCATGGCGCGCGCCCGCGACAGCGCCATGGCTTGCCCGAAGGGCGTGACGTCGACGAACCACGGTCCGAGCCCGCGCGGCGTGAAGGCGTCGCGTC
>JACXTT010005481.1_pt1 | contig 18415 bp, 22 predicted proteins | sample 9270951 | NCBI WGS metagenome assembly JACXTT01 (sample SAMN15532306, study PRJNA645909) | rock metagenome | isolation source: weathered quartz diorite | place: Puerto Rico | collected 2017-06-21 | reverse complement strand
GCTCGAGATCTCCTCGCCCCGCCGTCCACCACCGCCGCGCCACCGCCACGGAAGCAAGAAAGCATATCTCGGGCCGCGGATCTACAACGCGGTGCGTCTCGGGACGCTAACCGAATACGGTTAAAATTCCTGAGCAACTCCTCTTTGATTCTTGCGCCGACGCCATTACTAGCGAGGATGCCGTCGGGGACGACAACTGCGCCGCGGCCCGCTTTGGGCTGTCGTTTCAACTTCCGCATGATGAGCTGCAGGAATAGGAGCGCCGTCTCTGAAGTCTGTTTATCGTCAGGAAAGTTCCCTTGGATGCCCTTCTCTTCCTCCCCGCCGAAGGGTGGGTTCGTGAGGATGATGTCGACTCTATCCTTGTCCCCTATTTCCGAGAGCTTGAAGCGAAGGGCGTTGCCCGGGTCGATGTCGGGCGCATCGAGACCGTGCAGAAGAAGGTTCATTTGCGAGAGCAGGTAAGGGAGGGGTTTCGGTTCGCATCCGAGGAGGGTGCGGGTCTGTAGGCGCCGGCGGTCGGCAACAGTCTTCACCTGGGTGTTGAGGTGCTTGAAGGACTCGACGAGGAAGCCGCCGGTACCGCAGGCGGGATCGAGGACCGTCTCCCCGAGCTGTGGGTTAAGGACGGCGACCATGAATCGGACGACGGGCCGCGGGGTATAGAACTCTCCGGAGTCGCCCGCAGCGTCGCGCATTTCCCGAAGCATCGTCTCATAGAGCGCTCCAAGCGTGTGGAGCTCATCGGCCGACGTGAAATGGATGCCTGCAACTTTGTTGATTACCTCGCGCAACAGGTAGCCGCTCACCATGCGGTTCTGGACGCCCTTGAAGACGGTCGCGATCACGTCGCGCCGGTCGTCACCATTTGAGCTTGTAAGGGCCCGAAGGTAGGCGAAGAGGCCCGCGCCGCGCTTCCCGTCTGGTCGCGTGCACTCCTCCTGGTTGATGAAGGCGAGGAGCTCGTCGCCGGTGATCCCATCGGAGCGCGCCGCCCAATCACGCCAGCGGTAGGGAGAATCAATCGCGGGTCGGAACTTCTTCCCGGCGATTGTTGCTTCCTCTTCGCGCTCCAGCTCGAGCTCGTCGAGGAACTTCAAGAACATGATCCAGGTGAGTATGGGAAGTCGGTCGAGGTCGTGGTTCAGCCCCTTGTCCTTGCGCATGATGTCACGCGCGGACTTGAGAAGGCTGCCGAGCTGCTGCGCGGTGGTGCGCGGTGCCTCCGGGCGAGGTTGTGTCTTTGTCGATGCTTTAGGCGGCATAGAGTAGGGTCTGAAGTTGAGTTACCGCGCTCCGGAGACGCTCCGGTCCTCCGAATACTTTGGCAATTTCTGTCACCGTGCCCCGTTCAGAAATCGGGGGCACCTTGAGCACGTCAGGGATCACGAACTGGGCCGTGCCGTGCTCGGTGTACTTGTCGAGGAGCTCGTTTAGGATGGCCACGGCCTCAGGCCCGTACTGGGCGAAAAAGTCCTTCTTCGCGCTGCGAAGCTGTTGCGCCCGTTCACGGCGAGTACGAAGCGGAGCGTTGAACGCCGTGTGGCAGAGGAGGTCCAGCGGGTCCGCGTCCGGCTTGCTCGCAGCGGCCGCCAGTTCGTCGAAGTTGATGCCGCGGTCCGCTAGCCGCTCGATGATGGCCTGGCGATGATCGGGGTTCGCCCACTCCTCCCGGAGCTGGGCGGCGTTTGCGTAGAGAGTCCGAACCTTCTCCGCCGTATAGTCCGCGAACTTCACGACACGGAGCTGCTTTCCATCTGGGTCGAGCTCGTAGACCAAGTGCGTAGCGATCTCCACATAGCCGCCGTCGAAATATAACTTCCGCTGCGGCGCATCATCGCTGACTGGAGGAATCTGGCCTATATCGCCTCCGGGCTCCGGAGGGGGGCGTTCGGGCGTAATAATGTCTTCCGGAGCACTCGGCCGGCCCTCGGTGTCGATGTGCTGCTCTCCCTCAAAGGATGGTTCCCCGTCGAAGTCCGGATCGGCAAAGAGGCGGGTCGCCGAACCGGTGTAGTCGAGGATGCTGAAGAACAGTTTGCCGTAGTCGTCGCGGACGCGTGTTCCCCGTCCGATGATCTGCTTAAAGTCGGTCATGGAGTTGATGATGCGAACGAGCACGACGTTTTTCACGGTCGGCGCGTCGACGCCCGTCGTGAGCATCTGCGAGGTGGTCAGAATGACAGGAGTCTGGCGTTCGACGTCCTGAAAGTTACTGAGATGGCCGCGGCCGATGTCGCCTTCGTCGGATGTAACGCGACAGACGTAATCCGGGTACTCGTGAGCGAGATCGGCGTTCAGGTTGTTGAGGACGTGCCGCATCTCGTCCGCGTGCTCTTGGTCAACGCAGAAGACGATCGTCTTCGCGAAGCGGTCGGTGGTCTTGAGGTACTCGGTGAGGTGACGGGCAACGGCCTCGCTGCGCGCGCGGAGGGAGACGACCCGCTCGAATTCGGGTGTCCGATACTCCTGGTTAGGGATCGCCCTTCCAAACCGATCGAGGTCACCTTCGCTCGGCCGCCATCCCGCCGCATCCCAGGTTGTTATGATGCGATGAACGCGATAGGGAGCTAGGAAACCATCGTCGATCCCCTGCCGCAGGCTGTACTGGTAGGCCGGGTCGCCGAAGTAACGATACGTGTCGGCGTTGTCGTCGCGGCGCGGGGTCGCCGTCATGCCGAGCTGGAACGCTGGCTCAAAGTATTCGAGAATTTCGCGCCAGTTGCTCTCGTCACTCGCACTTCCCCGGTGGCACTCGTCCACGATGATGAGATCGAAGAAGTCCGGCGGGTACGCCCGAAACAGGCCGGGGCGGCGTTCGTCTTTGGCGATCGACTGGTAGGTTGAGAAGTACATTTCGCGGCTCTTGTTCGCGATGCCATTCTGAATCTTCCAACGGGCATCGCCGAACGGCGCAAAGATTTTGTCTTTGGGGTCGTCGACCAACACATTGCGGTCCGCCAGGTAGAGGATGCGCGGCCGGCGGTGCTGGCCTGTTCGGTTCCAGTGAGACGACCACAACTTCCAGCAGATTTGGAAGGCAACGACAGTCTTCCCCGTCCCCGTGGCCATAGTGAGGAGCACCCGTGGATGGCCCTGAACGATAGCCTGGATCGCCCGGGTGATCGCGATCTGTTGGTAGTAGCGCGGCGACTTGCCGCTTAGGTGGTAAGCCGGGGTGAGGAGGCGCTGTGCCGCTTCCGGCGTGATCTCTTCTTTCGCCGTGAGGCGGCTCCAGAGCTGTTCAGGGGTCGGGAACGTGCTGAGCTTCCCCTCGAGGCCGCTCGTGTAGTCGAACTCGAGGATGTCGTGCCCGTTCGTGCCGTATGCAAATTTGAGGTCGAGTATCTCGGCGTACTCCTTTGCCTGCTGAAGTCCCTGGCCGGCGGTGGCGTAGGTCGGTTTGGCCTCGACGACGGCGAGCGGAAGGTCAGCGCGGTAGCGCAGCAGGTAATCCGCTCGCTTGCCCGGGCGGCGTCGCGCCGACGAGCCAGTCACGACGATGCGTCCGTCTGTGAACGTCACCTGCTCGCTGATGTGGTGAGGATCGTTGTCCCAGCCCGCAGCTTGGAGCTTCGGTACAACGAACTTTCGGCAGGTGTCGGCTTCGTTCATCGGTAGAGAGAATTGCTGGCGCCGGTCATACGACAGGACGGACATGGCGCGGTAGCAAAAGTGGTACCCTCGCATGTGCGAGGTCGGTTCTAGAGGGCACCGGATCGCGGCCGGTCTGTACTCCTGAAGCCACGGCTAGCGGCCAGCCGTGCAACAGTGTCGGTGAAGTAGGCGCCGGCGGACTTGCGGATGCGGCCTCGAGCTCGAGCGTCCTTCGTGAGTGAGAGCGCCTCGAAGATAAGACCCTCGTGGTAGCTGCGCGCGATCTCGAGGTAGGAGCCTATCGAGTGCTCATCCTTGCAGACGTCGAGGATCGCCAGGGCGATGCTTTGGGCTTTGAGCTCTGCCCGTTGCTCCTCTTCTGGGTCTTCCTTAGTTGATACACGAACGTTAACGTTCTTCTTGTTAAGAGAGTGGTTCTTGTTAGTGTATCGGTTCACGGTGTCGGTGGACTGATACTCCGTGTATCGTTTTTGATACACGGTGGGAGAGCCTGCTTTACCAGCCTTTTCGTCGGTTGGCTTGCCGGGGCGCTCCCGGTCGAAGATGCGAAGGCCGGTGATTGGGTAGAGCTGGTAGACGTTGTGCATCCAGCGGCCGTGCAGCTGGCGCGGTTGGTCGAGGTGAACGAGCGAGGCGACGTGCTGCCCTTGAAACTCGAACTTCAAGAGCTCCTGTACCCAGCGGTTCGCGGTGATGCGGGAGATGCCGAGGTCGCGCGCAATCGTGGTCTGGCTCGGGTAGCAGAGGCCGTTCTCGTCCATGTAGGTCGCAAGGAGACAGAGGAGTTTCCACAAGCGCTCGGGCATCGCGGCGAGGAGCCCGGAGTCGCGCGCGTCGAAGTACATTTTGACGAAGACGCGGTTCTCGGTTTCACGCGTGAAGACATCGACTTCACGTTGCCATTCAACGGTGACGAGAGGCTTGCGGCGGAGCTTGTCGGGCTGGTCGGGTTGCTGGGGCACGTTAGGGGAGATGGTTGAGCGCGTCCTTCAACGCGGCGCGGAGCTCCGCTCGACTGGCGGTCTTCTTCGTGAAGGTCACGGTGACGGTGTACGGCTTGTTCGTGGGGTCGTGCTCGAAGCGGTAGTGCTGCGGGCGGCCACCTTTCGCGACGGCGGGCTTCTTCGCGGTCTTCTTGCGGAGCTCGCGGACGGTGGGGGAGTCCCCTGCTTGGAGGCCCTTCCAGATTGTATCGAGGTTTTCGGATGAGCCGGCCCGGACTAGCTGTAAAAGCTGGCTTTTCGTCCAAATGTCGGACGTCCGACATTGGGCCTTGATCGCCTCGGGAAGCTGGGTGAGCGAGAGCGATTCGGTGATGCTCGAGCGCGACTTGCCGACGATCTTCGCGAGCTGCGCGTCGGTGTAGCCACGGGCGGCCTTCAGGGCGGCGAGCCCCTCGGCTTCTTCGATCGCGTTCAAGTTCTCGCGTTGCAGGTTCTCGATGAGCGCCACTTCGCGATGGTCTTCGTCGCTGCGGACGAGTGCCGGCATCTCCGTGAGGCCAGCGGCAGTGGCGGCACGCCAGCGGCGCTCCCCGGCGATGATGAGGCAGTGATCGGAGTCGAGTTTCTTGCGCACGATGATCGGTTGCAGAATCCCCTTCTCGCGGACCGATGCCGTGAGCTCCTCGAGCGCGACCGGATCGAAGTGCTTACGGGGCTGATCCGGGTTCGCCTCGATGAGCTGAATCGGGATCAGAAGAATGCGCGCCTGGTTCTCGTCCTTGAGGACGCGGTGCAGGGCTTGGACTTTCGTCTCGCCTGGCTCGGTCGCATCGGCTTCTCGAAGCAGTGCGGCGATGTTCGGTTTCTTAGGCATGGGCGCTGAGCTCCTCGGCGAGGTTGCGATAGGCGTCCGCGACCGACGAACGCGGGTCGTAGGTGAAGATCGGTTTCCGGGCGGCGACGCTGTCTTTCGCAGCCACGGAAAGCGGGATGAGCGAGTGAAACACCTTGCCGGGATAGCGCTCCTGGACCGAGGCAAGGACGGCCTGGCTGTGCGCCGTGTGGGGCTGGTGCATGGTGAGAAAGATGCCGCGGAGCGAAAGGCCCGGGTTCAGTTCACGCCGGACATCGTCGACCGTGCGCATGAACTGCGGCAGGGCTTCCGCGGCGAGCGCGGAGCTCTGCAACGGCACGATGAGCTCCTGGGCTGCCGCAAGGCCGTTCAGGTTCAGAAGGTCAAGGGCTGGGGGGCAGTCGAGGAGCACGACGTCGAACGGGCTGGCGATCGCCTCGAGGACGCGCGCGAGCACCTTCTCTCGGTTCATGCGCGCGATCAGTTGTTTCTCCGCCGCGCCGAGGTGTTCGCTTGCCGGCAAAAGATCGACGCCGGGGAGGTGGGTGCGATAGATCGCCTTCGACGGGTTCGGCTCCACGTCGAGGAGCACGTCGGCGAGTGCCGGGATGACGGTCTTGGGGTTCAGACCGAGGAGCTTCGTGAGACTCGCTTGCGGGTCGAGGTCGACCGCGAGGACGCGTCTCCCCTGCTCGGCGTAGTAGCTGGCTAATTGAAAGGTGCTGGAAGTTTTCCCGACTCCCCCCTTGTGGTTCGCGATCGCGATAATGCGCGCGCTCATGGCCGTCTCGAGACCGCCGCGGCGGTCGTTCTCCCCTGCCCTTCACGAGCTGGGGTCTCGGCCTTGGGGTCTTTCTCGTAGCGGGCGAGCTCGCGGTCGAGCGCGTCGCGGATGATGATGCTCCGGTTTAAGCCGACGCGCTGCGCGAGCGCGTCGACGCGCTCGAGCTGCTCGAGCTCGAGGTTGACCGTCGCGGTTACTTTTCGTTGGGTGTGTCGCCGCATGTCCTCATCCTCAACCCCTCCACCGCCTGCGCGGCAGACTGTTAGACAAGCAAAGTATAACAGACCGCACAGAGGCGGCCAAATCGGGCTGGGGATAACGGCCAGGTCTGCGGTCGGCGGGGTTTTTCGGGCCGAGGATCAGGAAGCCCCGTAGAATATGGCTTTTCCGCCGATGTCGGACGTCCGACATTCGGTCCGGGATCGTTGCCGGCGTCGTCTCCAAGCTCGAGCTCTGCGGCCTCGAGCTCGTCGTCAAAATGCGAATTGGTGGCGTTGGGCTTCATCGTAAGGGGCTGCCTCTTCGACACAGTCCTCGCGGTGCTCGGCTCGAGGGCAGCCGCGTCGCGGCCCTTCCCGCCTCGAGCATGGAAGGTTCACACTCGAGGCTCACCGGCGCTGATGACCTTCACAGCGTTTGGCGAAGCGTACCGCGTCAGCACCGAAGCGGAAGGGTCTGTGTATCCCTGGCCGTGCCGGAGCTGAAATCATACGTTGCGGGTGCGAGAAGGGGAGCTCGTTCCAGTCTACCACCGATGCCGCAGCGCTCCGGTGCATAACCTTGCTGTGCAGCCGGACGGGGGACGGGAGCACAGCTCGTTCGTAGCGAACCTGAGTCGGTCGGGCGGGCGTCGAGCAAGAAAAAACCCCCGGTCGCCCGGGGGTTCGACACTAGCACTCCGTCTCGGAGCGCGGCGTGTCGGCCTTGTGCTGGCGCTCGAGTTCGCGTCCGCGCATGAGGCCGTTCTTGAAGGACTTGATGAGCTCCTCCTTCACGAAGCCGACCGCCTCCGGTTCCAAGCCCCAATGTTCGTGGAGGTAGCGGAGTAAGTCGTCCATGTAGTTCGCCATGGTGATGTGTGTTCCGGTGTTCGACCTTTGGCAACGAAGGGACTCGACGCACGCGCCGCGGTCAAGGCGGAACGAGCGCGGTGGATCGCGGACCGCTGGGGCAACTTGATGCTCCGGTCGGAGACCCGAAGCGCCGGCCGGTGCAGCCGGGTGCAGTGCGGCGGGCACGCGGCACTGAGCGGAGCTTGCTCTTCGCGGTGCGAAGAGGTGAGGGAGCATGAGGTTGCCCCGCTGGCACCGCCTTGAGGGCGGCGACCGTCGAGTACAATGAGGAGCCAGTCGAACACGGCTGCGAGACGCCGGGCTATGGGCTGCGGGCGACCGACGAAAAACCCGCATGACTCCGTGGCTACCTCGGCATGTCTCGAGTCCCGTGCGTGGCTGTATCGGGCTCTAATGCGGTCAGCTAGCGGGCTAGCAGTCGCCGGCGAGGAAATCGTGGAGTGCCGCGTGCAAAACGGCGAGCTGTTCAAGCGTGAGTCGGAAGGAGACGGTTCGCTCGTCGCTCATGAGCTCGAGCTCGTGTGGAGCATGGCCTGCGTGGAACGGGCCGACGCTAACGACGAGCGGCGCAGTGCCGGTCGTGAGGTCGATCATGGGGCGGAGTCCTCTCCGTAAAGGCTGCCGGTCGACCCGGCGGCCGTGGTCCAGATCGGGGCGGCAAGGATCGTCTCTGCGGTGAGAGCTTCGCGGCTCGTGAACCAGAAGACGTCGCCGCCATCGGCGCGGGCGGCGACGTCGCGAAGGGCAGCCGCGCGCTCGGGTGTGGTCGTCACCGTAAGCACGAGGAAGTCATCCACGTGCAGGGTCTCGCGGACCTTGGCCGCATCCTGCCACCAGGCCAGATAGCACCGGCACTTCTTTACAAACGACGACTGCAAGGCGTCGGTGCGTTCGCCGGGCATGGTCGCGCGGTCGATCTCGAGCAAGAGCGCGGTCTCCGTCCCGTCTTCGCGGACAATGAGCGTGGCATCGGGTTGCACGGAGCCCAGCACCTGGGCGTGACCGTCGCAGTAGCTCACGCGCACGCGGAGCTCGCCATCACGCAGCACCCGCACGAGATCGAGCTGCGGCTGCGTCTCGAGCGCCATGAGGAAGGTCGCGACGACGTCGGAGGTCAGGAGCATGTGACTCAGGCCGAAGGGCGAGAGCTCCTCGGCCTTGCGGTCCAAGTCAGTCGCGGGGAGCTCGAGACCGGCGCGACGCAAGGCTTTGGCGCCGCGGTTCCCGAGGCAGTAGATGTCCGGGGGCCGGCCGCGGGTGAGATGCGGGAGCGCTTCTTGTGCGGGCGGTCGGATCACGTGTCGGGAGTCCCAGAGCGCAAGTAAGCGCCGCGAGAAAGGGCCAGCGGTCGGGAAGTCGCGGCGGACGAGCGGCAAGAGCATCGCCGGCGTTGCCACGCGCAGCGTAACGAAGAGCTTGAAGAGCTCGAGGTCGCGCGGCCCGAGAACCACGCGCCGCGAGGGATTGCGTTCAAGCCGTCGCCGGTGCTTTCGCCGCGGCGCGCGGCTTGCGGGCTTTGGTGTAGGGGTCTCGACGGGCATGGGTTTGCTCGAACACTTCGAAGGGGTCGGGGGGATCAGGGGGCAACGGCTCCTCGTCGTCAAGCGCTTCGCGGACCCGCTGCGGGGCTGGATAGGCTCGAATCGGTTTTACGATATCCCCGGTGTGGTCGCCGGTGCGGGTGATCGCCTCGTAGTCGGGAAGAAACTGGATCGCTTCCGGGGGCCATTCACCGCCGAAGATGGCGGACATTTTGCGGGCCGGCACGGGTCCACAGGAGAACGCCACGACAGCCGCGGCGTTGTCGTGGATCGTCGCCAGCATCTCTTCCGGGACGCTGCCGAAGTCCGTGTGCGCGATCGCGAGTGAGACGAGGTGCCGCCGGCCCTGGTTGAAGAGCACTTGGAAGTTGGCGATGGCCTGGTCCGACGACAGGAAGTTGTGAAACTCATCGACGACGATGGAGCACGGCCGGCGCTCGTGCTTCGGGCGCTCGAGGATCGTGCTCTGCAGCCCGTTCAAGAGAAGCGTCCCCAGGAACCGCTGCAAGGCCGGCTCGAGGCCGGAGAGCTGCACCAGGAGAATCCGTCCCTCATCAAGCAAGCGGCCGAAGTCGAGGGCGTGCCCGTTGCAGATCACCCGCCGGATGCGGGGATCGCGGACGAACTGCGAGAGGCGATCAATCACGCCGTCCCACGTCTGGCTGAAACTCTCATCCTTCCCGAGCTGCATCGCGGCCTCGAGGTCGCTGCGGTGCTCGAGGAGATACGTGACGAGCGTTGAGAAGTCGGCGCCGGGCATCTTCAACACCTGGCGGAGCGCGTGCGAAAGCAACCGGACCATGCGCGGCGTGAGCGGCTGCGAAGCTCGGAGCTCAGCGGTCACCTGGTCGATGAGGGCAAAGAGCTCATTCTCAAGCCGCTCCGGCTGGTCCCGCCGCCGCGCCAGCGGGTTAAACGGGATCGGGTGGTCAATCGAGAAGAAGTCGACGCGGTCGAGGACGCGGCTGGGCAAGGTCTCGAGGAGGTCAGTCGCGAGGTCGGCCGGATCGAAGCGCACCACGGCATACTTGCCGTGCGCATCCTGCTGGATGCAGCGATTGAGCAAACTAGAGTTCCCTGCGCCAGTGCGTCCCAAAATGTAGAGATGCCGGAATCTCCGCCGAGGGTGGACGTAGATCACGCCGGGCTCGGCGCGCACGCCGCCTAAGACTAATGGCCGCATCAACTTCATACGTGCTTATAATTCTACCACTTATTCGGGGGATTCGTCGCGCTCTTCCTCCTCGCGCGCCATGCGTTCGTAGAGCGCACGGTCGTACTCCGCCCTTGCGAGCCGCGCCTTGCGTTCGGCGCTCAAGACCACGGCTTCCTCACGCTGACCATCACTCGAGAGCCGCCAATGCTGCAGGAGGTAGCCGTTATAGGCCTCGGTTACTGACGCTGCCCGCGCCGTGTTCGCAATCTTCGCGTACTGTTCTTCAAGGGCAGCAAGCTGCGTTGCGAATGCCGTCCAGCGAAGCGCTCGAGCAGTCTCGCGCCTCACCCTTACGCCTTCAAGGAACGTGGCCACAGGACCCGGGCGTGTACGTGCACGCACGGCGTGAAAGGCCTCGAGGAAGTGTGGCCCTCCGGTTGGCGCCGGCGGTTGAGCCGCTCGAGCCGGCACTACCTCAGGCACGAGGGCGGGCAGGTGTGTTTCGCTGCTTGGGGGCCGGTAAGACCCCCTGACGGGCAACGGTCGAGTCGGCGGGCGGTAGCTCATGGCTCGTTCCCTCCGGGTCGGTATCGTGCCGCTTGATACGATCGCATCGACTGCTTGACGCCTTCGACAAACTTGAGGCGCGCTCCCTCCTCCTCCACCTCACCCTGGTAGCAACGCCAGACGGCGACAGGGTCTTCTCCCAGGAACAACGCCGCAGCAATGCCTTGACTTATGAACTTTTTTCCTTTATTTCTTTTATACCACTGATGGAGTTCCGTGAGCGTGCCGTCGTCCAAGTAGCTGAAACCACGCCGCTCCTGATCCTCCTCCATGGCTTGCCGGCGGCTCGCATCGTCGGTGACGCCCTTCAAGACGGCGCTCTTGCGCTCGAGATCCGCGATACGACGGTCGAAAGCCTCTAGCCGCCGACGGGCAAAGAGCCAGGCGAGCATGAAGCCAAGAAGAAACGCCAGGGTGAACGCAATAGCGTTCCCGAGGACAGCGGCAGGCCAGGCGCTCCGCGCGATGATCTGCAGCTGATGGTTCAGAAGAATGTACAGGCCCGGGGCAGTGGCGGCCGTCACGAAGTACAGTCCGCTCGCATTACGCCTGAAATGCCAGCGGGAGGCCAGGGGGAGTAAGAACGCGCCGCCGATGAAAGGGTAGACTACCAACACCGCGAGACCGTAAACCGCCTCAGGCGCTCCCCGAGCCAGGATCATAAGCTCCACGGCAACCGTGGCAAACGTAACGCCGTAAGCGAACAAGACCAAGCCGGTATCGAACTTCGCTAGACGGTCGTGCTCATCCATTAGCGCCACCTCTCGAATGACCCTGCGAGGCGATCAGGCCTCAACGGGCCACTAACCCCCAACAGAGGAGGTGTCTGATGGTTCGAACGCTGTTCTTCGCGGGATGCCTGGCTGTGCTCGGTTTCGCTATCTGGTCGGCAGGGCCGACCCACGCCGCGTGGCTCACTCAGTTTGAGCGGCGTCGATGAGGAGCTGAGCACACACGGTGTGTTCCGCGTCCTGTCGCACTCGCCCTCGGGCGATGTGCTCCAGGCGGTGCTCATCTTTGCCGTGGCGCTCGCGCTGCTTGCCGCCACTGCCTTCGCGCTGTGGTACTTCTTCATCGACGGCAATCCACCCGTCCCGTTCCACCCCGAAAGCTTCCGGGTCTGGCAGCGCCGACATCCCAAGCTGGCAGCTCGCCTCCAAGGAGACCGCGAGCTCGAGCACGCGGCCAGGACGGCGAAGCCCGACACAGTCATCAGCGCGCAGGCGAGTTGACGACTCTCGTCCTGCGTGGGGAGCGGCAAGCGTCCGCAGGGAGGAGGCCTGGCTCATCAACGCCACGGCCGGCAGAGCTCCCGCCCACGGGGGCACAGGCCAACGTTCCGTCGGGAGTGCCTTCGGGCGCACCACGCTCCGGGATGACCTCGTAAGTTCCGTGTCCGCGGACCCGGCCAGGTCGCCTCCCACCCCCTTGCCGATCCCTCGGTCAAAGTCGTGTTCCTTCCACTTCGATCGCCCCCAGAGTCCGCTCTGGGGGCTTTCCTTATCGGCTTGGCCGCGCAGCCCCCAACGGGGGCGTTCGGGCGACAGGGAGCGCGAGCGACCGTTTCCGCTTGAGCCCGAGCGCGCAAGGGGGGCACCACAGCTGGGGCGCCGTGTCGCGAGCCGCCGCGCGCCCGTGAGCAGAGCGAACGGGAGTCCCGAAGGGACGTGCCGCGGGCGTGCCTCCGCGACTTGGATGGTTGCGCTGAGCACGGCGCCGCAGGCGACGAGCGCAAGCCGCAGCGGAGACCCGCCGCAAGGCGGGTCGCAGCGAAGCCGCCTCGAGCTGCCCTAATCCATGGGGCAGAACGAGGCGGGCAAGCGTCCAAGTCGCGGAGCGACGGAGCCCACCGAGTTGCTGGCGGAGCCGGCAAAAAGCCCTTGCGGAGCAAGAGCTTTCAGGTGGGCGGAGGAACGGAGCGACACGGCGCCCCCTATCCAATAAATCGGGGCTTGCGGGGGGATTTAATAGACACCCCGAAGGGGTCACCGCTACGCCCGGAAGGTGGAGGCGGGCTGGCGTCGTCGAGAGCGCGTTGTCGGAAACGCTCGGTCACGTACACCCCCAGGAAGACGCCCATGAGCGCCAGGTTGGCGGGGCCGTCGGGGAGGCGTCGGTGAATCCGAAGAGCGGTCCGTTTGGTCGTGCGGCTGAGGGCGTCCGGTGCAGCGACGCCGAGGATGACGAGCACCAGTGCGCCGTTCACGAGTGGGGCGGGAAGGTGGCGGTGAACCCAGAGAACCGTGGCTTTGGTTCGTCGCTTGAGCTCGGTCTGGGTGCGGGTGAGGAGGGTTCGGACGTCAGGGCTTTGCATAGAATTCCTCCAGGGCGCCTTGCGGCGTGAGGTTCAGGTAGATCGCGGTGGTGGCCAAGTGATCGTGTCCCAAAATGGCACGGACGGCCTCGAGTGAGACGCCGCGCTGGAGGGTGAGGGTCGCGAACGTGTGACGGAGGACGTGGGCGGAGCAGGGGCGGGTGATCCCGGCGCGTTTCGAGACACGGGCGACGAGCCGTTGGATGGTTCGCTTGGACAAGCGGTCGAGCGTGTCTCTGAGGGCAAAGTAGTGCTCGAGGAGGGCACGGACGCGGGGGGTCATGGGCACGATGCGGAGTTTGGACCGTTTCCCGAACGGGCCGCCCTTGCCCATGACGCGGATGTAGCCCTTGCCCTGCCACTCGATGTCCTGGCGCTTCACGGCGGCGAGCTCGGCGACGCGGAGGCCGGTGTCGAGGAGCGTGAAGACGACCAGCTTCTCGTCCGGGGTGTCGGCGGCGTTCGCGAGCCGGCTCGCCTCTTCGGAGGTGAGCGGTTGGCGACGGAATTGGCCAGTGCGGAAGGGGCGGGGCATGGGTCCCTAGGCGGCTCGTCGCCGGCGATCGCGCTCGGCGCGGTTGCGTGCGTTCTGCTCGGTGAGGAGCTGCTCGAAGAAGGCGAGGCCGTGGGGGGTCATCTTGCCGGTCTCGGGGTCGATCCCGTGCTCGCGGAGCCAGTCGGCATAGGCACGGTCGTCGCGGGGTATGTCGAGTAGGATTGAAGCGCCGTTGGTGGCGACGTCGAGGTTGAACATGCGGAGGCGCATTTCGAGATCGAAGGCGGCGCGGAGTGTGGGGTTGTCGCCGGCCAGTCGTTTGGGTTTGCGGCGCAGGGTCATAGATGTGGTTGAGGCGGTTCGCCTCGGTTGGCGAGCCACTCGTCGTGCGCCGGGCCGAGGTCGCGGGTGTCGTCGCTCTCGAGGTCCCATTCCCGGCGGCCACCTTTCCTGGTCTCTCGAACTTGCCACACGGCGCAGCGGTAACCGCGGCCGTGGAGCCTGTCGGCGTAGGCGCGCGCGCCGCGTTCGGTCTTGAACGCGCGGCTGTCACGCGCAGGCCCGAGGTTCACGTCGTCCTGATAGTGGTAGGTCACTCGGTAAACGAGACGGCTGTCGGGGGATGAGGGCATGGCACAATTATACGGCAAAGGCGCCAGAGTGGCGCTGTTGATAACTTGGACGCGCTAGGAAGATCAAGGGGTGCTGGAAAGCCAGCAGCCTGGGGTGGCGCACTTATGCGCCGAAGGTGCCAGGCCGGCGGTCGAGATGAACGGCGCGCCTACACCGGAGGGGCGAGCACGACGACCGTCCCCGGTTGGATCGTAGCGAGGACGCGCTCGAGCTCGGCGAGGAGCTTCACGACCTCGGGGACGCGGTTCGTGGGGAGGACCACGACGGCGAGGTGGCGGCCGGCGAGTGGCTGTTCAGTGGGGAGCTTCTGGTCAGCCGTGACGAGCACGTCGAACTGCTGCGCTTCGGCGCGCGCTACGAGCTCGCCGTTGGTGATCCCGGCCCAGCCGAGCTCCTGCACCGTGACGATCGTCCGCTGCGGCAGCCGCGTCTTCACGACGCGCGGCGTGCACTCGTCGAGGAGTATCTTCAACTCGCCTGCGTGAGGCGGTGGAGCGTCCGACGCCAGTGCTCGAGCACCGCGACGGCATCCTCCCGGCGCACGGTGGGGAAGTTCTCGAGGAACTCGGTGAGCGTGAGCCCGGCCTCGAGGTTGTCGATCAGCGCGTCTACCGGGACGCGCGTGTCGCGAAAGACGAGCGCCCCGCTGAGCACGTCGGGCCGCACGCTGACGGGGAGCGCACGGAGCTCGGCCTCGTCGAGGACCAGCGCCATCGGCACCGATGCTAGCACTTGTCGCGGTACTCTTGCAGCACGTGCTCGGGGGAGAGGTTCAAGTAGATTTCGGTCGTCGCGAGGTGATCGTGGCCGAGGAGGGGTAGACGCAGGCCCCGGGCTCGAGGTGACCGGCGCTCAGCGCCACGTCATTCTCATCGACCGAGCGGCTGCGGGCGGGTGACCGCCTCGAAGGTGTCGAGCCAACCCGTCGTGGCGCAGAAACTGCCCGCGCCGGCCGCAGCGAGCGCAACGTGGACCCGCCGCCCCGCCCAGAGCGCCAGCGCCTCGCCGACGGCCGCGTCATCCGCGCCGACGGCGGTTTCCGACTCGGTCAGGGCGTGCTCGGGTAGCATTCCCGTACCCGCCGCTGCACACCACCGGGAACGGAATGCTGAACCGGCCCCGTCTGATCCCTGTACCCGACCGACGATCGGTCCAGATTTCGACGGATCAGCGTGACCGGCAACACCCGACGGCCGCCATCCCGCAACGAGTTGCCCGACCGCCGCGTGCCATCACACGATACGCATAGCGCGAGAAGTCCGTGGCCGGCAACTCGACGACGCCATAGGCCAGGTGGATGCTAGGCAGGCAGCTCCTGAGGGGCAGGACAAAGATGAGGCATCATGCCTCATCAACGGGTGCGATGCCGGGCCTTAGGAACGCGCGCGAGTAGCCGCACCGTCTCGGGCTCCATCGGTCGGCTACGGAAATCGGCGCTCGGTGTGGGGGGTGTCGAGACGCGGTCTCGCTTGTAGACGGATTCGGACAGGTTAGGGCACAGTACCGCGGGAGGGCCTCGTGGGCTTCCGGAAGCACTTGAAGAACGCCTGGGACGGATTGCGAGACGTTCGGGCAGAGTACCGCCGTGGGGGTCTCACGCGGTTGTGGAAGGAGTTGAGGAACGTCTGGGACGAGAGGCGACAGCGGCGCGAGATGGCGGACGAGATCATCGATCAGTTGCGCGGGCCGGCGTGGGAGGAATCCGGCCGAGGCAGGGGAACGGAAGCGGGCCTGCTCGGTGGTGGTGTAGACGTACAGGACGACGCAGAGGACGAAGTAGAGGCGGCGTTCGGGAGTCGATTGGGAGAGTATCTCGCGGAGCCGGGAGTGGGATCGCTGGACCACGTCGTCGGGATCGCGCTCATGAGGCAGGCGGGGCTGGCAGAGCCGGGGCCGGGAGAGCCCTGGCCAGTGGAGGTATCGGTTGATGCCCGTGCGTTTACGGTCGCATTCGGCACCGATCCGTATGACCTGGAGGCCGAGCACGAACGCATTCTACGCTTTCGGGCGAAGCAGCTGGCCGGTGCGGAGCCAGCCCGCGCTAAAAGGCCAGAACGCGGTCAAGACGAGGCGATAGCTGATGACGAACTAGCGGCCGTCTGCGGAACTCAGTTGGGAGATAGGTTGGAGTGCTTCGGAGCTCAGTCGTTAGAGCGCGTCGTCGGGATTGCGCTCATGATGCAGGCGGGCCTGCGCTCCGCCGGGAGCGACGCGCCTTGGCCGGCGGCGGTACTGGTCGATAGCGACGCATTCACGGTGGTCCTCGAGGACAAGCGTATCCTACGCTTCGGCGCGCAGCTCCTCGGGGCGGAGGCATCGGTATGATTACAGCTAGACTTCTGTTCGTCGGGATTGTGCTGTTCGCAACCACCGCAGAGTCGCAGTACGACAGCGTCACGCGGGCGGAACAGGCTGCCGCGCGATCCGAAGATGCGGCAAGGCGCGCCGAGGCCGCGGCGGCACGAATCGATTATCACTACCTCAAAAAGCTCATGGCATACGTTGAACAGCAGAGATCGTACGTCGAAGAACAAGCGAAGGCCGTTCGCTCGCTGAGCGACCGGGCCAACAAGGATGCGCAGCTTGCGGAGGCAGCCGCGGCGCGAGCGAGGGCTACAATCGAAATCATCGAACAGGCGAGCGCGCGGTGCCAGGCCGCTGCCCAAGGATCACAGGGGGCGTCACCAGCTACCGCCAACGATGCAACGGCCATCAACCTTCGCTGGTGTAAGGACAACGACGGGGCGAACGATAAACCATTGATTGTCGAAGGTGCAGGCGGGTGTACGTGGGCAGCCGTGAGCGGTATCAGCAGTCTTGGCGTCGCTGCTGGAGTCGCTAGGCGACGTGACGTCATTACCGCAGCCAAGGTCCTCGCTCTGTCCGGAAACTGTGACGTAGCAGCTACGGGAGCTGCGGTGTGCCAGTGTCACAATGCGGATGCGGCGGCCAGCATTCTCAGCAACCCTGGGCATACGTGTGAGCTGTTGAAGAGCATGTAGTGCTGCCGGCGCTCGCGTATCACTCTGAGCTCGTAAATCGATCGCTCCGACTCGCTGTGGCGGTGAGAGGGATTCCCCCGCGGAACTCTCGCGAAGAGCTCCCCGGGAGAGCGGAGCGTAACTCGCTTAAAGCCTACGCGGACACTCGGACGGGCATCCCGGTCAAGGCCGAGGACAAGTCGAACAGTCGAACGACTGAGACGCCGGTTAAGCTGAGGCGGAAACGAGTTCACTACCGAGGCGCCCCTGTCCTGGGCGCCTCGCGTCTTTTTGGAGTGGGGGGGCTCGATGGGCCGTCGAGGGCGAGGTCTAAAGTTTGCCGCGGTAGATCGCAGCCATTGAATCGAGCGGAAGCCCTTGGAAGGTGCGGGTGAACTCGCCTAGCTCCTTCAAAAGCGCCTGCGCCTGGGCATTCGCATCCACGATGGCCTGCTGAATCGGCCCGTCTGGGAGCGACACTTGCATTGCGAGAAGGAATTCCTCTTTAAATCTGTTACGACTGGTCTTAGTCGTGCCTTTGCACTTCTTTTCGACGGTTTGCCATACGACGGGGCGCGTGAAGTACAGCCTCAGGAACTCGGGTAGCACGCCGGTGAGAATCCGGTACGTGGGAAACTCATTGGACGCATAGCAACCGTCTAACTCTCGCGGCACGATCCCGAACGCACCACGCCACGCAAAGAGTCGACTATAGATGAACAATCCCTCAGCGACACGCTTCAGCTTGGTTGCACTGATCTCGGAGCCGAGTTTTGTCTCGCGAAGATACGGTCCCTCTCCGGCGAGCCGAACGCCAAGGACTCGATATCTCTGGTCCGGCTGCAGCTCTTCCTCTACGCGCACCTCTTCAAGCAGCTCCCCGAGGCGGAGAGTCCGCCAGGGCCCGCTCTGAGCAGCTTCGATTCTCTTCCACAGAGGGCTTTGGAAAAATACCGTGAGGCGCTCGCTGATGTTGGCCACGGACGAAGCCAAAGCCTCCGACCGAATTGAAAGAGCAGTGGCAAAGTCCTCGCCCCGGATAGACGGGTTCTTGATATCGAGGTTGCAAGCGTCCGCGAGTATCTCAGCCACCGGTACCCGCCATGCTTGCTCGCTCTCTTTTCGGGAGCGCCACCATCGCAAACATGGCTCGAACTCGGCGAATTCGAGCGGTAGCGTTTTGGTGTAGGTCTTCCGATCCGGTGGCAATGGATGTTCGTAGAACCAGACGATCTTAGTCGGGCCGGACCGATCGAAAAATAGGATGTTAGTGGGGATTCCCGTGTAGGGGGAGAAGACACCGCCGGGCAGCCTTACGACCGTATGAAGGTTAAAAGTCTTCGGTTAGCGCCTGACGGCGCCGCGTGCGGGTCAGGGTGGGTCGGGCCCGGGTAGCCGGAGGTCAGCGACGACCGGATGCGGACTACGCTGCAGCGCAACGAGGAGGGCGAGCGG
>JACXTT010005480.1_pt1 | contig 18417 bp, 15 predicted proteins | sample 9270951 | NCBI WGS metagenome assembly JACXTT01 (sample SAMN15532306, study PRJNA645909) | rock metagenome | isolation source: weathered quartz diorite | place: Puerto Rico | collected 2017-06-21 | reverse complement strand
GCCGCATAGTAGGCCGCCGAGCGCGCGAACTCCGACTCGACCAACATGTCCGCGCACTTGTGCTTGATCGCCTGGTACGAGCCGATCGGACGTCCGAACTGCAGGCGCGTCTTCGCGTAGTCGGTCGCGAGCTCGAGGCAGCGCTGCGTGCCGCCGGCCTGCTCGGCGGCGAGCGCGGCGACTGCGGCATCGGTCGCGCCCGCGATCGCCCTTCGCACGTCGCCGCTGGAGATCCGCCGCGCGGACGCGCCGTCGAACGTCACCCGAGAGAGCTTGCGGGTGAGATCGAGCGTCGGGAGCGCGGTGCGCGCCACGCCGGAGCTCCCTCCGTCGACCTCGAAGAGTGCGACCTCGCCGCCGGCCGCGGCGACGACCAGCAAGGCGTCCGCGACGTGCCCGTCGCCTACGCGTTCACAGCATCCGTCGATCCTCCAGGCCTCTCCGTCGCGGATCGCGCTCGCCCCGTCGAGCACGGAGGCGACGATCGATCGCCCCGAGGCGATCGCCGGCAGCAGCCGACCCTTCGCCGCTTCGTCGGCCGCACGTACCAGCAAGTTCACGGAAAGTACCGCCGTAGAGAGATACGGTCCGCAGAACAGCACGCGGCCCATCTCTTCCATCGCGATCGCGAGCTCGACTGCGCCGAGCCCGGCGCCGCCGTGCGCTTCGGGAATCGCCAGCCCCTGGAGCCCGAGCTCCTCCGCCATCCGGGCCCAGGTGCGCTCGTCGTAGCCGCGCTCCGTCTCCATCAGCACGCGCACGCGCGCCTCGGAGGATTCCTTCTCGAGGAACCGGCGGAGGGTCTGGCGGAGCTCGTCGTGCTCCGGCGTGAACGAGAAATCCATCGTCGTCCCTCACCCGCTCCGCGGGATGTCCTTCCAGGCCACGTCCTTGTCGGAGCGCGGCTCGCCGGGGAGACCGAGCACGCGCTCGCCGAGGATGTTGCGCATCACCTCCGACGTGCCGCCCTCGATCGAGTTCGCGCGCGACCGCAGGAATTGGTACTTCGCGAGCGCCACGCGGTCCGGGTGCCCTTCGTGCGAGGGCCGGCGCCGCTCGAAGCCCGCCTCGTAGAGGAGCGCGTCGTCGCCGAGCACGTCCATCGCGCACTCCCAGATGCGCTTGTGGAGCTCCGCGTGCGCGAGCTTCGCGACCGACCCTTCCGGACCCGGATTCCCTGCCTTCTGCGCGGCGCGCGCGCGCTGCGCCGTCTGACGGAGCAGCTCGGCCTCGACGTAGAGCTTCGTCACCCGGTCGCGGAGGATGATCTCCGACTCCGGCGCGAAGCGCGAACGATCGCGCGATTTCCACAGCTCCACGAGTACCCCGATCGCGCCGCCGCCCTTTCGCGAGACGGCTCCGCCGATCGCCGTCCGCTCGTTCATCAGCGTGGTGATCGCGACCTTCCAGCCCTCGCCCTCCGTCGCGAACATCCATTCCGCGGGGATCCGCACGTCGGTGAGGAAGACCTCGTTGAACTCGGCCTCGCCGGTGATCTGATGGAGCGGCCGCACCTCGACCCCCTCGCTCTCGAGGTCGAGCAGGAAGTACGACATCCCCGCGTGCTTCGGTGCATTCGGATCCGTGCGCGCGAGCAGCATCCCCCACTTCGACACGTGCGCGAGGCTCGTCCAGACCTTCTGGCCGTTCACCACCCAGCTGTCGCCGTCGCGAACCGCGCGCGTCGCGAGCCCCGCCACGTCGGATCCCGCGCTCGGTTCGCTGAACAACTGGCACCAAACGTCTTCCGCCGTGAAGATCCGCCGGAGCAGCGTCTTCTTCATCCACTCCGTGCCGTGCGTCAGCAGGGTCGGCGCGCCCATGCCGATCCCGATCGGGTTCAGCATCATGTCCTCGTAGATCGTGCGCGCGCATTTGCGGAGCTCGTCGTTGACGACGGCCTGCATGCGCGAGTTGATCCCGAGGCCCCCGAACCCTTCCGGGAAGTGCACCCAGGCGAGCCCGTGGTCGTACTGCGCGCCGCGAAACGCCACGCGGTCGACGCGGTCCGGATGCGCCTCGGCGACGAGCCGCCGCACCCGCTCGCGCACTTCTACTTCGCTCATCTCCCTCACGGCCATCCACCGACACTCCTAGATCGCCGGGCGGGATTCAAGACGTTTCGTCGGGGCGCGATCCCCTCTCGGGTTCAGAAGCCGAGCTTGTAGGTCTTCGACACGTTCTCCCAGAGGATCTTCTGCCGCGACGCCTCGGAGAGCGGCGCGACCAGCTCCGCCAGGTCCTCCATGTACTCCGCACCGTGGTCGGGGTGCGGGAAGTCGGAGGCCCAGAAGAACTTGTCGGCGCCGACGAAGTCGATGATGTGACGGAGCGCCTTCTCGTCGGGATCGGCCGAGATCCAGCACTGGCGCTGGAAGTACTCGCTCGGCGGCCGCTTCATGTTCGTCGTCGGGCCGAGCGGGCCGTGAAAGACCTGGTCCATGCGGTCGACGAGGTGCCCGATCCAGCCGGCCTGCGATTCGAGTACGACGAACCTCACGTCGGGGAACCGGTCGAAGAGACCGTGGTGGAACAGCGATGCGAAGCACTGCTGCATGCCTTGAGCGACGGTCACGTCGTAGAACCAGGTGAAGTCGAACGGCTCGCGCTGCATGACCTCGTCGAAGCGGTTGTGCACCGACAGCTCCGGCGGATCCGCGCTCGGGTGGATCGCGATCGGGACGTCCAGTTCTGCGGCCTTCGCCCAGAAGCGATCGAAGTCGGGATGGCCGGGCGACTTCCGAACCCAGTTGAACGGATAGATGAACGCGCCCTTCGCTCCAGCCCGGATCGAGCGCTCGAGCTCGCGCACGGCCTCGTCCAGGTCGCCGAGCGTGACGTGCGCGATCGGCACGAGGCGTCCCCCCGAATCCGAGCAGAAGTCGAGGATCCAGCGGTTGTAGGCACGGCAGTAGGCGCTCGCGATCTCCGGATCCTTGACCTCGGCTTCCCAGAGGATTCCGATCGTCGGGTAGAGGATCGCCGCCCGCATGCCTTCGGCGGTGATCCGCGCGAGCCGCTCCTTCGCGATCATCGCCCCGAACGGCGCCGCGCCGACGTACGTCCGGTCCTTCGACGGCAGGATGTTGTTCTCGCCCATGCCGCCGAGGAGACCGGGAAATCCCGGGATGAAGTAGCGAGACGGCTTTCCGTCGAAGAGGAAGACTTCCATTCCGTCTTGGTTCTTCGCCACGCGGATCGCGCGGTCGCGATACTTCGGCTCGATGTACTTCTCCCAGACGTCGGGCGGCTCGAGCAGGTGGCCGTCCGCGTCGATCGCGCCGCGGACGAGATCCGAGACTTTGGATGGAGTCGCGCTCATGTCGTCCTCTCTTCGAATGGCTCGGGCTCAGGCGGTACCATAGCGGGCGCGCGCTTGCCGAAGCGCCTCGACGTCGGACACGGGGAAGGGCTCGGTCCCTCGCAGTGGCGTCGAGCCGACCGGGCGCTCGAATGGGCCTGCCAGCCCGAGCTGCTTCCCGTGCTCGCGAAGCGCGGGGATCACGTCTCGGTCGAGCAGCTCGAGACAGCGCATGCGGTCCTTCGTCGACGACGGGCCCTCGAGCCAGAAGATGAAGATCCCGGGCCGGAGGATCGAGAGCACGTCCTTCAGCTTCGGGATCACGTTCGTCGGCGTCCCGGCGATCATCTGAAGATCGCGGAGCGCCTGCGGGAACGTGGCGTAGATCTCCTTGCGAACGCCTTCGATTTCCTCGTCCGTCTTCTCGCGGCCCGTACCGTACAACGTTTCCTTTCCCGCGACGGCGTTGCCTCCGAAGTCGGCCGACATGAGGCGGCGGGTGGCCGCCTTCGAGTTGTATCCCGACGGGAACATCCATTCCGGCCGCGCGAAGTGCGCGAAGGTTCCGCCGAAGAGCCAGCGTTTGCCGAGCTCTTCCGCGCGCTCCTGGGAGTCGGCGACCATCACCGGTTGGACGTAACCGAAGTTCTCCGGACCGGCCTGGTATCCCTCCGCGGCCGCGGCCTTCGCGTAGAAGCCCCACATGTCGAGCGTCGGCTCGAGCTTGGTGGCGAGCGCCACGTACGGGTAGCGCCGTCGCGCGCACCACTGGACGGTGTCGGGGCTGACGAGACCCGGAATCCAGAACGGCGGATGCGGCCGCTGCACGGGCAGCACCCAGGGGTTCACGTGGCGGAAGTGCAGATGCTTCCCTTCGTGGCGGAACGGACCGGGCGTCGTCCAGGCCTTCGCGATGAAGTCGACCGATTCCTCGAAGAGCTCGCGGTTGAGCGCCGGGTTCGTGTTGTTGGCGAGCTGCTCGCAGCCGGCTCCTCGCACCCAGCCCGAGACGAGCCGTCCTTCCGAGATCATGTCGATCATGGCGAGCTCCTCGGCGAGACGGAGCTGATTGCCGACCGTCGCCGCCGGATTGCCGAGCAGCACGAGCTTCAGCCGCTTCGTCACGCGGGCGAGCACGGCGGCTTCGACGTCCATCACGGAGCCGAGGCAGAACGGCGTCGCGTGGTGCTCGTTCAACATCACGCCGTCGAACTGCGGCAGCTCGGTGTCGGTGTAGACCTTCTCGTCGATGTAGGTGCGGAGCATCTTCGCGCCGTGGTCGCGGTCGTAGAATCGATTCGGCGTGCTGAAGAAGCTCCGCTTGCGAATGACCTCGAGCTCGAGCTCGCGCGCCCGCTCCGGCTCGACTTCGGGATCGTAATGGTACGCCCGTTCCGTGAACCACATGAAGAACATCGGGTCGTCTCCTCTCTCGCCACTCAGCCGAGGAACTTCTTCACCGCGCCGAGGAAGGTCTCGCGTCTCTCGATCTCGGGCCGATGGCCGCATCCGGCGATGCTCTCGATCCGCGTCTGGCCGATCGAACGCGCGTAAACGTCGATCGAGGAACGCGGCACCACCGAATCCTCTTCTCCGTGCACCAGCAGCGTGGGGACCACGTCACCGAGTCCCTCGAGACGATGCGGCAACGACGGATCGTGCATGTACGGCTGCCATGCGAGCCGCGCCGTCTCCGCCCGCGCGTCGTCGAAGGCTTCGAGCTGCTCCGGGGACGGTGCGCCGCCGTAGAGCTCCGCGAACTCCGGCGTGCTCGTCGGATCCCGCACCGTGGCCTCGAGCTGAGCACGGTGGGTGAGCGTGAACGCATCGAGAAGGTCTCCGACCTCCGGCCTGACTCCGAGCGGCGCGACCAGCACGAGCCGCCGGAACAAGCTCGGATCGGAGCTCGCCATCTCGGCGGCGAGCCATCCCCCGAACGAGAAGCCGATCGCGTCGATCGGGGCGAGTCGCTCGGTGCGGAGCATGCGCGCGTAGAGAGCCGCGAGGTCCCGGGTGTTCGCGATCCAGTCGATCCTCGGAACGCGTCCGAATCCGGGAGCGAGCGGAAGGATCAATTGCCGCTCCTGCGACAGGCTTCCTTCCCAGCGGAGCGGGCCCGGATAGCCCATCTCGTCATGGAAAACGAGAACCTTCGGTCCGCTCCCGCGCGTCAGCGCGTGCACGGTGTCAGCGCCGGATCGGAAGGTCGTCTCGACGTGCGGAGAATTTCGGGCGCTCATGGATTCCTCCTCTCGCGGCCCCGAGTCTTCGGATTTCCCGCGAGCGTGTCTTTCACGGGCTTGCGGGCGCTTGCACCGAATTGCGCGGCGAATCCGCCGTTGCCAGCGCTCCGCGACCTGGGCTAGCGTTTTGCTCATGAGGGACGTCGGCTTGCTCGACGCGCAGGTCATCGCGACCGTCATGGGGCCGCCGACGGCGGTGCGCACCTCGCGGGAGTCGCACGGCCCCATGCTCTGTGCGTGGAATCATCCCGACCTTCGCGAATACGAGATGCCGGCGACGAAGGAGCTCGTCATCGCGCTGCAAACGTCGGGCGGCGGCGCCCGTATGCGCGTCGGCCGCGGATGGAGCCCGGTCGCGCTGCCGGGCAGCGTCCACGTCGTACCACCGGAGATGTCCACGCGATGGAGGATCGACGGAGGCCTCGGCTTCCTCTCGGTGCACGTCGCGACGGAGCGGATCGACACGTTGATCGCTCGCGGCGGCGACGAATCCGTGCGCATGCGAGACTTCGGTTTTCGATTCGCGGTCCGCGACCCGTTCCTGAGCGCGGCGGCACGCGAGCTCGCGCGCGAGCTCGCCGAGCCGAAGGAGAAGGGGAGCCTCTACACCGACGTACTGGCCGACGGCATGATCCTTCGCGTGCTCCGTCTCGGTGGCGAAGCCAGTCGGCAGCGCGACGCCGACCTGCCGGCACCGCTCTCCGACAAGCAACTCGCGGTCGTGCGCGACAGGATCGAGGACAGTCTCGAGCGCGGCGTCACGCTCGCCGAGCTCGCGGGCATCGTCGGTCTCTCGCGATTCCACTTCGCTCGCGCCTTCAAGGCCGCGACGGGAACTCCGCCGCATCGCTACGTGACGATGCGACGCATCGAGCGGGCGAAGGTTCTGCTGCGGGATGCCGAGAGGTCGCTCGTGGAGGTCGCACTCGAAGTCGGCTTCAGCAGCCAATCCCACTTCACGAGGCGCTTTCACGAGCTGACCGGGATGACGCCGCTGCGTTATCGCAACGACCTCCGTTAGCGCGCGACGACGGGCATCCTGGCTGCGCAACTTCATGCAACGAGGCAAGCACGTGATAGCCTTGCCGGGCTCGCCGGCAGGAAAGCGATGATCCAGTGCCCCACGACCAAGCGAAGACGCCGAACGATCTTCCACGCACTCGCCACGCACGCGTGATCGACGCCGACGGTCACGTCCTCGAGGCTCCGGATCTCTGGGAGCGCTACCTCGAGCCGAAGTACCGCGACCGCGCGGTCCGCATCCGCAAGGACGACGACGGCCTCGAGTACCTCGAGATCGACGGAAGGCCGGCGAAGCTGGTTCGCCGCGGCACTCCCTCGAATCTCGGCATCATGGATCGCTTCGCGGGAATCCAGTGCCCGAGGGAAGCAACGGGCTCGGGCTACGTGGACAATGCGTCCTTTGGCGCGATGGACGCCAAGGAACGCGTGCAGCGGCTCGACATCGAGAATCTCGAGAAGGCCATCCTCTACCCGACGCTCGGACTCGCATGGGAGGCGGAATGCGAGGACCTCGAGCTCGCGATGGCCTACGCGCGCGCTTACAATCGCTGGATCGTCGACTTCTGCTCAGACTCGGGGGGTCGCCTGGTGCCCGTCGCGCACATCCCGCTCGGGCTGCCGGATCTCGCGGAGCAGGAGCTCCGCCGCGCCGCGAAGGACGGAGTGAAGGGATGCTTCGTGCCGCCCTACGTCTGGAGCCGCAAGGCGCACGGGCATCCCGATCACGACCGCGTCTTCGCCGCCGCGCAGGAGCTCGACCTTCCGCTCGGCATCCATCCGGCGCTCGAGCCGCTGTGGGCCGCGTCCACGCGCTTCGGGCGAATGACGGGTGCGGATACCGGGTTCTTCCAGAACGTCGTCGCCGGCAACGTGATCCGCGAGGCGTTCACGTCGCTCTTCCAATACGGCGTGTTCGAGAAGTTTCCCGAGCTGCGCGTGGTCGTCCTCGAGATCGGGGCCGGCTGGATCGGCTACTGGATCGAGCGCATGGACGCGGTCGCGTCGACGTTGTTCGGAAAGCAGTTGAGCCTTCGTCTACGGCCGAGCGAGTACTTCCGCCGCCAGTGCTGGATCTCGGGCGATCCCGACGAGCGCTCGCTCGCGGGCGTGGTGCCTTTCGTCGGCGACGACCGATTCTTCTGGGCCAGCGACTTTCCGCATCCCGACCATGCTCCGGATTACCTTCCGAATCTGGAAGAGCTCGTCGCGCTGCTTCCCGAGGCGGCGCGACCGAAGATCCTCGGAGAGAGCGTGCGTCGCTGTTACCGTCTCGACGAGCCGAGGGCGGTTCTCGAGTCATGAACGTCGACGATCTGCTCACGGACGTCCGACAGGACGGCTTCGCGATCCGACGGAACGTGCTCGGTCCCGAGGAGGTTCACGCGATCCGGAGCGAGCTCGATCCGCTGCTCGATGCGACCCCGCTCGGTCGGAACCCCTTCGAAGGCTTTCGCACCACGCGGCTCTACTCGCCGTTGTCGAAGACGCGCGTGCTCGACCCGCTGGTGCTCAGCCCGTGGATCGAGAAGTTCGCCGACGAGCTGATCGGTCCGCACACGCTGTCCTCCATCATCGGGATCCGCATCGGCCCGGGCGAGGTCGCCCAGGAGATCCACTACGACGCGGCCGCGTACCCGCTGCCTCGAGAGTTCCGAGAAGTCGTCTTCACCACCATCTGGGCGCTCGACGACTTCACCGTCGAGAACGGCGCCACGGTGGTCTATCGCGGCTCTCACCGCTCGCGCGAGACCAAACCGGCCCCGACCGATCCGCCGGTGCAGGCGTGAATGCCGGCCGGCTCGGTACTGATCTGGGCCGGCAAGGCGTTCCACGGAGGCGGGGCCAACCGCTCGGATCGCAGCCGGCTCGGCCTCGTCATCGAGTTCGTCGCCGGATGGCTTCGATCCCACGAAAACGTCCAGGCCTCGATGCCCCCGGCTCTCGCGGGCACGCTGCCGCAGCGGATGCAGGAGCTGATCGGCTATCATCTCTACCCGGAGTTCCTCGGCTTCGTGGACGGACGCCACCCCCGCAAGGTCCTGACCCGAAGCACACGAGCACCCGAACCACGGCGTGCCTAGAAGCGATCGGCGGGGTCCGCAATCGAGCCGTGCGTGCCGTGACGGCGCACGAGCTTCCAATTCCCGGTCGCACGCGCGTTCAAGGCGCGGACGGGGGCATCTGCTAGCGACCTCCCTCGACGTATCGTCCGGACGATACTCTCTCGATCGACTGGAGGCTCCGTGAGCGCACACGAATACATCGCTGCCGGCACGGCGGTGTGCCGAACGATTCGTGGATCCTTGGTCGCGACCGTCCGTTGGTACGATCTCGAGGGGCCGCTGCCGTTATCGGAATTGATCCACGTCTACAGCTCGCTGCTGCTCACCGGGCTCGAGCGCCGGCGCGATTGAACGAAGGACTCGGTGGCGTCAGCCGCTCACCGTCGCCTTCCGTTCGACCGACGTCCATCCGACGGCTGCGCCGCGCAACGACGCGAGCAGCGACTTGATCGCCACATAGTACATCAGCTGCCTGTAGAAGAAGCGCTGCGGGAAGATCCACAGCAACAAGGAGCGATCCTCGCGCCGTTCGAGCGCGAAGGCGAGGGTCGAGGCCAAGAAGTCGATGGCCAGGAAGAGCGCATAGTAGAACAGCACGCGGAGCAAGTTGTCGGCCGACGCTTCCGCGGGATGCTGCCAGCGCTCGACGGCCGACGAGACGACGGTGAAGATCATCAACAGGTCCATCACCGGCGAAAGTAGCGGGAAGAGGATCTGGAAGATGAAGATGTTCGGCAGCGCGACGAAGCCGAGCGATCCGTAGCGCGGACGGAACAGCACGCCGACGTGCTTCCACGCGGCTTGCAGCGTCCCGAACATCCAGCGGTAGCGCTGGCGCAGAAAGCCGCGAACGGTGTCGGGTGCCTCGGTGAGCGCGATCGCCTCGTCGTCGTAGGCGATCGAGTAACCCAGACGGCGCAGACGCAGCGTCAGGTCGGCGTCCTCGGCGAGCGTGTCGGCGGTGAAGCCGCCCGCGGCCTCGACGAGGCTCCGCCGCCAGGCCCCGACGGCGCCCGGCACGACGGTGATGCAGTCGAGGACGTGGAACGCCCGGCGGTCGAGGTTCTGGCTCGTCACGTACTCGAGGGCCTGCCAGGCGGTCATCACGTTCACGCGGTTGCCGACCTTGGCGTTGCCAGCGACGGCACCGATCTTCGGATTCTCGAAGTGACGAACGAGCTTCTGGATGGTGTCCCGCGCGAACACGGTATCGGCGTCGAGCGCGACCACGACCTCGGCGTGCGTGCTCGCCAGCCCGAAGTTCAAGGCCGACGACTTGCCGCCGTTCGGCTGCGTCAGCACTCGCACCCGCGGCTCGTCGGCGAAGCGCGTACGCACGCGCTCGTACGTGGAGTCGGTCGATCCGTCGTCGACGACGACGATCTCGAAGTCGCGTGGACCGTCGCACGCGAGCAGAGAGACGATCGTCTTCTCGATCACCTTCTCCTCGTTGTAGGCGGCGACCAGCACGGCGACGGTCGGTGCATACGCGGGATCGAACTTCTCGTGGCGGCTCCACCAGGTCTCGAGCGCGGCGAGCGCTCCGACCATCACCAGCCGACCGATGCCGAGCACGATGCCGACGAGGAACAGCACGTGGATCGCGCGAATGCTCGTGTTGATCAGACCGAACGCGAGGCGGTCGGCGAACACCCCCGCCGAGTCCGCGCTCACCGGCGGCATGATCTGATCGCGCGTCGTACCGAGCAGGTTCGACATCGTGACGAGTTGGAACCCGCGCTGGCGGAGCTCGCGGATCAGCGTCGGCAGCGCGTCGATCGTCTGGCTGCGGTCGCCGCCGGAATCGTGCAGCAACATGATGTTGCCGTCGCCGCGCTCCGCCGACTCGATCGCCTCGCGGACGATCGCGTCGACGCCCGGCCGCTGCCAGTCGCCGGGATCGATCTGCATGCCGACCGTGAGGTAGCCGAGCGATCGTAGCGTCTCGAGCGGCCGTACCTCGTCGGCGGTCTGCGGCTCGGCATCGACGGCGTACGGCGGACGGAACAGGCGCGTGCCACGCGACGTCTCGCTCTCGAGCAGACGATTCGTCGCCGAGAGCTCCAGGCGGAGCTGGGCGAGCGACACCGAAGCGATGTTCGGATGCGTGAACGTGTGATTGCCGATCTCGTGCCCTTCCGCGATCTCGCGCCGCAGCAGATCGGGATGCTCCTCGGCATTCAGGCCGATCACGAAGAACGTCGCCGGGGTCGCGTTCTCCTTCAGCACGTCGAGGATCTCCGGCGTCCAGTCCGGGTCGGGACCGTCGTCGAACGTGAGCGCGATCTTCTTCGGCGCGTCGCCGTGCCGACCGACGACGTAGGGCGATGGATAACGGACGAAGCGCTCGGACGAGATCAGACCCGTCTTCGCGTCGAACGTCACCTCGCGCTTGCCGGACTCCGGCGTCGCCGTGATCTCCAGGACCTCGCCCTTCCCCTCGTAGTCGATGTCGTAGCCGTATTGGATCTCACCGAGGCGTCCCGCCGCCGCTTCGTCCAGAGCCCCGGGTTTCCCGAGATACGTCCAGATCGAGGGGTCTTCCGACCCGAGACGCCAGAGCGCGACTCCGCGTGGCCGGAGGTCGCGGATGGCGACGAGCTGGTTGAACGCGGTGACCGCATCGAGGAACCAGACCGCGTGCGGCTGCCCGTCGCTCTCGACGTAATCGAACGTCGGGTTCAGCGACGCGGCGTCGAAGCGAACCTCGGCCTCGGATTCCCGCGCCGTCAGCACGGCTTCCTCGAAGGTGTTCTCCTTGGCCTGGCCCTTCTTCGGCCAGTCGTAGCCGTAGCTGCCGATCGCGACGATCATCTTCTCGGGGGGAATCGTCGCCGAGCGCGCGCGCAGGGCCTTCGCGAACCAGTCGACGCCTGCGATCGGTCCGGGATTCCCCGTCGACCAGTGCTGGTCGTAGGCCATCACGATCAGCGCATCGAGCGAGGCCGCTAACGAGGCATAGTCGAAGGCCTCGTCGTCCGCGGGCACGTTCATCGTGACCTGGAGGCCCGCGGGACGGAACTTCGCGGCGAGCTCGGCCGCGAGCGCGTTCATCGACTTCCGTCGATCCGCGGGGAGGCTCTCGAAGTCGATGCTGACCCCCTGGAAGCGGTGCTCGTTCACGTACGCGAAGAGCGCATCGACGAGCCGACGGCGTGCCTCCGGCCGCGAAAGCATGGCGGCGAGCTTCTTCCCCTCCCACTCCGTACCGTTCCAGTTGTTGACGAGCGGCATGATCGCGAGCTGCGGGCGATTCGCGTGGACGAGGTCGATCACGCGCTGCTGCTGCACGGGATCGTCGAGGGTAATCGCGCCGTCCGTTCCGGTGAGGTGGGCCCACTCGGGGATCAGCACGTCGAGACCGTCGAGGTTCTTGCGGAGCGAGCTCATGCTCGCGTCGTCCCAGTTCACGTAGAAGCCGATCGTCTGCGTGCTCGCGGCGTGCACGGGTGGGTGCGCGGCGCGTGCGGCCTTGGCCGCCTTCTTCGCCGTCGCCTGCCGGAGCTGTTCGAGCTCGAGCTTGCGTTCGGCGTCGCGCGCGGCTCGCTGCCGCGCCGTCAGCAGCAAGGGGGGCCGCGGCGGAGCGAGATGGGACGCAGTCGGCACCGGCCCCTCGGCCGGCAGGCTGAGGGCAGGCAGCGCGGGCGTGAGCAGGATGCTCACCACCAACGCCCCGATCAGCGTGGACAGCCCCGTGCCCGCGAGCAGGACCCCGCGTCGCAGGCGCGGCCAGCGCTTGCGCTCGGGATCGTAGAAGACCGGAGCGATCCGCGAAGGCGGGACCGGGGGCGTCACGATCGTGCAATTCGGCCGGGGAGGCCGGGGCTCGAGAGCTTCATGGGATGCCCACTCGTGTCCCGAGTCATGAATGCGTTGCCCGAATCTGCGAGTCACCGCCGTCGCAGGCAAGGCGCACCGACGAGGAATATCGGGCCATATTCCGAGGAGGCGCAACGTAGCCGGCGGCGGCGAGGGCCGCAGAATCGGGCGACGTATTCATGGCTCGGGACACTAGCGGGCGGCTGCTTCCTTGGCGAGCCGGATCGCTTCGATCAAGACCGCGTGCTCTCCGACGTGGTTCGCGAGCAGCAACACGAGCTTCGCATCGCGCAGGCGGCCTTCTTCCTCGTCGCAGTCTTCGTGCATCTCGAGCAGTGCCTCGTAGAAATCGTCGGGGCGCTCGAGGTTCGGATCGGTGCGGAGCTTCGTGGTCATGAGGGCCCTCCCGCGATGGCAAGCGCGCGGCGGATCGCGGCCCCGATCGCGAACGGATCGAACCGGCGCCAGCGCGCCGCGAGGTGCTGATCCGGACGGAACAGCAGCGTGGTGCCCGGCCGCCCGTCATAGCGGCGCGCGATCGTACCGTCCACGTCGACGAGGGCATCGTCCGAAGCGGGCGCGTCACGGATTTCGACGAGCTCGACTGCGACACCCTCGGGTAGCGCGGCGCGGAGCGATGTGCGGCGCTCCGTGTGCTCACGGTCCGCGCCGTCGCCGAAGCGAACCACGGTGAAATCGCGCCCCAGCGCGCCGAGCAACCAGCCGCGCCGTGCTCCTCGGGCGATCGGCGCGTCCGGCGCCGGAGCCCCCACCCTCGCCTCGCCGGCGAAGCTCTCCGCGTCGTCCGTGAAGAGCGGCGAAGCCGTGGCCACGTGAGGAAGCGACAAGCGCCCGCTGTTGACGATCCGGCGCGCGAACGGATGGGCGCGCGCGAGCTCGAGCGCCGCCTGGCGGAAGGTGCGGCGCGCGGCGTTCTTCGGCGTGATGAAGTCCGTCGATCGGGTCGACGCCCGGCTGTTCTCGTCGGCCGCCGGTATGCGCTCGAGATCATAGCTCGCGAGCAGCGCGGAAGGAGCGATGCCGGAAAGCACGGCGGCGAGCTTCCAGCCGAGGTTGTCCGCGTCCTGAATCCCGCCGTTCCCGCCGCGCGCACCAAAGGGCGAGACGGTATGCGCGGAGTCTCCTGCGAACAGCACGCGGCCGTGCACGAAGCGCTCGAGGCGCCGGCACTGGAACGTGTAGACGCTGACCCAGACGAGCTCGAACTCGACCCCGGGGCCGAGCATGGCGCGGATGCGCGGGATCACACGCTCGGGCCGCCGCTCGACTTCGGGATCCGCGTCGGCACCGAGTTGCATGTCGATCCGCCACACGCCGTCGGCCTGGCGATGGAGCAAGGCAGAGCGGCCGGGATGGAAAGGCGGATCGAACCAGAACCAGCGCTCGGTCGGGAAATCGGCCTTCATCGCCACGTCGGCGATCAGAAAGCGGTCGTCGAAGATCTGCCCCTCGAATGCGAGCCCGAGCGCTTTCCGGACCGTGCTCCGCACGCCATCGGCGGCCACGAGATAGTCGCACGTGAGATCGTACACACCGTCGCGCGACTCGACGTGGATGGCGACGCGATCGTCATACGGCTCGACGCCGATCACGCGGCTGCTCGGCGGGAGATCGATGGCGGCGAGCTCGGTCGTACGCTTCCGCAGCAACTCCTCGACGAGGCTCTGCTGCAGGTTCACGAACGCCGGAAATCGATGCCCGGGCTCCGGGAGAAGATCGAACTCGTAGATCGGGCGATCGCGGAAGAAGACCTTGCCGCGGCTCCAGGTGATCCCGCGTGCGACGATGCCGTCGGCGACGCCGAGGCGGTCGAAGATCTCGAGCGTCCGCTTCGACCAGCAGATCGCGCGAGAGCCTTCGCTCGGATGGTCGCGCTGCTCGAGCACGACGACGGGGACGCCTCGCGTCGCCAAGTCGATCGCCAGCGTCGAACCGACGGGGCCGGCGCCGACGATCACCACGGGGTAGTGCGATCGGGCAGTCGGCAGGCGCGGGTCCGTCACGTGAGCACCGTTCGGGGACCGGTGTACACGAACGAGAGGCGGATCAGGAGTCGAGGAAGGAGCGGACGGCGCGCAGGAACTCGTCCCGCTTCTCGATCTCGGGACGGTGGCCGCAGCCTGCGAGCAGGAGCGGCTTCGATCCACGTAGCGCCGACATGTACGCATCCGCCGTCGACGCCGGCACGATCGGGTCTTCGCGACCCCACACGACGAGCGTCGGAGGCGGGCTCACGAGCGCGAGCCGATTCGGCAGCGAAGCGTCGAACATGTAAGGAGACCAGGCGAGTCGCGCGACCTCGGCGCGCGCGTCCTCCCAGGCCTCGTACTGTTGCGGCGTCTGCTCGCCGCCATAGAGCGTCGCGAACTCCGGCGTGGCTGCGGGATCGAGCACGCTCGCCTGCAGGTACTTCTTCGCGGTCACCCGGAAGATGTCGTAGATCTCGCCTCGAGGCGGCCGGATCCCGTGCGGAGCGATCAGCACCGCCTTGGCGAACAGCCGAGGATCCGCCGCGATCATCTCGGCGGCGAGCCAGCCGCCGAACGAGACTCCGACGACTTCGACGGGATCGAGCTGCTGGCCTCGCACGAAGGCCGCATAGAAGCTCGCGAGGTCGCGGACGTTGCCGATCCAATCGAGACGCGAGGTCGTTCCGAACCCGGGATGCTGCGGGACGACGAGCGTGCGGCGCGTGGCGAGATCCACTTCCCAGCCCATCGCTCCCGGATGACCCAGCTCCTCGTGAAGCACGAGAAGCGGCTTCCCTTGGCCGGCCTCGAGCACCGCGAGATCGCAATCACCGACGCGGACCGTCTTCCGCGCCCAGGTCAGGCCGCCGCCGTTCGCGCTCACGTCGTGGATCCTCCCGGATCACCGCTCGCCGCGCTTCCGGCCCGCGGCGAGCGGGTCGCCCGCGTGGCCTTCTTCACGGAAGGAATGTCGACGACGCGCGACCGGTCTGCCGCGGCCTCGAAGGAGAATCGCTGCGGCAGTTGGCGCTTGGCGGTGCGCAGCCGCTTCATCAGCCGCGCTCGCTGCTCGTCCCCGGCGATGGTCGTGAGCAGCAGCATCGAGCCGTAGAGAATCTGCGCGTGGAACGCGTGGTCGTCGATCTCCTGGTGCACCCAGAGATCGAGCACGCCGAGAAAGTGGATCACGAGCTCGCGCGCGAGCTCGTCTTCGTCGACCTCGCGCGACCAGAGCCGCTGCTCGCGTGCGGTCGAGAGCGCGGTCTTCCAGAACTCGAGCGAACGCTGCATGAAGCGCGGCCGATGGACGGGATCGGGTACGCCGAGCAGAAACTGGTACAGCGGACGCATGAAGTTCGGGTCGTGCGTGAACCGCGACGCGGCGATGTCCGCCGCCTCGATCGCCCGCTCGATCGGATCTGCGGAGGAGAACGTCAGCCCTTCACGCTCGATCTCGTCGAGCGAGCGGTTCATCAGCGCGTAGAGCAGACCGGCCTTCGAGCGGAGCAGGTTGTACGGAGTCGCCGGGCTGACCGCGGCCGCCTTGGCGAGCGCGATCATCGAGAAATCCGTTCCGCCGGTGGTGCGGATCAGCGAGGCCGCGGCGTCGAGGATCCGGCCGCGCCGGGCTTCCATTTGTCGTTCACGCAGCAAGGACGCGGACGCTAGGCTTAGAGTGCTCTCTAGTCAAGCTGGAAGACCGGACGCGGCGCGAGCAAACGAAAAGGGGGTGCGAGCCCGGCTCGCACCCCCTTTCGCGTCGCGATGATTCTCCGCTTACTTGATGATCGCAGGCAGCGAGAGGTGCCCGAGCTCGATGAGGTTCGGGACGGTCTCGGGGATCTGCCCGGTCTGGAAGAAGCTCAGGTTCGGGGCGAGGCCCTCGAGCGAAAGCACGGCCGCGTTCATGTTGCTCGGGGCTCCCGGCAGCGCGCCGAGAAGCGTCGCGATCGAGTCGTTGCCGCCCGCGCGGTTGAAGTTACCCTCGGGGCTGCCGACCAGGCCCAGGGTCTTCTTGAGGTCGAGCGTGCTCAGGCCGAGGTAACCGTCGAGCGGGTTCGGCACGCCCTCGTCGCCATCGAAGACGGCGTAGATGCCCGGCATGCTGCCCTGCGTCTTCGGTCCGACCGCGACGATGCCGCGGATCACCTCGAGCGGGCCGTTCGTGAGCGCCGTCAGCGGGTTGCCCGTGCCAGCCGTCGCGCTCGACGTGTCCACGCAGATGATGTCGTTGCTGCTGCACGCGGGGTTCTCCGCCATCGCCGACGTCGCGACCAGGCCGATCAGGCCGGCCGCTGCGAACACGGATCCCATGACGTTCCTCATAACTCCCTCCTCAGTTTCATGCGCTGGAACTCTCTTTAGTCGAGTCATTCCAGCAAGTTTTATGGTTAGCGTGAAGATTTACCACGCCCACCGGAGGGCGCGCCAACACTATTTTCGTGGCGAAGGAAAAAATTCGCGCGGGGGCTCGAGCGTTCCACGACGGGGCGGTTTTTGGGGGCCCGCTGGCGCCGGAATCAGGGTGACTTCCGGCGCCAGCGGTTTCTGGCGTGGGAGATACGCCAGAAGCGGAAAGACTAGAGGAAGAAGTACGTGAGGCGAATGTAGGACGTATCGCGGTTCGCGTACTTGTTCAGGAACAGGAAGTTCTCCGCGTGACTGCTGCCCATGTAGTTGACCTCACCGACGCGGAGCATGAGGTCGTGCGTCAGGAAGTACTGGATCTGGAGCCACAGCACGGGGAAGCTCGTGTCGGTCTCGTAGGCGAAGGCCACGGTCGGACGCATGTGATCGTGCAGGAAGAATCCCGTCATGATCAGCGTCAAGATCGGGTTGAACGCCATGTGCCGGTTCGTCGGCGAGAAGTCCTGACCGAGCTGCTGGCTCGTGTTCGACCAGTACTCGTTGAAGAACTGGAACGTGAAGAACCACTGGTCGGTGAGCAAGCTGCGCGCGAGCGGCACGGCCTTCAGCGGTGCCGGCAGCTGTGAGTACCGGAACAGCGCACGCAGGTAGTCGAAGCCGACCATGCTGCGCCAGATCAGCGTCGTCTCCTTATCGCCCTTCGCGAAGTCGTTCTGGTCGGGGAAGTTCCCGGCACGGACGCCAAGCAGCGCAGGACGCTTGGTGCGCGGCTCCTTGGTGGAGACGCTTTCCTCGGCGCGCAAGATCGCGCCGGTGAAGCCGTCGTCGTTGTAGGTGAGCGTGAACCCGAAGATGTGGCTGAACGGATACCAGAGCTTGACCGGCACGCACGCCTGGCCGAGCGACTGGCTTGGGAACTGGTAACCGTAGGCCGATCGGCCACCCGTCGCGACGGGGCCGAGGATGATGCGCGTCTCGCTGTGTTGCACGCACTCGCGGAGCAGCGCCTCGTTGCCGTCGGGCACGCCGTCGCCGTTCAGATCCGGCGAGAGCAGGCCGGACACGGCACGCGCCGCTTGCACGGAGTTCAGGTTGTACCCGCCGTTGTTCGCCAGGTTCGGATCGAAGAGCTGCTCCCAGCCGATGTACGGCGCGGGAATCTCCGCCCGCTTGTAGATGTAGTTCAGGGTGAAGTAGAGGCCGCCGACCGAGGTCTGGCCCATGAGCCGGATGCCGAACATGCTGCGGTGGGCCGGATCGATCGCCTTCCAGCCGTTCGGCGCGAGCTGCATGCGATCGCCGTACTTCTGGTTGCCGAGGTAGATGAAGTCGGCCTTACCGGTGGTGAGCACCTGGCCTGCCGGAACGCCGAGGTTCTGCTGGATCGCGGCGAGGTTCAGGTCGCCCTGATCGGGAGCGGTCGAGTAATCAGGTCCGACGCGCTCGATCTCCCACGGATGCCGCACCACACCGAACTTCTGTTGGTAGGGGCGCTTGCAATCCAGCGGTTGCGGGAAGCACTTGTTGAAATCACCTTCCTGGAATCGCCAGCCCTCCCCGAGGATTGACTTTTTCGTCAACGGGGGGCCAGCGGGGTGGTGAGAGGGCCC
>JACXTT010005479.1_pt1 | contig 18417 bp, 16 predicted proteins | sample 9270951 | NCBI WGS metagenome assembly JACXTT01 (sample SAMN15532306, study PRJNA645909) | rock metagenome | isolation source: weathered quartz diorite | place: Puerto Rico | collected 2017-06-21 | reverse complement strand
ATCACGAGGCGCAGCCGTTGCAGCCCGGGCTGGAGATCCAGACCTTGCGCGCGAACCTCGCCGCCCGCGCCGACGAGGCCGCCGCCAACGCCGCGATCGGCGAGCTGTCGAGCGGGAAGCTGGCGATCGACGGCCACCTCGCGCGCCTGCCGAGCTTCGGCGGCGCCGCCGCGGGGACGGCCGCGGCCCAGGCCCTCGAGCGCGTCGCGGCGATCGTCGCCAAGGCCAAGCTCGACGGGGTGAGCGAGACCGATCTGGCGGCCGCCGGCGTCGATCCGAAGCTCGCCCGCGGCGCGGTGGCGGCGCTCGAGCGCCGCGGCAGCGCGATCCACGCCGGCAAGCTGTGGTTCGACGCGCCCGCGGTCGAGGCGGTCGCCACGCAGATCCGCGCGCACTTCGTCAAGAACGAGGTGCTCACCATCGCCGATTTCAAGAATTTGACCGGGCTCGCCCGCAAGCAGGCGATTCCGTTGCTCGAGCACTTCGACAAGCTCCGCCTCACCCGGCGCTCGCCGAACGGATCCGACCGGCTGCGCGGCTCGTGATTCATCGCGGCGGTCTTTTCCGCTACAACCAGAGACGATGTTCGTGGTGGGTGTCGACGGCTGCCGCGAGGGCTGGATCTCGGTGGCGCTGCAGGACGGCGCTTTCGCCGGGGCGGCGCTGTTCCCGAGCTTCGCGGCGATCGCCCGCGCCTGCGCCGCCGCGACGGTGATCGGCGTCGACATGCCGGTGGGCCTGCTCGAGTCGAGCGAGCGCATCTGCGATCGCATGGTGCGCGAGTTCGTCGGCGTGCGCCGCAGCAGCGTGTTCGTGATGCCGCCGCGTCCGGCGCTGGTGCTGCCGACGTACGACGAGGCCAACGCCGAGTGCCGCCGCCGCACCGGTTTCGGCATGAGCCGCCAGACCTGGAGCCTGCGCGACAAGATCTTCGAGGTCGACGCCGTCGCGCGCGCCGAGGGCCAGCCGAGCGAGAGCCCCAGCACCGAGCCGCCGTCGTCGTCCGATCGCAACGAGCCGCAGCCCCACAAGGGCCAGTTCGTCCAGCACGGCCGCGGCGGCTCGCGCGACAAGGCCGCGCTGCGCCGCTTCGCCCGGATCATCGTGCCGGACAAGAAGGCCGCGCCCGCGCCGCGGCAGGCGCTCCCCGGCGGCCGCGTCATCGAGGTGCACCCGGAGGCGTCGTTCCGCGAGCTCGCCGGCGCGCCGGTGGAGAGCAGCAAGAAGACCTACAACGGCTTGATGATGCGGATGGTGCTGCTCGACAAGGCGGGGATCCGCATCCCGCAGCAGCTCGAGATCGGCCGGGTGAACGTCGACGACGTGCTCGACGCCGCGGTGGTGGCGTGGACCGCCCACCGTTACGCCGAGCGGCGCGCGCGCAGCATCCCGCCGCCGGAGCACTGGCAGTACGACGGCGACCGGGTGGTCGCGATCTGGGTGTGATGCGCGCGGTGGTGCTGCACGAGCCCGGGCCGCCCGAGAACTTGCGGCTCGAACAGCTGGCCGCGCCCGAGCCCGCGCCGGGGCACGTGGTGGTGAAGGTGCGCGCCGCCGGCGTGTGCTACCGCGACACGATCGATCGCCGCGGCGGCTTCCCGTTCATGAAGCGGCCGGTGGTCCCCGGGCACGAGTTCGCCGGCGAGGTGGTGGCGCGCGCCGACGACGCGCCCTTCGCCGTCGGCGCGCGGGTGGTGAACTTGCACCGCGCGCCCTGCGGCGAATGCCGTTACTGCCGCGCCGGGCACGAGCCGCGCTGCGCCACCTCGCTGTGGATGTACGGCCTCACCGCCGACGGCGGCTACGCCGAGATGGTGCTCGCGCCGTGCTCGTCGCTGGTCGAGCTGCCCGCTGAAATCCCCTTTGAATCCGCGTGTTTTCTCGCATGCACCGCGGGGGTCGCGCTCCGCGGCCTGCGCACGCGCGCGCGGCTCGAGCCGGGCGAGACGGTGCTCGTCACCGGCGCGTCCGGCGGGGTGGGCCTGCACGGCATCCAGATCGCGAAGATCCTCGGCGCGCGCGTGGTGGGGGTGAGCTCGTCGGCGGCGAAGGCCCAGGCGCTGTTCGCGCGCGGCGCCGACGAGGTGATCGTCTCGCCCGAGCTGTCGTTCCACAAGCAAGCCAGGGACAAAGGCATCGACGTCGTCCTCGACTGCGTCGGCGCGCCCACGCTCAACAGCGCGATCCGCTGCGTGCGGCCGATGGGCCGCGTGGTCGTCGCCGGCAACGTCACCGTCGAACAACACGCGCTGAACCCCGGTTACGTCATCCTCAACGAGGTAGGGATCTTCGGAACCTCGGCGTGCAGCCGCGCCGACCTCGTCGACGTGCTCGGCTGGGTCGCCGCCGGCCGGCTCGTCCCCGCCGTGGCCGAAACGCTGCGGCTCGAGGACGCCGCGCTCGCGCACCGCCGGCTCGAGGATCGCGGCGTCGTCGGCCGGCTGGTGCTCGTTCCTGGTTGATCGCGCCGGGCGCGGACAGTACGACAGTCCGACCATGGCCAACCCGATCGCGATTTTCGACACCTCGCTCGGCATGTTCAAGGCGGAGCTCTACCTCGACAAGATGCCGATCACCGTCAACAACTTCATCCGCATCGCGCGCCACGCCGACAAGACCGGCCGCAACTTCTACGATGGCCTGCACTTCCACCGCGTCATCAAGGAGTTCATGCTCCAGTTCGGCTGCGAGTACTCGATCGATCCCAACAGCCCGCGCTGCGGCACCGGCAGCTCGCCCTACGGCGACGTGCAGGACGAGCACCCGGCGCAGTACAAGCTGTCGAACGAGCCGGGCACGCTGTCGATGGCCAACACCGGCCGCCCCAACAGCGGCGGCGCGCAGATCTTCGTCAACACCGTGCACAACGACTACCTCGACTGGTTCACCCCCGGGCAGTCGAAGCACCCGGTGTTCGGCAAGGTGATCGAGGGTTGGGACGTGGTGAAGAAGATCGAGTCGACGCCGACCGACGGCAACGACCGGCCGCGCACGCCGATCCGCGTGAACAAGGTCACGATCGAAGGCATCTGAGACCGGCCAGCATGTCCATCGAACAGCTCGCGTTCAGCTTCGTGGCCCCAAGGCCATGGCAAGCGGGGCTGGGGCCCCGCGCGCAGGCGTGCGCCGGGCCGCCGCGCCCGGTGCACGATGTTGGGTGGGCGGGCCCGTCGACGCAGTCGATGGGGGAGGGGCCGCGCCAGCCCCTCCCAAGAAGGCGACGACTGGAGGGGTGGGCGCCGTGGAATTTCGCAAGCGCACCAATCCGGACTCGCGCCAGGTGAACTAGTGCTGCCGACGGGCCCCCACGTACCGGTCCACTATTTGGCGTCCGGCTCGCGCACGGTCGGCGACATGTTCCGCCGTCGCGCCGACACGAGCCGCCACAAACCGGCGATCTACGAAAAACGCGCGGGGCGCTGGCAGGCCATCACCTGGGGCGAGTTCTACGAGCGGTCGCGGGCGGTCGCGCGCGGGCTGGTCGAGGCGGGGGTGAAGCCGGGCGAGCGCGTCGCCATCCTCGGCCCGACGCGCGCGCCGTGGGCGATCTACGACATGGGCGCGCAGCTCGCCGGCGCGGTGAGCTTCGGCATCTACCCGAAGCAGTCGCTGGAGCAGATCCGCTACCTGCTCGAGCACTCCGACGCGCGGGTGGTGTTCGTCGACGAGGAGTCCGAGCTCGACGCGGTCATCGCCGCCACCGCGGGCTTGCCGCTGCTCGCGGCGATCGTGCCGTGGAGCGCGGCGCTGTACCAGGCGAAGAAGGACGCCGACGCGCGCGTCGCCTCGCCCGCGGGCTTTGCCGGCGAGCCGCTCGAAGAGGCGGCGATCGAGCGGGTGCAGGCGGCGATCGCTCCGGGAGACACGGCGATCCTCGTCTACACCTCGGGCACGACCGGGCCGCCGAAGGGCGCGATGCTCAGCCACGGCAACATCATCGCGCTGTTGAAGTCGCAGGCGGGGGTGTTCCAGCTGTGCGAGGACGATCTGTCGCTGAGCTTCCTGCCGATGGCGCACGCCGCGGAGCGGATCCTCGGCTTCTACGGGCGCATCGCCACCGGCATCACCTGCGCCTACGCGTCGAGCATGGGCGCGGTGCTCGAGGAGGTGCGCGAGGTGCAGCCCACCTTGTTCGGCTCGGTGCCGCGCATCTTCGAGAAGGCCTACGCCAAGATCCACGCCGATCTGGAGAAGAAGCCGCGCGCGGTGCGCGAGATCTTCCGCGGGGCGCGCGCGGTCGGCAAGCGCGCGCTGCCGTACCTCGTCCGCGGCGAGCCGCTGCCCGCGCCGCTGCGGGCGGCCTACGCGCTGGCGGATCGGCTCGTCTACGCCAAGATCCGCGCGGCCTTCGGCGGGCGGGTGCGCTGGTTCATCACCGGCGCCGCGCCGATCGGCCTCGACATCCTCGAGCTGTTCTGGGGCGCGGGCCTGCCGATCTTCGAGGCCTACGGCATGACCGAGGCGACGGTGATCAACCACGCGAACCAGCCCGGCAAGGTGAAGCTCGGCAGCGTCGGCCAGATCATCGCCGGCATGGACTGCCGCATCGCCGCCGACGGCGAGATCCTCTTGCGCGGACCGTTCGTGTTCAAAGGATATTTCAAGAACGAGGCGGCTACCGCCGAAGCGATCGTCGACGGCTGGCTCCATACCGGCGACATCGGCGCGATCGACGACGACGGCTACCTGCGCATCACCGATCGCAAGAAGCACCTCATCATCACCGCCGGCGGCAAGAACCTGTCGCCCGCGAACATCGAGAAGGCGATCAAGAACCAGAGCCCGCTGGTGAGCCAGGTGCACGCCCACGGCGATCGGCGCAACTACGTCGCCGCGCTCATCGCCCCGAGCCCGATCGAGACGCTCGAGCTCGGCGTGGCGCTCGGGGTGGTCAGCAACGACGAGCTCGCCGCGCGCGCGAACGAACTGCTCCACAACCCGTCGGGCCGCAGCGCCGCGCTCGACGAGGCGATGGCCAAGGTCGTCGCCCGGCCGGAGCTCCGCGAGAAGATCCGCGCCGCGGTCAAGAGCGGCAACCGCGAGCTCGCCCATGTCGAGCAAGTGCGCCGCTTCGTCGTGCTCGACCGCGATTTCAGCCAGGAGCGCGGCGAGCTCACCCCGACGATGAAGCTCAAGCGCAAGGCGGTCGAGACCGCGTTCGCCGCCACCTTCGAGCGCATCTACGGCGAGGACGGCTTCGCGCTCGAGCCGTGACGACAAAAAAAAGACGGCTCACGCTCGAGCGTCTTCAGCCGAATCGCCCCGCTCGCTGCCCCGGAGATGGGGTGCGCCCAGCGGGACGGGCGCCTGCAGCGATTTGCGGGATGCGGGGCGAGCGTCGGCCCGGCTCGAGCATGAGCCGTGAAGTGAATCGGCACCGCGCGGGTGCCGCGATCGCGCCGAGCTCAGGGCTTCGGGGCGTCGGCCGGCTTGTCGGCGGGCTTGTCGGCCGGCTTGTCGGCAGGCTTGTCCGCCGGCTTGTCGGCGGGCTTGTCGGCGGCCTTGTCGGCGGGCTTGTCGACAGCCTTGTCGGCCGGCCCGTCCGCGGGCTTCGCCGTGTCGTCGGTCTTCGGGGCCTCCGCCGACGGGGTGGCCGGACCGCAGGCGACCGCGCCGAACACCGCGAAAACTGCCAGGCTGCTGATGAGGGTCTTGGACATGATCTGCTCCTTCAGGCGTTAGGACGCCCGACTCCCCAAAAGCGGCTCACTTCGATAAGCGGAAAGTTTCCGCCCTAGTAGGGGCTAAATCAACGAGCACGTTTCATCAACACCTCGAAGATCGCTGTGTAGGCATGAGCGCCGTGGCAAGCGGGGCTGGGGCCCCGCGCGCAGCCGTGCGCCGGGCCGCTGTGCCCGGTGCACGATGTTGGGAGGGGGGCCCCGACGACGAAGTCGGCGGGGGAGGGGCTGCGCCAGCCCCTCTTGGGGAAGCGGGGACGCGAGCGGTGGCGGCGGTTGGAAGCGTTGCCCTGCCCGTTCGCGAATCGTGCTCGTCGATCTTTAGTAGACCTCGGGGACGAAGCGCTGCTTCTCGCGCGGAGGGCGGACGTAGTCCTTGTCCTCCTGGCGCGGCGGGAACTTCAGCGGGTCCTTCGGCAGGACGTCCTTGTACTTGATCTGGCTCAGCAGGTGCTGGATGCAGTTGAGCCGCGCGCGCTTCTTGTCGTCGGCGTCGACCACCCACCAGGGCGCGTCGCTGTTGTCGGTGTGATCGAACAGGGCGTCCTTAGCCTTGGAGAACTCGACCCAGCGCGAGCGGGCCTCGAGGTCCATCGGGCTGAGCTTCCAGCGCTTATGCGGCGCCTCGGCGCGGTCGCGGAAGCGCTTCTCCTGCACGTCGTCGCACACGCTGAACCAGTACTTGACGAGGATGATGCCCGAGCGCACCAGCATGCGCTCGAACTCCGGGCACGACTGCATGAACTCGCGGTACTCCTCGTTGGTGCAGAAGCCCATCACCCGCTCGACGCCGGCGCGGTTGTACCAGCTGCGGTCGAACAGGACGATCTCGCCCGCGGCCGGCAGATGCGGCACGTAGCGCTGGAAATACCACTGCGTCTTCTCGCGCTCGGTCGGCGTGCCGAGGGCGACCACGCGGCAGCCGCGCGGGTTGAGCGGCGCGGAGATCGTCTTGATCACGCCGCCCTTGCCGGCGGCGTCGCGCCCTTCGAACAGCACCACGACGCGCAGGCCCTTGTGCTTCACCCAGTACTGGAGCTTCACCAGCTCGGTCTGGAGCCGGGCGAGCTCCTTCTCGAAGAACCGCTTCTTGACCTTCGTGTCTTCCTTGCCGCCCTTGTCGTCGTCTTTGTCGCCCTCGCCGGCGGCCGCGCCGTTGGCGCCGGCCTCGTCTCCGTTGGGCTCCGCGGCGCGCGCTTCGGCCTTGTCGCGCTTCTTGTGCTTCTTCTTGTCCTTGTGCTTCTTGTGCTTCTTCTTCCTCTTGTCCTTACGCTCGTCGTCGGACACCTCGCCGTCAGCGCGGACTTCCGCCCGGATTTCCTCATCTTGCGCCGTCATGGGTAGCCTTCCTCTTCGCGGAATCCCAAGCCTAGGCGCGGCCGCCCCGCAAACGCAAGCCGCTTGCATTCGGGGCCGCCTATAGTACCGTGCCCGGGCTCGCGGCTCGGCACACCCAGCTCGTGAGCGGTTCGGGGCGTAGCGCAGCCTGGTTAGCGCACTTGACTGGGGGTCAAGGGGTCGCCAGTTCGAATCTGGCCGCCCCGACCGATTCCGCGAGACCCCGAAGGCGGTGCGCGCCGCACCGTTGGTCGATGGCTGCTACCATGGCTCGGTGCGCTCGGTTAGCTGGCTGGTGCTCGCCGCCGTGGTGTTGGCATGCGCTTGCGCGCCGCGACAGGTCGTCGCGCCGCCCGCGCCGCAACAGCGACGGCTGAGTCTCGAATCGGCGCCCGCTCCGGCGCGACGTCGCGCACTGTTGATCGGCAATGCCGCGTACGCCGCGGTGCCCAAGCTCTCCAGCCCAGGGCGCGACGTGGACCAGCTCGCCGCGGCGCTTCATGGCCTGGGCATCGAAGCGATCACCGTGCGCAAGGATCTCGACCGCCGCGGCATGCGCGAAGCCATCGACGGCTTCGTTGGCGGGCTCGCGCCCGGCGACGCCGCGATCGTCTATTACGCCGGCCACGGCCTCGAGATCGCCCGCGCGAACCTGCTCGTGCCGATCGACTCCGACGCGCAGAACGAGGCCGACGCGCGACGACGCCTGCCCCCTCGAGACGTTGCTCGCGCGGCTGCACGAGCGGCGCGGCGGCGTGAACCTGGTCATCCTCGACGCCTGCCGCAACGATCCGGGTGGCGGCTCGCCGCGCGGGTTCGGCGATGCCCTCGGTTTCGCCGAGCCGGCCGGACCGCAAGCGGTGGGCGACGACGTGATCCTGTGGTTCTCGACCTCTCCCGGCGAGGTCGCGCTCGACGGGCCCGACAAAGGGACGAGCCCGTTCGCCGAGGCCCTCACGCAAACGCTGACCGAGCGCGGCAGCGACGACCTCGACGCGATCCGCCGCACGGTGCAGCGCCGGGTAAAGGACGCGACCGCCGCGCGCCAGGTGCCGCACATCTTCGACTACACCGACAAGCCGTTTTCCTTCGTCGAGTCGGCGCCTCCGCCCACGCCGGAGCGCGAAGGGCCGGTCTTTCGCGCGGCGATCATCACCGTGTCGACGGTGGACGTGGAAGGCTCGCCCAAGCAGGAGCTTCAGACGGAGCTTCCACCACTGCCCGTCGTCGCGGCGCGAGCCGAAGACGAGCCGCGCGCGCGCGTTCGGCCCGGCATGACCACCGCGCTGCCGGTCGACGACATCGAGGTGGGCGATGTCCTTCGGGTCGACGCCAAGTGAATCTCCGCGAGCTGTGATAGCTTCGGGCGTCGAAGCCGTTTCGCACTGGTGGCAAAGGCGGGGGCCGCGATGGGCTGTTTCACGTCACTCGAGATCGACGGTCAGGCTGAACGCTCCGAAGTCCTTCGATGTGTAGCCGTCGACCACGATGAAGTACTCGGTTTGCGCTTTCGCACCGACGATCTTGAATGATTCCAATCCCCCCGGGCTCCGGTCGCTGCAGCTCAGCAGGCCGTCGAGTACGTAGGTCGGCGGTTTCGTATCGAGCGCGACGCACGCCGGACCTTCGTAGGCGCTGAGAACCGCGTCGAAGCTCGCGGTTAGTGACGCCGTCAAGTCTCCCGAAACGATCGGTCTGAAGGTGAACACTCGATCGGGGCCGCCGCGGAGCGCGCCACACGCATGGAAGTCGTCCGAGAAGTTCGTGGTGTAGCCCGTGACGGTTCTCGGCTGATGAAGCGCGAGCGAGTACGTATCGCCGCCGGGGCAGGTATCGGTCATCTGCTCGGTCGCGCCGTGAACTGCGAACGAGCAACCCGAGGTACAGCCGTTCACCCCCGCTTCAGCCGCGCCGAAGTCGCATTGTTCGGGTTTTTCCACCACACCGTTGCCACACTGGGGCTTATCGTCGATTGTGAACGTGATTCGAAACGGTCCGCTGGGAAAACCGTGAATCGCCACGTCGTACTCGACGTTGGCCACGACCGGAAAGTAAAGCTCGCTCGCGTCGCGCCGGCACGCCACGCCCTTGGTCGGCGCACCGCACTTTTCGCGATAGACGAAGAGGGTAGCGCCATAGACGTCGTCGACCACGACGTGCACCGTGCCTGCCTTTCGCGGAGTGAGCCGGTAGATCGCTTGCGCGTCGCCACCGGCGCCGCAATAAGGCGCGAGCGTCGCGGTGTCGCATTCCAGCGAACCCGTTTGGCTGACGCTGGAGGCTGCGTCGAGCTCGATCGGCACGCTCGAACACGTGTGTTCCTCGGTCGGCGTGTCATGGTGACAGGCCTGGCTGTTGAAACTGCAAGTCGCGGCAAGATCAAATGAGAGCACCAGGCAAATCGCCGCGGCCAGGCTGCGCCTGGCAGGTCCAACAGGCGACGAGAGCCGCGTCATGGCGCGCAAAAGCCTCCCTCGCAATTACCAGACAAACAATCAGCCTTGATTGAGCACGTAGCTCCGAGGCCGCACGTCGAACCGCATGGTCCACCGCAGTCCACCGCGGTCTCGCCGTGGTTCTTCTCGCCATCGTCGCATTCGGCATTCGAGCATCGACCCGCGACACAGGTGCGGCTCTTGCAGTCGGCGTCGTCAATGCAGTTTGGATTGTCTTGCGGTGCTGCGATGCCACAGGGCGGACATACCTTGCCGCCGCAGTCGAAGCCCGTTTCGTCGTTGTTCTTTGCGCCATCGTTGCACGACGTGCAATGGCCAGCACCGTCGCAAGTGTCGCCAGAAGAGGCACACTGATTCGTCTTCGTGTTCTTGACGGTGAATCGGCAAGCGCCCGTACCATCGGTGCACGTGTTACAGGGGCCCTCGCAGGGGGCGGCACAGCAATGGTGGTCTAGGCACTTTCCGTCCTTCTTCGGTGATTCGCCGGCGCAGTCCGAGTCGGCGTTACACCCTTGTCCCGGTCCACAACGCTTTTCGCATTCTGGCCCGCCGCAGTCGACGCCCGTTTCCTTGCCGTCCTGCGCGCCGCTGATGCAGCTCGTGTTGGACTCCACGCATTTCGCATTCGTCCCGCAAAGGTTGGTCGTGCAATCCGAGGACTTTTTGCATGCTTCGCCGACGACGCACCGGCGACAACCGGCGCCCCCGCAGTCGATGTCGGTCTCATCGGCATCTTTCATGCCGTCCGTAAGACACAGGACGCACATGTAATGCTCATCGCACACACCGCCGGGGCATGGGGTGCCGGGGCGGTCATATGAGACGCCGCAGAGAGACCCGTCACACGTGGGAACGCCGCACGCCGCGGGACCGTGACATTTGGTCGCGTCCTTGCAGAAGTGATCTTCCGGGACAGGGCTGGGGTCGCCGCAATGACCGCAGTCGACGAGCAGCAAGGCCAGGAAGGCACGATGCGCGGTAGCTTTCAAAAGAAGCTCCCGTCGACGGAGATCGACGCCCAGCCGATTCGTAGCCGAGGTGCGGTCGCCTTGGCGACTTCCACGTCCTTGGGAATGTCGTCCAACCCTTTCACTGGAACGAGCTCGAGCACCGTTCCCACGGTCAGGCCGACGAAGCCGGCGCCAAGGACCCCGGCACCCGCGATCATCGCGTTCTTGGCCTGGTGCCATTGCCGATCCCCGTCGGAGAGGCACCGAAACTCGGGCTCCGTGACGCACAGCGTGGGATCGTTCTCGATGCGCGCCTTGGCCGTGGCGCCGACGAGAAGCGTCACGAGCCCGGCAGCCGTGACGATACCGCTCGTGACGAGAAAGCCGCTGCCTAGCCGGCGAATCGCATAGCGACGTCCTCGCTCCAGGCGAGCTTGGATGCTCGCGTGCGTCGACACCCCCACGCGACCGAAATCGCGCGTCGTCTGGTAGCCCTCCTTGGCGATGGTGACTCGGTAATAGCGGTTCGCCGCATCGGGCGGGAATACCAGACGAAGCGCGCTCGTCTGTTCCGCGTGGACGCTCGTCGCAGAGCTGGCCGCACCCACCTCGAACAGCGGAGAACCCCCGACCGTGAGATCGAAAGCGCGCAGACCGACGTCGGCGGCTATTCGGGCGCTCTCCTCGTCGCCGGCGACTGCCACCGCGATGCTCGCGTCCGGATCCGTCGTGACGTCAATGGTCGCCAACCCCGTCGTGATCCGCTCCGCCTGCCGCTCCATGCGTCGTCCGACGCGTTCGGAGAGCGCGAGCCGCTTGGCTTTGCCGAAGAATCGCAGCGCATCGAGGTCGTTCCGCAGGTCCAATGCCGCAACGCCCGCGTTGTAGAAGGCGGCGGCGCGACTCGACTCCGACTCGCTTGCTCGAAATGCCGCTCGCGTGAAGAGCTCGATGGCTTTCGGCCATCGAGCGCGCTGATCGGGCTCGGAGACGGGCGCGCGAACGATCGCCAGTGCGTCACGGAACTCTCGGGGTACTTCGCCGTCGACGTTCGACCAACTCGCCCAACGGATGTCTTCGGCGGAGCGCGCGACGACCCGATGAGACGCCTTCGCGGCTGGGACTTCGACTACGAGCGGCACGTAACCGTCCAGACCCAGCTCACATGTATGCCGTCCTTCGGTCACGCCGATCCCGCTGGCGAAATCATCCGGATTCATCTTTTTGCCATCCAGCGAAACCGTGACGTTGTCGTGCTCCGGATCAGCCAGCTCGAACGCCACACTGGGAATGTCCGAAAGCATCTTCTGGGCGTCTGTGACCGCCTTTTCCCACGCCTTCTTCGTATTCGTCGCCGGGTCGGGATCGGGATCGTCCACGCTCTTGGCGTTGAATTCCTTATAGCGTAGTAGCGTCTTTCTCGCTTCGTCCGGGTGCTTGCCATCGACCTGTGACTTGGCGAGCGCCAAAACGATCGGGGGATAACAGTCGTGTAGTTTGAGAAATTCGGAAAAATCGCGAGCCGCCTCGTCGTACTTCTCGGCGGCCAGACGGGCTTCGCCGCCAGCTTCGGAAGCCTTGGCGGCGTTGATGGCCTTGTCCGCGGCGTCGGTGAGTTTGTGCATTGTCTGCCTGTCCGGTTCCTTGTCGGGGTGAGGCTTCGAGCAAGGAGGCGGGGCACCAGCCAGGCCGATGGTTGCGGGGGTTGCCGCGACCAGGAGCAATGAAAGCATCAAGGACCAATTCATGTCACTCGCAGCTCGGTCGTTCGATGCCGTAATGGTCCAAACGTATTTTGTTACGGCAGATCTGCAGAACAATTTCTTCGGAGCCCAGCGCGGGCTGATGTTGGCCGGGTTTGATCTGAAAGTGGTCGGATATCAGGCTAAATTGCGCATTTTCCCCGCGCAGCTGTGCAGGAACGTCGAATCTTGCTTGGCACGCCGTTGATTCCTCGCGTCGATCGAACGCCTTCACTTTTAGCTCGAGAACGGGTCTACCGAAGTCGCTCGGACATTCCTTCGCGCCAGAGACATCGAGCTTCACCGCGACTGCGAAGGTCTCCTTCGCGCCGGAAGAGCTCGGCGAAGGTGCTTGCGAGGACGCGTCGGTGGACGTTGTCGCTTTGCCGCGGACGTTGGAGCGGTCGTCGCCTGACGTGAGGTTGCCCCGAGGCGCGCGAGTGAGCCACAATGCGAGCAGAGCCGCGGCGGCAACCGTTGGGGCGCCGAGTGTGATCCATTTGAGCCATGGAGGCGGCGGTGGGGGGTTCGGCGATGGCCGAAAAGCGCGTACTCGCCCAGCCGTCCGATGTTCGATTGAAGCGAGTAGTTTCTCGAGATCCGGAGTCCGCGTCGAGCCGTCCCAGCCTGTCAGATTCGCGGCCTGAACGGAACGGAAGCCAATTGGGATCGACACGGCGTCGATGGTCACCGGAACGAGACGATCGCCTTTCTTTCCTTCCTCGGCCTCCTCGAGTACCCAGTTCGATTTGATGGAATGGTCGGACCAAACGACCACCACGCAATGCGCTTTGGCCAGCTCGCCGTCTAGTACGCTGCGCCACGTAGACCCGGGGGGCACGTTACGGTCCCAGAAGAGCGACAAGCCCGCTTCCTCGATAGCTCGCACCAGCGAAAGCAGTCGCTCGCGATCCTCTGTCGCGTAGCTGAGGAAAACGTCTGCCACGGCAGCTCCTGCAGCACGAGGGTCGCGCGAACGGAAGCGATTGACAACTGGAATCTCATCCGCGCCATGCCCACCTATGTCTTGGGCGAGTTCCCCGCACCCGTCCGCGGCGGCCAACGCCACCAAACACGACCAACTTCAATGGAAAGCGCGCGAAGGTCATTGGTCTTGTGTAGGCCGCACCGTCTCCTCGGAACCATCCGACATGACGTTGCGGTGGGGCGTGGCAAGTCGAGTTCCCAAAGGATTGATTTCGCGTGCCAAGTCGCCTCGCTACCAACTCGGCCGCAAAATGTGGGAGCATCTCCCGGGCAATGCGGCGGCATGGAGCGTGGATCGTCATGATCGGGGTGGGGTGCGGCGGAGGTCTGCCGCCGAGCGCGCCGAGCCCGCTGCTCGGTCAGGAAGTGACCCTCACGTTGCCGAGCGACCGCGGTGAGCTCGTGACGCTCCCGCTCGCGGGAGCGAGGGCCACCGTGCTCGACGCCTGGACGATCACCTGCGAGCCATGCCGCGAGAAGCTGCCGAAGTTGTGGGCGCGGCGCGGCGAGATCGAGAGTGCGGGCGGCAAGATCGTGCTCGTGGCGGTGCTCGCCGAGTCCGAAGACACCGACAAGGCGCGCGCGACGCTCGACAGCTGGGGTGTCGCAGCGCCGTTCCTCGTCGATCGTGGCGATGCGCTGAGCCGCCAGCTCGGCATCGACAAATTACCCGGCACCGTCGTCATCGACGGCAGGGGCGCGCTGCGGTGGGTGGCCGGCGTCGACGCGACGGCCACCGAGATCGTCGTCGCAGCGCGCGCGGTCGCCGCCGGACCATGATCCGGGCTTCTTTCGCGTGGCGCGGATGGTATTTTGCAGCCATGGGCATGAACGCAGCTCGGCTCGGCGACCTCGTGGTGTGGGCAGCGGTCGCGTCAGCCGTAGGCGGCTGCGGGCCGAGCAGCGCGACGGCGCCCGAGTTGCTGAAGCCAAAGAGCGCCGGCGACGCCTTCGGCGGGCTGCAGTGCAGCTCGTTTCGGCCGCCGACCGAACCGGATCTGATGGCGTGGGACTCGGGCTCGCGCGCGCGAGTGGACAGGATCAAAGACGACGGGATCGTCGCGGTGCGCTATCACGCCGATGGCTGCAACGTGGAGCTCGAGGTGCTCAACTGCGTCGCGAAGGGCAGCTACAGCTTCAAGCCGTATCGAGCCAACCAGTCGAAGGTGATGAAGAGCCAGCGCGACCTGTTTGCCGAGCTGCCGATCGGCGCCGCGCGGCTCGGCGGCAAGCTCGCTGGCGGTCGTGCGCTGCGCACCGATTACATGCTGGCGGGTGTGCTCGGCGTGCCCGTGACGCAGTCCTTCACCGCCGCGGATCTGCAGGGCCCCGACTGCGAGCGGGCGACCCACGTGGCCGGAAGCATCTACGTCGGCGGGTTCGCGATGGCCTCGGGCGAGAGCGAGAGGATCGCCGCGCAAGCGAGTATCTTCGGCGCCGGCGCCGGCGGAGAGCAGGACCGTACTGCCGAGGGAAAAGAAGAAGAAGGCAGCGTAGCGGCGTGCAAGAAGGCGCAAGACGAGAAGAAGCTCGTCGACGATTGCAGCGTGCCGCTGCGACTCGGGCTCGTGCCCATCGTCGGCCGCGCCGACGCCGCAACATCCTCCGCTGCCACCGCGAACGCGGACTCGAGCGCGACGAGTGGCCGCTGTCCCGCGGGGATGGTTTCCATTCCGGCAGGCAGCTTCATGATGGGCGCCGACCCCGACAAAGACCTCGGCGCAACGTCCAGCCCTCGCCACCGCGTTCAGGTCGGCGCATTTTGCATGGACATCACGGAAGTGACGGTCGCGGCCTACCGCGGCTGCGTCAAGAACGGTAAATGCAAGGCGCCCGAGAAGGAGGCGAGTGGCGATCTGCTCGGTCACGTCTGCAATTGGGGCCAGAGCGACCGCGAGGAGCATCCCGTCAACTGCGTCGATTTCGCGTCGGCGAGCGCGTATTGCGAGTTCAGCGGAAAACGCCTGCCCAGCGAGGAGGAGTGGGAATACGCCGCCCGTGGCACGGACGACCGCGCCTACCCGTGGGGCAACGGTCCGCCGAGTAACCAGGTGTGCTGGCACCGACCCGAGGGCACCTGCGCCGTCGGCAGCTTTCCGGCTGGGAAGAGCCCGTTCGGCGTGCTCGATCTGGCGGGCAACGTGTCGGAGTGGACGGGCAGCAAATACTCCCCCGACTACAATTCGCCGCCGGTCGATTGGGATGCCCACACCTACCGCGGCGGCTCGGGGATTCTCGGCGAGCTCGTCCACGTGCGCGCCGCCGCACGCGATGGCATGCCCGACCACGCGACGAAGACGTTGCTCGGCTTCCGCTGCGCCCGCTAGCCGACTCCTGTGGTAGTTTCGCGCCTCGAAGGGGATGGACGTCTCGCGATTGCGGGAGCTGTTGAAGCCGGAGGCGCCGCCCTTGTGGCGCGCGCTGCTGTTGCTCGCCTTCACGCTGGGGCTGTTCGTGGTGATCGAGGGGGCGCAGTTCGCGCCGGCGGACGTGGCGGTGCTGACCGGGGTGCTGCTGTTCCACGAGGGTGGGCACTGGCTCGGGATGCGGCTGTTCGGCTACCGCGACGTGCGCATGTTCTTCATCCCGTTCTTCGGCGCGGCGGTGAGCGGATCGGCGGGTGGCGTCGCTCCGTGGAAGAAGGCGGTCGTGCTGCTGCTCGGGCCGCTTCCGGGGATCGCCGTGGCGCTCGCGCTCGCCATCGCCGTTCGGCCGCTGCCGTCCGAGCCGCTCGGGCGGGTCGCGGTGACGCTGGCGATCGTCAACGGGCTGAACCTCTTGCCGTTCGAGCCGTTCGACGGCGGCAAGCTCGCCAACCTGGTGGTCGCGTCGCGCTTCCGCGTGCTCGACGTGCTGTCGCTGCTCCTCGGCTCGGCGGGCATCGGCGCGCTCGCGTGGAAGCTCGGCTCGTGGCCGCTCGGCTTCGTGGCGTACCTCGGCGTGGTCACCGTGCCGAGCCGGGTGAAGGCGATCCGCGTGGCACGCGCGCTGCGCGAGGGAGGCCTGCCCTTGCCCGAGCACATCGAGGACGCGCCCGACGAGACGCTCGCGGAGGTGATCCACCAGGTCGACGGTGAGCTGGTGCCGAGCCGCGTCACCGGGCCGGCGCGGGAGAGGTCGGTGGCCAGCTGGAGCCGCGACGTGTACGAGCGCGCGCGATCGGCGCATCCCGGCGTGCTCGCGTCGTTCGGGCTGTGCGCGGCCATGGTGGTCGGCCTCGGCTCCGCCGCGGCGAGCGTGGTCAGCCTGCACGCGGTCCGGCCCGGCGAGGTGCGGCCGCTCGTTCGCAGCGCTACGTCGTCCAGCGGGCGCATCACCGCGCATTTCTCGATCGGCTTCCGCGCGCTGCCGCGATCCGACGGCGACGCGCTGCACATCGAACGGCGCATCGACGGATCGACCGAGATGGTGTCGTGGACCGTGTCGGACGAGCCAGGCGGCGCCGCCGGACCGCGGATCGCCGCGATGTGGAACGTGCTCTCGGCCAAGCACCCCGACTGGAAGCTCGTGAGCCTCGGCGCCCGCTGCCACGGCGATGGCGCCATGCTCGAAGCCACCACCGCCGATCGCGAGCCGCTCCACCGGATGATTTGCCTCGAGACCTCCGCCGATCGCGCGGTGACCTACGAGATCGCCGGGCCCGAGCGGCTGTGGGCGGCCGACGGACCGATCCTCCTGGCGATCGCCGACGCCGTGGAGATCGCGCCATGAAGACGTGGTGGAGCCCGTGCGCGTTGCTCGTCGTCGGCGCCTGTGCCCGCGCGGCGGCTCCAGCGCAGGAACCCGCGCCGGCTCCGGCGGTGATTCCGGCGGCCCCGGTGGTGACTCCGCCGGCGGATTCGTCCGCGCCGAGGGAGGAGCCACGGCGATCGCGGGTGGCCGAGTGCAACCGGCTCATCGATGCCGTCAACCAGGCGCAGCCGAGTCTCTCCGTTCGCGGAGTCGGCGACACGGCCGAGTCGCTCGTGCGCTTCGCGACGCTTCTGGAGGGGCTCGCGGCGACGGTGCGGCAGGTCGACGTGATCGACCCGCGGATCGTCGATTTCCGTGGCCGGTATGCCCGGCTCGCCGAGGGCATCGCCGGCGCGGCGCGGAAGACCGCCGCGGCGTTCGACGACGCCAAACAAGCGGCCGCAGCCGCCGCCGAGCTGAACTCGTTCCGCGCGCGGGAGCAGTTCCTCGTCCGGGAGATCAACGACTACTGCGGCGGCAAGGCGAGCCCGCCCGCGGGCGACGACGAGCCCGAGGACGAGTGATGGAAATGCGAAAGGCGCGAGGGACGTCCCTGGCCTATGGCCTGGGCGAGTCGGGCTCGAAGCTCCACGTCTACCGCGAACCAATACCTGTTCTTCTGCGTGCAGGCCTCGAACGGCGCCATCTTCTCGAGCACCGTCACGATCTGGAGGCTCCGGCCTTCGGATGGAGGCGGGACGCTCCAGGCGTTCGCTAGAGCGAGAGCGCGCGGTTGGGGACGAGGGATTCGCGCAAACGGTGGGCGCGGAACGCGGCGACGGCGGCGCGGCACAACAGGACGAGCATGCCGAGCTTCATCGTGAGGCGGCCGACCCCGAGGAGGCCGAGGAACGAGGCGAAGAGCCCGGCCGGGTTGCCCACGAAGTCGAGCAGCTGGAGGAGGAGGAACAAGCCGAGAGCCAGGGCGATGGCGGCGCCGGCGAGCCAGCGGGCCATGACGAACAGGCCGAGGAACACCGCGGCGAAAGCGAAGTGGCCGTAGGTTTCGACGAAGAACGACGGCGCCGCGGCGGTGTCGCCGTCGACCACGAGGTAGATCAACGCCACCCCGGCGTAGGCGATGGCGAGGACGAGGAGGAGGTAGCGGGCGCTGCGCACGCGCTCGCGCAGCTCGCGCAGATCCGGCGAGGCGGCTTCGAGGCGCTCGTCGAGGGCGAGGCGCAGATCGGGCGAGAGCAGCTCGCCGCAGGCGCGGCAGGCGGGATCGTCCAGGCCGACCGGCGCGCCGCAGTCCTGGCAGGGGACGTCGATGGCAACCACGTCAGCGGCCCGTCTTCGCTTGGTGGGCGGCGTAGGCGCGGTTCCACTCGGCGCGCACGCCGGCGTCGAGCGCGAAGCGCCGCTGGAGGTCGGCGAAGGCGCTGTTGGCGGCGGGCTCGCTGAGCCTGTGGCGCGCCAGCACCGCGGCGCGATCGTGCGGCGCGCGCGCGAGCTCGACGGCGACTTGCGCGAGGACCGCCACGCTCGGCCCGAACGGCAGCGCGTCGACCGCGATGGCCTCGACCATGGC
>JACXTT010005478.1_pt1 | contig 18419 bp, 16 predicted proteins | sample 9270951 | NCBI WGS metagenome assembly JACXTT01 (sample SAMN15532306, study PRJNA645909) | rock metagenome | isolation source: weathered quartz diorite | place: Puerto Rico | collected 2017-06-21 | reverse complement strand
CCCGAACCACCGAGTGAAGCTCGCCGCCGACGACCGGGCCGCCACGGAGACGATCGCGAAGATGCTCGCCGCCGGCGGCTACACGCCTCCCGACGTGAAGCAGATCGCCGAAGCCGCAAAGCTTTCGCCGAAGCGAGCGCTGGAGCTGCTCGGAAACCTCGAGCGCGAGGGCAAGGTGGCCAAGGTCAGCGAAGATCTCTACTACCACGCCGACGCGCTCGCCCGCCTCCGCGAGATGATCACCGCCCGCATCCAGTCCACCGGGCCGTTCGGCGCCGCCGACTTCCGCGACATGATCGCCGCCAGCCGGAAGTACTCGATCGCCCTACTCGAATTCTTCGACCGCACGAGCTTCACGATCCGCGTCGGCGATCTGCGAAAACTCCGCCGCGGCTGATCGAGCCGATCGGCTCGATCCCCGCGCCCCTTCCCGCATCGGGCGTTCGGCGGGGATCCCACATTCACGGGATACCGCGCTTCCCGGCGTCCGGCGTATCCGTGCCGCAATCCGATCCACGATCCAGCTCTGGGAGGTTGCATGAACGCTCGAACGGTTCTCGCAGGCGTGGTCCATCTCGTGATCCTGATCGCATCCGCCGGATTCGCGGCGGCTGGCGGTAGCCCCAAGCCGGCGAAGCCGCTCTGCGAGGTGCACGCGGGCGACGCGCGCATCCTCGTCAAGGGTCAGGTACTCACCCCCGAGGCGGTGATCGACCGCGGACAGGTGCTGATCGCGCCGGACGGCACGATCGCGTGCGTCGGGACCAGCTGCCGCGCAAACGGCGCGACCGAGATCGCGTGTCGCGACGGCGTCGTCTCGCCCGGCCTCGTGAACGCCCACGATCACCTCACGTTCGACCACAACCCGCCGCACGTCCAGACGGCCGAGCGTTACGAGCACCGGCACGACTGGAGGCTCGGGCTCCGCGGCCACACCCAGATCATCGCCCCGGGCGGCGGGAGCACGCAGCAGCAGCAGTGGACGGAGCTCCGGTTCGTGATGGCCGGCGCGACGTCGACGATCGGCGCGGGTGGATCCCCGGGGCTGCTCCGCAATCTCGACGTGGCCTCGCGACTCGAGGGTCTGGCGGGCACGGCGGTCGCGGCGCGCGCGTTTCCTCTCGACGACTCCTCGGGAATCTTTCGTACCGCGGATTGCGACTACGGGACCGCTCCCGACGCCGCGCTGCCTCCGTCGGGCGGCGCCTACCTTCCGCACGTCGCAGAAGGCATCGATCACGAAGCGCAGAACGAGTTTCGTTGCCTGACCGATGCGAGCTACGACACGACGCCCCAGGCCGGCGGCGGCGGCACGAGCGCAAACCTGCTCTCCGCCCGAACGGCCATCGTGGGCGGCGTCGGGCTCGATGCCGCCGACTTCGCGGCGATGGCGGCGAACGACACGAAGCTCGTCTGGTCTCCGCGCTCGAACGTCGCGCTCTACGGCAACACGTCGCCCGTCACGGCCGCAGCTCGGGCCGGCGTGACGATCGCGCTCGGCACCGACTGGCTGGTCTCGGGCTCGATGAACGTCCTTCGCGAGCTCCAGTGCGCCGACCAACTGAATCGCAACCATCTCGCGGGATTCTTCGACGACCGCGACCTCTGGCGGATGGCGACCGTGAACGCGGCCGCAGCGGCAGGCCTAGCCGGGTCGATCGGCGCGATCGCCGTGGGTCGGGTCGCCGACATCGCGATCTTCGACGGCCGGACGCATGCCGCGTGGCGCGCCGTGATCGATGCCGAGCCGAAGGACGTGGCGCTCGTGCTCCGCGGCGGCGTTCCACTCTACGGAGACCGCGCGGTCCTCGATGGGATCGCCGGCACCGCGAGCTGCGACGCGGTCTCGGTCTGCGGCATCGACAAGCGCGTCTGCGTCTCGCGCGAAACCGGCCTTTCGCTGGGCGCTCTCGCATCGCTCAACGGCGGCGCCTACCCGCTCTTCTTCTGCGGCGTTCCGGCCGATGAGCCGAGCTGTACGCCGACGCGGGCCATGTCCGTCGGCGGATCGACGATCTACTCGGGCGTGCCGACCGCCTCGGACGCGGACGGGGACGGGGTGGCCGACGCCTTCGACGATTGCCCGGCGACGTTCGATCCCGTCCGGCCGATGGACGTCGGCATCCAATCCGACTCCGACGGTGACGGCATCGGCGACGTCTGCGACCTCGCGCCGTGAGCGCGAGCCGCCGTCAGGCCTTGCCGTTCTGCAGCAGCGTCATGAACTCCTGACGCGTGAGCTGGTTCGAGCGGAACGAGCCGAGCATCGCGCTCGTGACGACGAACGAGTTCTGTTTCTCGACGCCGCGCATGCGCATGCAGAGGTGTTCGGCCTGCAGCACGACGCCGACGCCAAGGGCATCGAGCTCCTCCATCAGCGTCGTCGCGATCTGCGTGGTCAACCGCTCCTGAACCTGCAGCCGGCGCGCGTAGACTTCGACCAGCCGCGCGAGCTTGGAGAGTCCGATGATGTGCTGCTTCGGGATGTAGGCGACGTGCGCCTTGCCGAAGAACGGCAGCAGGTGGTGTTCGCAGAGCGAGTAGAAGTCGATGTCCCGGCAGAGAATCATCTCGGAGTACTCTTCGACGAAGAGGGCTCCGTTGATGACGGCCTTCGGGTCCTGGTCGTAACCGCGGGTGAGGTCGCGGAACGCGCGGGCGACGCGATCCGGCGTCTTGAGGAGGCCTTCCCGCTCGGGGTTCTCGCCGATCTCGGTCAGGATGGCGCGAACGTGAGGTGCGAGGTCGGGTGAGGCGGCGGTCGCGCGCGGGCGCGAGACCTTCGAGCTCTTCCGGGTCGGCTTCATCGCCGGAGCTATAACCCGGAACGGCGTTCGAGTCAGTACGAGGCCGCTACTTGCCCTTCTTCTCGACGGCCTTGACCTTCTGGTACTTCCGGTAGTCGTAGCCGGTGGCCATGGCCATCAGCAGGCCTTCCATGCCGCCGTCTTCCTCGCGACGGAGGATGCGCAGGCGGTCGAAGAACTCCTGGAATTCACGGCTGAGGCGCGCGCGATCGTCGATGGCGTTCATGAAGAAGTCGCGCAGGCGGGTGATCGTGACGCGCAGCGCGGAGAAGCGCAGCTCGTTCGGGAACGCGTCCCATTCCGCGAGCGACAGCGTGCGCAGCGACTCGTAGCCGGCGATCAGCGCCTCGAAGCGGCGGATCTGGTAGCGGCCTTGCGAGAAGCAGAGCGCGTTCACCGCGGTCGCGAGATCGAAGACGAACTTGCCGCGGCAGGCGGCCTCGAAATCGAGGATGCCGACGACCTTGTCCGCCTTGAAGATCAGGTTCTCGCAGAAGAGATCGCCGTGGATGATGCCCTTCGGGAGCTTCGCCTCGAGATAGAAGCGGAGGTAGTCGATCTCTTCGTCGAGCGTCCGCGTGACCTTCTTGAAGTAGGTCGGCAACTTCTCGCGGATGTCGCGGTAGAGCTCGTAGATGCGCTCGAAGCTGAAGCGGTTGTCGATGCCCTTCTTGTAACCTTTGCCGATGAGATGCAGCGACGCGAGCTCGCGACCGGCATCTTCGAGCTGCTCCAGCGAGAGCTGCTCGGCAGAGGCGCCGTCGCCTTCGATGTGCCGGTAGACCGAGATGCACTTGCCGCCGAGCTCGCGGTACACCCGGTTCTTGCGATCGGAGAGCGGCTGCGGGCACGGGAATGCGTGCTTGCGCAGGAACGTCAGAAGATCGATCTCGCGTTTGACCTCGAGCTCGCTCTTCACCTCGTCGACCTTGAGGAGGAACTTTCCCCTCGCGGTGTTGAGGAGGTAGTGCGTGTTGACGGAACCGCGGGCGACTCCGTCACTCACCAGAAGCTTGCCGAGACCGTAGTCGTCTACGATTTGGGCGAGCTCTTCACGATCGATCAGCGTATAGACGGCCATGGCGGCACCTCACCTCACACCCTCCAACCCGGGGCGATCGTACGGCCGTATATCGTTGAAAGTCAAGGGTTTTCAGCCACTAAGGCACATGAAGCCATGGTCGGCACGAGATTTCGAGCGCGTTGCAGACCGCCCTTGAAATCGCTCAACGCTTGGATTTTCCGAGGGATTCCACTCCGATGCGGGGGCATCGCGGCGCGAGCGTACAGGAGTCGCAAGCAGGCTTGCGGGCAAAGCAAACTCTGCGCCCATGGTGAATCATCCGGTGGCAAAATGCGGTCCAGACGCTGTCCGGAAGTGAATCTTTCAGATCACGCTCGACATCGTCCGGCTCGTCCGAACGAGTGAGCCCGAGCCGCTTCGACAGCCGCTTCACGTGCGTGTCGACGAATACCGCCGGGCGGTGGAACGCCGTACCGATGACCACGCTCGCGGTCTTCCGCCCGACGCCCGGGAGCGTCGTCAGCGCATCGAAGTCGTCCGGAACCTCGCCGCCGAACTCGTCGACCACGCGGTGGGCGCAGGTGAGGATCGCCTTCGCCTTCTGGCGGAAGAAGCCGGTCTTCTTGATGAGCACCTCGACGCGCGCGGGGTCCGCGGACGCCAGCGCGCGCGGATCCGGATACTCCTCGAAGAGCGCCGGCGTCACGGAGTTCACCATCTTGTCCGTGCACTGCGCCGAGAGGATCGTCGCGACCAGCAGCTCCCAAGCGCTCCTGTAGTCGAGCTCGCAATCGGCGTCCGGGTAGGTCCGCGCCAGCAACTCGGAGATGGCCGCTGCTTGTTCCCGACGCGCCGCCGCACGCTCCCGTGCATTCGGCCTCGCGAGCTTTCGGGCCGGACCCTTCACGCCCTTCGCTTCCATCCCGTCTCCTGCAGGGCCTGCTGGTTCCGGAAATCGCGCGCACGTCTGTCGGCCTCGCCCTCGTTCCAGTCGAGCTCCGGCGCCATCAGCGCGGCCACCGCCTCGGCGATCGAGCCGCCGCCATCTGGCCGTCGCAGCGCGACTCCCAGGCGGCGCCGCAGCACGTCGTCGACCCGCCGCGCCATCTCCGTCTCCGCGGCGAGCACGGCCTCGGCCCGTACGTACGGTAGCCCCTGTACGAGCCGTTCCGCGAGCTCGGGCCGCTCCTTCATGAGGTCGATCGCGAGTGCTGCGCGTGGGCCGTAGAGCGAGCGGAGGCGGCGGATCTCGTCATTCTCGATGCCATCTCCCGTATCGGTCGGACCCGCTCCGGGCAGCGGCAGCACGGCCGTGCCGGATCGTTTCGCGAAGCGCGCGCCGAAGCGAACCGCGAGCTCACGCGTGACCCTGTCCACCACCTGGATGGCGACCCGCCGGTACGTGGTGAGCTTGCCCCCGCCGAGCGAGAGCAGCTGCGACGGGCTTTCGATGAGCGCGTCCTCCCGTGAGATCTTCGAGGGCGCTTCGCCGGGCACGGTGGCGACGAGCGGTCGCAGGCCCGCGAAGGTCGACACGATGTCGTGCTCGCCGAGCTTCGCTGCCGGGAAGTAGTGGTTCACGGTCTCGAGCAAGTATGCGACGTCGTTCGAATCGGCGCTCACCTCATCCGGCGGGCCCGTGAAATCCGTGTCGGTGGTGCCGACCAGGGAATGGTCGCCCCACGGGATGACGAACAGGATGCGCCCGTCGCGCACGGCGTGCAGCACGATCGCGTTGCGATTGCCGATGCGGTCACGGTCGACCACGAGGTGCACACCCTTCGTCAGGCGGAGCACGGGAGTGGCCGCCGGATCATCGAGGAGGCGGACACGATCGAGCCACGGCCCGGTGGCGTTCAACACGATCCTCGCCCGGATCGTGAAGCCACCCCCGTCTCCATCACGATCGCGAACCCGCGCGCCCTCGACCTTTCCGTTCCCCTTCCCGAACTCTTCCACGCTGACGTAGTTCACGCAGGTCGCGCCGGCGTGCTCGGCGCCGAGCAGGTTCTCGAGCACGAGCCGGGCGTCGTCGGTCCAGCAGTCGTGGTAGAGCGCGCCACCGCCGCAGCCCTCCGTGCGGAGGTGCGGTTCGACTTCGCTCACCGCGCGGGGCGAGACCATGCGATGGCGATCGATGTTCCGGAACGCCGCGAGGAGATCGTAGAGCAGCAGCCCGGCGCGGAGCTTCCAGCGCCCGATCGTCGCGCCGCGATAGACCGGGAAGAAGAAGCGCAGCGGGTGCACGAGGTGGGGCGCGAGCGTGCGACGCAGCAGGTCGCGCTCGCGCGAGGCCTCGAGGACGAGCCCGAAGTCCCCTTCCTCGAGATAGCGAAAGCCGCCGTGGATCAGCTTCGACGAACGGCTACTGGTGCCGCTCGCGAAGTCGCCCTTCTCCACGAGCGCCGTACGCAGCCCGCGTAGCGCCGCCTCGCGCGCGATGCCGGCGCCGTTGATGCCGCCGCCGACGATCAGCAGATCGAACGAGCCCTCGCGAAGCCGGCGGAGCTTCTCGCGGCGGACCTCGGAGACGGTCGGCTTCATTGCACGCCGAGGATCTTGTGCGCCTGGGGCATGACGCGCACTTCTCGGACCGCAGGCGTCACGAGATCGTAGAAGCGCTCGAGCCGCGCGGCCGAGATCCGCGAAGCGGCATTCTCGTCGACGATCGGCTGGAGATAGACCGCGATCGACGGGCTCACCGACGCGATCAGCTCGGCGGCGCGCACCACCTCCTCCTCGAGCGTCGCCTCGTCGACGGGCATCTTCACGTAAACCGTCTTGCCGATGCTCTTCTCGAGGAACGCGCGATGGCGCTCCCAGAACGGCGGCTCGCTCGAGTTCGACGGCAGCTTCACGTCCATGCTCACGATGTCGACGTACGGCAGCACGAGCTCCAGCCGGTCCGGGTACGTGCCGTTCGTCTCGAGGAGCACCGGGACCGGCGACGGCCGATCCCGGAAGAGCTCGGCGAGGAAGGCCGACTGGACGAGCGGCTCGCCGCCGGTGACCGCGAGTGCGTGGAGCCCCGGCGTCGCGAAGAACGGCGCGAGCATCTCGTGCACGGTCTCCACCGAAAGCGGGTTCGCGATCCGGATCGGGGGCTCGTCGATCCTCCAGACTGTGCAGGACTCGGTGCGCTCGAGGCTGTCCGGTGTGTCGCAGTAGCCGCAGCGGATGTTGCAGCCGGCCAAGCGCAAGAAGACGTGTCGGCGACCGGCGAATGGTCCTTCGCCCTGGAAGGAGCGAAAGACCTCCGAAACCCAACCTTTCACGATCTCGATGGCTCCACGAAACCCTCCCGGAGCTTCTATCACGGCGCGTCAGAGCCGGTCACGGGGGGTCCTGCCCCGCCGCACCGAGGAGCACGAACACCAAGTCCATCACGTTCGTGCCGGTCGCGCCCGTGCGCAACAGCCCCCCGGCGCGCCCGAAGAAGCCGTGCGAATCGTCGCGCGCGAGGAAGGTCGCCGGATCGAGTCCGGCGCGCAGGGCCCGCTGCCACGTGCCCCCGTCGACGAACGCGCCGGCGGCATCGGTCGGACCGTCCCGACCGTCCGATCCCGCGCACAGCGCATGTGCCTCGGAGCCCGAGATCTCGCGCGCCAGAAGCAGCGCGAGCTGCTGGTTCCGGCCGCCTCGGCCCGTTCCGCGCACCTCGACCGTGGTCTCTCCTCCGGCGAGCAGGCAGATCGGGCGCACACCTCGGCCGCTCGAGCGGATGCGCGCGCCGAGCCACGCGGCCGCCGAAGCCACGTCCTCGCGAAGCGAGGTCGTCAGGACTTCGGGCCCGATGCCGAGCGATCGCACGTACTCCGCGGCGGCGGTGAGTGCATGGCGGTTGTCGCCGATCACGACGTTCCTCGCCGCGAGCTCCCCGGGCTTCGCGGTCTCGGCGAGGCGGCCGCGGCGGCCGGCGTCGAGGCGACGACGCACCGCGGGCTGCACGCGGTCGACGATCTCGTGGCGCTCGAGGACACGCCAGGCGTCGGCGAACGTGCTCGGATCCGGCGCCGCCGGCCCGGAGCCGATGACCGAGGGCGAGCTGCCGATCACGTCCGACAACGAGAGCGCGAGGACGGGAGCGCGGCTCGCCCGCGCCAGCGCACCGCCCTTGATCCGCGACAAGTGCTTTCGTACCGCATTGATCTCCGCGATCGAAGCGCCGGACGCGAGCAGAAGCTGATTCGTGCGTGCCTTGTCGGCGAGCGAGATCCCACGCGCGGGTGCGACCAGCAGGCTGGAAGCACCGCCCGAAAGCAGAACGAGGAGCCGATCGTTCGCGCGGGCACGGCGCGCGATCGCGAGCGCGAGGCTTCCCGCGGCCGCGCTGCGACGGTCGGGCACGGGATGGCCGGCGGTCACGAACCGCAGGCGCCGATCGAGGTCGGCCCTCGCCTGGTGCGAGACGACGAGCCCTGCCGCGAGGCGCGGGCCGAGCACGTCCGTGGCCGCGCGCGCCATCGCGATCGCCGCCTTGCCGGCGGCGACCAGGAAGATGCGATCGACCTCGAGATCGAGCGAGCGCTTCGGCCCCAGCCGGAGCCGGAGGCCGGAGTCCCCGCCGACCAAGCGCTCGCGCACGAGCCGCTCCGGCTCGACGGCGGCGATCGCGGCGTCGAAGATCGCCCGCAGGCGGCGCCGGACCGATTCTTGATTCCCCCGCCCCATTGCTCCACCTTAGATCACGCGCGGAGGAACCCGTAGATGACGACGCCGACCGAGGAATGGAGCTCGCAGGACCCGATCGGTAGCTACGCGTCGACGTGGCAACGCGTGATGAGCGATCCGCGCGGCTTCTTCGACGGCCTCGCACCGTCCTCCGAGCTACAGCCGGCGCTCGTGTTCGCGCTGATCTCGTTCGCCTTCGGCGGCATCGGCTTCCTGCTGTTCGGCGGCGGCCTCGGCGGTTTCTTCGGGCTCGTCGCGCTCGGCGCCCTTCGCGTGGTCGTCGGATCGGCGATCGTCGCGTGGATCGCCCAGCAGGTGTTCGAGGGCCGCGGCGATTACGAAGCGACGTTCCGTGCGCTCGCCTACTCGAGCGCGGTCGCGGTGCTGATCGGGCTCCCGATCGTCAAGTACTTCGCCGCGATCTACGGCGTGTACCTGCTGATCCTCGGCGTCGCCAAGGCGCACTCGTTCGACACGGTGCGCGCGTTGCTGACGATCCTGCTCGCGGTGCTGACCGGCCTCGTCGCGATGTACGCGCTCGGCCTCGGCGGCTGCTTCGTCGAAGCGAACCCGCTGCTTCGCTGACGAGATTGCGGCTCCGCGCGGGGCGCGGAGCCGCAATGCTCACTCTTCCTCGAGGTCGGCGGAGCCGATGCGGCGGAACGAGGCGAGGTCGTCGGCGCGGCGCGTACGCTTCGCTTCGATCTCGCGCTCGGACTGGCACTGCACGCAGAGGCGGGTGAACGGCATCGCCTTCAGGCGCTCGGCCGTGATCTCGCCCTCGCAGCTCTCGCAGATGCCGTAGGTGCCTTCCTCGATCCGCTCCAGCGCCTGGTCGATCGACGAGAGCTTCGAGCGGTCGCGGTCGGAGAGCAGGTAGTTGATCTCGCGATCACGCTCCTCGCTCGCCACGTCGTACGCGTCGCGGCCCTCGTCCTTCTGGCCTTCGCGATCTTCCTTCTGGTCCTCGCGGATCACGCGCAGCACCTGCTGCTTCATGTCCTGGAGGGTTTCCTTGGCCTGCTTCAAAAACGCTTTTCGGACGGTCAAGCGCGTTCCTTCCGTCGTAGAATCGGGCAGTCGAGATAAGGGCCGATCCTAGTTGTGTCAACCCCTGGCGCCGGATCGGGCGCCGAATAGATCGTAATCGTTCGTCGTGTGGATCGTTACGTCGGCGAGCTCGCCGGGCTGGAACTCGCCGTCGAGGAAGACGACGCCGTCGATGTCGGGGGCCTGCGTCGCGGTACGGCCGAACGTGCGGCCTTCGTCGTCTTCTCCGCAGGCGAGCACGGGGACGCGCCGTCCGACCCACGCCGCGTTCTTGCGACGCGAGATGTCGCGCTGGATCTCCATCAGGCGGTGCCAGCGGGATTCTTTCACGGACTCTTCCACCTGCTCGGACATGCGTCCGGCCTCGGTATTTTCTTCTTGTGAGTAACGAAACGCGCCGACTCGATCGAAACCCATCTCGCGTACGAAGTTGCAGAGCGCCTCGAAGTCGTCGTCGGTCTCGCCCGGGAAGCCGACGATGAACGACGAGCGGATCGCCACGTCGGGCACGCGCGCGCGGATGCGCTCGACCAATTCGCGAAGCGAATCGGCGGAACGCTCGCGGCGCATGGCGCGCAACATGCGATCGGACCCGTGCTGCAGCGGCATGTCGACGTAGCGGCAGACCTTCGGCTCTTCGGCGATCGCATCGAGGAGCTCGTTCGAGACGTAGTTCGGGTAACAGTAGAGGAGACGGATCCAGTCGACGCCGTCGACGCGCGCGAGGCGGCGGAGCAGGTCCGCGAGCGACGCGCGCTCGGGCAGATCCCGGCCGTACGCGGTCAGATCCTGCGCGATCAGGTTCAGCTCACGCACCCCGCCGGCCGCGAGGTTCCGCGCTTCGACGACGAGATCGTCCAGGCCGCGGCTCTCGTGGCGTCCGCGGATCTTCGGGATGATGCAGAACGCGCAGCGGTGGTTGCAGCCTTCCGAGATCTTCAAATACGCGGAGTAGCTCTGGCCCGAGAGGATGCGTGGCACCTTCGCATCGGGCAGCACGTGCTGGGCGCCGACGTACGTCATGGGACTGCCGCCGGGGGCCTTGCCGAGATCGCGCAGCACCGAATCCAGCCTCAGGAAGTCTCCGGTCCCGACGAACGCGTCGACCTCGGGCATCTCCGGCGCGAGATCCTTGCCGTAGCGCTCGGCGAGGCACCCGGTGACCACCAGCTTCGCCTGCGCGCGCTTGTGCTCGGCCATCTCGAGCACCGTCTCGATCGATTCCTCTTTCGCCGGCTGGATGAAGCTGCAGGTGTTGACGATCAGGACGTCGGCCTCGGCCGGATCGAGCGTGACCTCGTAGCCCTCGGCCACGAGCTTCCCGAGCATGACCTCGGCGTCGACCTGATTCTTGGGACAGCCGAGGCTCGAAAGATGGACTTTGGGCGCCATGGGCGAAGCCCACAGTGATAGCAGCCCGGAGGTTCGGGTGCCACGCCGCACCCTGGCAACGGACACGCGCCGGAGCTAGGCAGTCCTCCATGGATCTACGGACGATCGAGACGAACGGCATCCGCCTGCGCATCGCTGAGGAGGGACGAGGCCCGCTCGTCCTTCTGCTGCACGGGTTCCCCGAGTCCTGGTACTCGTGGCGACACCAGATCCCCGCGCTCGCCGGCGCGGGGTACCGGGTGGTCGCCCCCGACCAGCGCGGGTACGGCGCCTCCGACGCGCCGGAAGCGATCGAGGCCTATGCGATCCGGAACCTCGTCGGGGATGCGGTCGGAGTGCTCGATGCGCTCGGCGAATCGACCGCCGTGGTCGTCGGCCACGACTGGGGCGCCCCCGTCGCCTGGCATTGCGCCCTGCTCCACCCCGAGCGCTTCCGCGCGGTCGCCGGGCTGTCGGTTCCGTACGTCGGCCGCTCGCCGATCCCGCCGCTCGACGTGTTCCGCATGATGGCCGGCGACCGCTTCTTCTACATCCTCTACTTCCAGGAGCCTGGTGTCGCCGAGCGCGAGCTCGAGCGCGACGTCGCCGATACGCTCCGCCGCTTCCTCTACGCGGCATCCGGCGACGTGACCGAGTCGCCGGACTTCTGGCAGAAGCCCGCGACGGCCGGGTTCCTCGACGGCCTACCGAATCCGGCGAAGCTGCCGGGCTGGCTCACGCAGCACGATCTCGACACGTTCACCGCGGAGTTCCGCCGCGCGGGCTTTCGCGGCGGCCTGAACTGGTACCGCAACCTCGACCGCAACTGGCACGAGCTCGAGCATCTCGCCGGCAAGAAGGTCGAGGTCCCATCGCTCTTCGTCGCCGGCGACCGCGACCCGGTGCTGGCGATGATTCCCGTCGCAGCGATGCACGACTGCGTGTCCGACCTCCGTGGTCTCGAGCTGATCCCAGGGTGCGGTCACTGGACGCAGCAGGAGCGACCCGCCGAGGTGAACGCGGCGCTGCTCCGCTTCCTTCGCGGGCTCGGCTAGGACGCCAAGCCGAGCAGAGCCGGCAGCTCGGCGATGCCGGCGATCCGGTAGTCGGGCTCCGGCAGCCCGGGCGGGAATTCCTTCTGCTGGCCGATCACCCACGCGACCGGGATCCCCATGCCGCGCGCGCCGGCGACGTCCTCCCGCGGGTTGTCGCCGACGAACAGGATCTCGTCGGGGCGAAGCGAGAGGCGACCCAGCATCGCGCGGAAGATCTCGGGGTGAGGCTTACGGAGCTCGAGCTCCGCGGAGATGATCACGACCTCGAACGCGTCCCGGACGCCCGTGTCCTCGACCACCTCGTGACCGGTCCGCGTGTCGTCGAAGTTCGAGAGCACGCCGAGGCGAACGTTCGGCGCCATCGCCCGCACGGCCGCGACGTTCTCGGGCGGCGCCGACGTCACGGCGCGGACCGCGGCCATGTGCTCGCGGGTCAGCACCTCCGCAAAGTCGACCGTCCCGTTCTCGACTCCGAGGCGCTGCAGCGTGCGCCGGAAGCGCTCGTGACAGCTGATCTCCACGTAGGCCGCGCGCCGCGCGGCCTCGATCTCCTCGATCACGCCCAGGTAGACGGGCATGAACTCCTCGACGCGGAACGGTCGGGCGAGCACGCGCTCGAGCGTCGCGGCGAGCAGCGGGATCGTCGAGCGCACACGGCGGCCGTCGACCTCCATCTCTGGGAGGAGCTGTGGGCTCCAACGGACGAGCGTGTCGAAGAGGTCGAGCACCACCGCGCGGGGACGGAGATCAGCCACCGATCGCCTCCAGCGCGGCGTCGATCTCCTCGCGGACCCAGGCATCGTCCTCGCGCGGTCGGCGAGCGCGCAGCAGCCGCTCGGCGCCGAGCCGCCCGAGCGCCCACGCGGCGTGGCCGCGGACGAGGGGCTCGGCGTGCTCCAGGGCGTTGCCGAGCGGGGTGACGGCACGCGGATCCGCGGAGTTCCCGAGCGCCACGCAGACGTTGCGGAGGAAGCCCGCATGACGAGCGCGGAGGATCGGCCGCCCGCGGAAGCGCTCGCGGAATCCGTCGTCGTCGAGCGCGAGCGCGGAGACGAGATCCGGGAACGCCGCCTCGGCGCTCCGCGGCGCGAGCTCCGGGAGCGCGCCGACCTCCACCCCTTCGTTCACCGGGCACGCCTCCTGGCAGAGGTCGCAGCCGAACACCCAGTCGCCCATGCGAGCGCGCAGTGCGCGCGGAATCGGTCCGTGGTTCTCGATCGTCTGGTACGAGATGCAGAGGTCGTTCGCGAGGTCATAGGGCGCCGCGAGCGCCCCCGTCGGACAGGACGGGAGGCAGCGCGCGCAGCTACCGCAGCCCTGCGCGACCGGGGGATCGGGCTCGATCTCCGCGGTCGTGAGCACCGCCGCGAGCAGCGTGTACGAGCCGAGACCGCGACGCAGCAGCATGGTGTTCTTGCCCTGCCAACCGAGCCCGCCGCTGCGTGCGAACGCCCGCTCGGCGAGCGGGCCGCTGTCGGTCATCCAGTGGCTGCGCGCGCCCGGCACTTGGCGATCGATCCAGCGCGCGATGCGTCGCGCCCGGCGCTTCAACAGCACGTGATAGTCGCGCCCCCACGCGTAGCGCGCAATCCGGCCGCGCAGCCCCGCCTCGCGGTGCGGCGCGCGGTGCGCGTAGGACGCGGCGAGCACGACCACCGAGCGAGCCTCGCGCAGCGTGCGGCGCGGATCCGTCGCGCGCACGACGCGCTCCTCGTCGAACCAAGGCAGCCCCGAGAAGCGGCCGCGACGCACGCGATCGAGCGTGACCTCGCGGTCTGCGTGCGCGACCGTCGCGTCGGTCACCGCGACCGCGACGAATCCCTGCCGCTCGGCCTCGGCGAGCAGGCCGGCTTTCAGCGCCGTCATCTCTGCTCGACGATGGCGATCGCGCGCAGCGGCCCGCCGCTTCCGCCGCGGATCTTCATCGGCAGCGCCACCACCGTGAGCCCCGTCGGCGGCAGCCGCTCGAGGTTCGCGAGGTTCTCCATCGCCGGGACCTGGTGGGTCATGAGCTCGACGTGAGTCTCGAACTTCGTCGATTGCCCGTAGTCGATGCTCGCCGTGTCGAGCCCCACTGCCTTCACGTCGCGCTCGCGGATCAGCCAGGATGCGGCTTCCGGCCCGAGCCCGGGGAAGTGCAGCTTGGCGATCGCCTCCTGGCCGTGCTCTTCCGTCCCCAGGTACTTCTTGCGGTTCGGCCAATGCTTTCCGAAGCCCGTCCGGAACAGCACGATCGCGTGCTTCGGGATCTTGCCGTGATGCTTCTCGAACGCCTCCAGATCGTCGACCGCGATGCGGTAATCGTGGTCCGCGTCGCACTTCCGCGACACGTCGACGAGCACGGCGGTACCGACGAGCTGATCGAGCGGGATCGCGTCGACGGTGCGCCCGTCCTTCGAGAAATGCGCCGGCGCGTCGATGTGGGTTCCGCCGTGCTCCGGGGTGGAGAGGGCGTTCGAGCGATAGTAGAAGCCGCCCGGCGTGGGCCCGTCGTGCTCGCTCTTCAGCTCGAACCCGCTCTCGGTCGGCCAGTAGATCGTGTCGGAGTCGTAGGGATGGCTGAGGTCGACGATCCCGCCCTTCGGGAGGCCGGCGGCCGAGGCGTTCGCGGTCACGAGCAGGAGCATAACGGCGAGTGATCTCATGGCAAAGACTCCGCGTTGGCACCCACCGTCAGCTATGATACCGCGTGGGCGGTTGGCCCGAGTACCCTGGAACGAGCCCTCGAGTCGAGCGCGGAGCGCGGGAAGAGCGTCACGGGCCGAGACTCCCACACCATGGCGGACGGGAACACCGAACGCAGCCTGAAGCAGCAGCTGCGTGAGCTGACCACGCTGAACGAGGTGATCCGCACGCTCACCTCGACGCTCGAGCTGCACGAGATCCTGCGCATCGTCCTCGATCGGCTGAAGAGCCTCACCCAGGCGGAGGGCTTGTCGCTGCTCCTCTACGATGCGACCCGGGACGAGCTCGTGTTCGCCGCGACCGAGACGCTGCAGGAGAACACCGTCGTCGGCCTGCGCGTCCCGGCGCTCGAGAGCGTCGCGAGCTGGGTGGCCCGGACGGGCAAGAGCGCGATCGTCCGCGACGTCCAGAGCGACGCCCGATTCTATTCAGGAATCGACCGCATGACGAAGTTCCGCACCAAGAGCCTGCTCTCGGTGCCGCTGCGCCGACGCGATCAGGTGATCGGCGTGCTCGAGGTCGTGAACCGTTACGGCTCGGCGGGCTTCGACGAGGCCGACCGCGGCCGGCTCGAGGCGCTCGCCGCCGAGGTATCGAGCGGCGACCTGGACGAGCTCTCGCGCGACGCCGAGGCGATGCGCGCACTGCTGACGCGCACGGTGACGGCGGTGCCGTCGGAGGCCGCCTCTCTTCTGCTGCTCGATCCGGTCGACCGCCAGCTCGTGTTCCGCGCCTCGCGCGCCGTGCAGCCGGGGATCATCGAAGGGCTTCGGCTGCCCTGCCGCCGCGGCATCGCGGGCTGGGTCGCGCGGCACCGCCAGGCGGTCCGGCTGGACGACGTCCAGAACGACTCCCGGTACTACTCCGGTCTCGAGCAGCAGACGCAGCTCGTGCCGAAGACCATGATCTGCGTGCCGATGATCAGCAAGGACACGCTCCGCGGCGTCATCCAGGTGATCAACAAGGTCGACGGCACGGCCTTCTCGGAGGCCGAGCTGCACTTCGCGCAGACGATCGCCGACCACGCGGCGATCGCGATCGAGAACGCGTCGCTCTACCAGCGCGCCTACGAGGCCTCGATCACCGACGATCTCACCGGCCTCGGCAACACGCGATTCTTCAACCTGCGCCTGCCCGATCTGATCGCGCAGCACCCGCCGGTGTCGCTCATCGTCTTCGACCTCGACAGCTTCAAGGCCGTCGTCGACGGTTACGGGCATCTCGTCGGATCGCGCACGATCGCGCACATCGGGAAGCTCGTCGGCCAGCTGCTCCGCCCGGGCGACGTCGCGGCGCGCTTCGGCGGCGACGAGTTCGTGATCGCGCTCCCCGACACCGACCTCGCGGCGGCGCTCGAGGTCGCCGAGCGCGTGCGCTCCACCGTCGAGAGCTGCCGAGAGCTGCCGGGCGAGAACGTCGACCTGACGAGCGTCACGGCCAGCGTCGGCGTGGCGACGTTTCCCGATCACGCGGCCGACGCCGAGAGCCTGTTCCGTGCCGCCGACGGTGCCATGTACGGCGTCAAGCGCTCGGGCAAGAACCGAGTCGGCGCGGTCGGCACCAAGGGCGGCTCGCTCCCGGGCGAAGCCTAGAAGAAGACGAACGTCACGACGACGAACAGCGGCACGAGGATGCTGCACGACCAGGCCATGTAGCCGAAGAAGCTCGGCATGCTCACGCCCTGCTCTTCGGCGATCGCCTTGACCATGAAGTTCGGGCCGTTACCGATGTAGCTGTTCGCACCCATCATCACGGAGCCGCAGGAGATCGCCGCGAGCAGCACCTCGGAGACGGGCCCGCCGGCGAGGTGCACGGCCGCCTGGCCGCTCTCGTGCAAGCCCTGGGCGAGCGAGAGGAACGTCAGGTAGGTCGGCGCGTTGTCGAGGAACGACGAGAGCGCGCCGGAGAGCCAGTAGAACTGCCACGGCTGCTGGACGCCGAACTCGCCGCCGCGCGCACGCAGGATCTCGAGCGCCGGGATCATCGTCGCGAAGATGCCGGCGAAGAGCACGGCCACCTCGATGATCGGACCGAAGCTGAAGCCGTTCTCCTTGCGGAGCTCCTCGGGAGTGGTCTGGAGCGAGAGCGCGGTCATCACCAGCATCGCGCCGAGCCGCACCCCGTCCTGGATCCAGCCGGCGGGAAGAACCGGACTGACGAGCACGGCGAGGATCACGCCGCCGAGGTAGAGGAAGTTCTGGCCGCCGAGGAGCTGCAGCGGCTGGTACTCGCGGATGTCCGCCGCCTCGACCGCCGCGACGTCCTCTCGCGCGTAGGCCATGCGGTCGAGGACGTAGAAGATCGCCAGCAGCGCGCCGACCACGAAGGCCCACTCGACGACGAGCCGCATCGTCCACAAGAACGGCACTCCGCGGAGGTAGCCGAGGAAGAGCGGCGGATCGCCGAGCGGCGTGAGCAGGCCGGCGCAGTTCGAGACGATGAAGATGAAGAAGATCGGAAGGTGTCCGACGTGCTTGCGCTCGGGCAGGTTGGTCCGGAGCATCGGACGGATGAGCAGCATGCTCGCGCCGGTCGTCCCGATCAGATTCGCGAGCAGGGCCCCGACCAGCAGGAATCCGGTGTTCACCGCCGGAGTGGCGTTGATGTCGCCGCGCAGCACGATGCCGCCGGCGATGATGAACAGCGCGCCGAGCAGGATCAGGAAGGACACGTACTCGAGCACGGTGTGCGCGACCACGTGGGGATCGTAGGCCGCGACGAAGAGCACGACGGGGATGCCGAGCACGGCGCTCAGCAACCCCTTGTTGCGGTTGCTCTCCCAGAAGTGCGGCCATCCGAGCGGGATGATCGCGATGCCGAGCAGCATGAGCGCGAACGGCAGCATGGTCGCGAGCGGCAGCAGGTGGCCGAGGTCGGCCGGGACGGCGGCGTGTTCGGGATTCACGATGGGCGCGGACTAGCGAAAGACCGCCGCGGACGCAATCCAACGAAGGTTCGAGGCCGTACGCTTGGCATCCCGCCGACTCCCGGTTAAGCTCGCAACCGTGACGCGACGGATCTTCCCGCCGGTCTGGGCGGCGCTGCTGGCACTGCTCTCCGTCCAAGCTCTCGACGTGGCTTGGGCGGCGCCGGCCCGCCTCAGCCAGACGCTGCGCAAAGTCGACTGCTGTGCGCGTCGCTGCGCGGACCGCGATCCTTCGCTCTGCCAACGCGGCTGCTGTCCGTCGACACGGCTCCCGGACGTCGGAGCCGACTCGACGAACGCACCGACCGCAGCCACTCGCGTGGCCCCGGCGGCCTCGCCGGCACCGATCACCGTCGCGCTCTTCTCGTCCCCGCCCCCTTCGCCGCCCGTGCCGGTGGCGAGAGGAGCGTGGAAGCCGCCTCCGTCCCTGCTGCACCCGCCTCTCCGGATCTGATCTCTCCCGTCGTTCGGGGTCCCGGCCTCGCCGGGTCTTCGTGAACGCCATGCGTCGCGCGCGGTGCGCGCACGCGAGTCCGTTCGTGCGTTCGCGATCCATCCACGAAGGGAGACGATCGTGTCATTGCCGCATACCGCCCCGTCTCGATCACGACGGAGCGCTTCGAACCCGGGATTCATTCGGCGCCCCCTCGCTGCGGGAGCCGTCCTCCTCGTGCTCGCCCCGGGCGTGCACGCCGAAGAGCCGCTCCGCCTCGAACGCGTGATCGCGCTGGCGCGCGCCGAGAGCCCCGAAACGCTCGCCGCGCGCGCGAGCGCGCAGGCGGCATCGTTCGTGGCGCCGCAGGCCGCGGCGCTCGACGATCCCGAGCTTC
>JACXTT010005477.1_pt1 | contig 18420 bp, 22 predicted proteins | sample 9270951 | NCBI WGS metagenome assembly JACXTT01 (sample SAMN15532306, study PRJNA645909) | rock metagenome | isolation source: weathered quartz diorite | place: Puerto Rico | collected 2017-06-21 | reverse complement strand
AGCGACCGCGGCCGCGGGTGGCCGCGACGTCCGTCTCGGCGGCGGCGTAGCGATCATTCGTCAGTATTTGCGCGCCGCCCTGATTGACGAGTTGCACCTGGCCATCCGACCCGTCTTGCTCGGTTCCGGGGAGTATCTTTTGAAAGACGTCGATCTGCGTGCTTTGGGCTATGAATGTGTGAAATACGTGGCGGGTGAACGCGCGGCACATGTCTTTCTGCGTAAGCGGGCATGATCCGTCCGGCCCACAAGGAGAATCAACATGGATCAAAAAATCAGTTCTGTTACGGGTCCCCGGCGAAGGTGACTTACCAGAAAATGGACCTGCGTCCGGGCGGTAGTTTCCATACTGCATGCGCTCGCCGGACGGCCACGGCATGTGGGGCCAGTTCGCTTACCGCGAAATCGTTAAGCCCGAGTGCATCGTTTTCGTCAATTCTTTTTCGGATGAAAAAGGCAATGTCACCCGGCACCCGCTGCACCTCACTTGGCCGCTGGAAATGCTGAGCACGATCAGTTTCATCGAGCAGGCCGGCATGACGACCGTCACAGTGCGGTGGGCTTCACTGAACGCGACGGCAGAGGAGCGCAAGACCTTCGAGGACGGTTTCGACTCGATGCAGAAGGGCTGGGGTGGAACCTTCCAGCAACTCGGCGAATATCTGGCGCAGGCCGGCGGGGCCAAGGGCGGGTCGTGAGTGACGTAGAGCGCTACACTCCGGTGGCCATCTCGCTGCATTGGCTCGTTGCCTTGCTGATCTTTGCCGGTTGGGGTCTGGGTTTCTATATGACGGATCTACCCTTGTCTCCGGCAAAACTGCGGTATTTCAGTTGGCACAAGTGGATGGGGGTGACGACGTTCATTCTGGCTTTCCTCCGCGTGGGCTGGCTGGCGACACATTCCGCCCCGCGCCTGCCGCGCGTTATCCCGCCCTGGCAGGCGCGCGCCGCGCGCGTCACCCATTTTGTGTTGTACCTGCTTATGTTTGTTATCCCTCTGAGCGGTTGGCTGATGAGCTCGGCCAAGGGTGTGCCGACGGTTTACTTCGGTGTGTTGCCGCTACCGGACCTCATCGGCAAGGACAAGGCCATCGGCCATATCCTCGAGGCGGTGCACAGTTCGCTGGCTTTTGGACTTGCTGCGCTGGTGGGCCTGCACGTCGCCGCCGCGATCAAGCATCACTTCATGGATCGCGATGGTCTGATGGGACGCATGGTTCCTTTTCTCACGCGACCCAAAATGTAATATGTAAGCTCGAACCGTGAATCCATTAGTTGCTCGATATCTATCCCGTTGTTCCACCGTGGTTCTTGTTGCCGCGATGCTGGCAGCGGTCGCGGCGGCGAGCGATGTCGATGCGACCAAGAGCGGGATCACGGCGACCTTTCGCCAGATGAACGTGCCCGTCGAAGGCGGCTTCAAGATTTTTCGCGGCGCCATCGACTTCGATCCCGGAAACCTCAAGACGGCGCACGCACGAATTGAAATAGACACGGCGAGTTTTAACCTGGGGGCGCCGGAATACGAAGAGGAACTCCGCGGGAAGGAGTGGTTTGATGCGCAAACCTACCCGAAGGCCAGCTTTGTTTCATCCAGCGTAGTCGCCGTGGGCGGAAACCGTTACGAGGCCCGGGGCAGGCTGACCCTCAAAGGCAAGACCCAGGAACTCAAGGTCCCGTTTGCGATACGTTCCGACGGCGGCGCGCGGATTTTTGAAGGCGAGCTGCCTATTTCCCGAAAAGCGTACGTCATCGGCAGCGCCATATGGGACGATACGCTCGATGACCGGGTTATTGTAAAGTTTCGAATCGCTACCGCCGCCAAGTAATCGCCAACGCATCACGTCAGGAGAAGCCTCATGTTCAGAAAAAAATGGATATTCGCCGCGCTTATCACCAGCGTCTCGGTTCCCAGTCTGGCCGTCGCCGACCATTACACCGTGGATCCGGAACACACCTACCCGAGCCTGGAGTTCTCCCACATGGGCCTCTCCATCTGGCGCGGAAAATTCGACAACACCTCCGGCAAGATCACGCTCGATCGCGCCGCCCGAACCGGTAGCGCCGACATCCAGGTTGACACCGCGAGCATCGACTTTGGCCATGCCAAGATGAAGGAATTCGCGCTCGGTGCGGATTGGCTCAACGTAGGAAAGTTTCCGACGATGACGTACAAGGGTGCCATCAAGTTCAAAGGCGATGCGCCGGTATCCGTGGACGGACAGCTAACACTGCGTGGCATCACCAAACCCGTGAATCTGAAAATCAACAGTTTCAAATGTATGCCGCATCCGATGCTTAAAAAGGAAGTCTGCGGCGCCGACGCGGAAGGCGACTTGAACCGCGCTGACTTCGGCATGACGAAGTACAGCGAGGGTGAGGCCGGAAAAATCCACTTGCGCATCCAGGTCGAGGCGATCAAGGACAGCTAAGACTCTGCACGAACTTCCAGGTTCTGAAACGCTTTCACAATATCCAACCTGATCCGGAGGAATTCGATATGTTCAGAAAGATACTCATCACTTTCGTCGTGATCGTTGTCGTGTTCGTCGCCGTCGTGGCCATGCGGCCGTCCGAGTTCCGCGTCACGCGCTCAGCCACCGTCTCCGCCCCGCCGGCGGTCGTGTTCGCGCAGGTAAACGATTTACACAAATGGGAAGCCTGGTCTCCGTGGGCGAAGCTCGATCCTGCCGCCAAGCAAACCTTCGAGGGCCCACCGGCGGGAACGGGCGCCGTCCTCCGATGGGCCGGCAATAACCAGGTCGGTGAAGGGAGCATGACGATCATCGAGAGCCGCCCAAACGAGCTTGTCCGGTTCAACCTGGAATTCCTGAAACCCTTCGCCGCCACCAATACCGCCGAGTTCAGCTTCAAACCCCAGGGCAATCAGACTGTCGTGACGTGGAGCATGTTCGGTAACAACAATTTCATCGCCAAGGCCGTCGGCCTGTTCGTGGACTGCGAGAAGATGGTTGGCGGCCAGTTCGAACAGGGTCTGGCGCAAATGAAATCGGTGGTGGAAGCGGCGCCCAAGCCATAACGCGGCGTCACAGCCTCGACAACCGAACTGGTGCGGCATTTGCTCGCCGCTGGTCACTATAGAGAATCTGGGAAGGATGGAAGAATAGAAGGTAAAACCCATGCGACTCGGTTTTATCGGCCTCGGCAACATGGGCAGCGAGCTTACGCGGCATTTGCTCGCCGCCGGTCACACGCTAGCTACTTACGCGCGCGGCGAGCACTCGCGCGCCCGCGCCAGCCGTCTCGGCTTGAGCCCGCTCGCTTCGCCCGCCGAGGTCGCGCAAGCCAGCGAAGTGGTGTTCACCATGGTCACCGCCGGGAGCGATGTCGAGCTGGTCGCGCTCGGACCGCATGGGTTGGTCCACGGCGCCTCGCCTGGATTGATCCACGTGGATATGAGCACGATTTCGCCCGCGATCGCGCGAGACGTGGCCCGGCGTTTAGATGAGCGCGGCATCGCCGCGCTGGATGCACCGGTCTCGGGTGGTGTGGTGGCGGCCAAGACGGCCTCGCTCACCTTTTTTGTCGGCGGGGATCAGGCCGTCTTCGAACGCACGCGGCCGCTGCTGGAATGTATGGGCAAGTTGATCTTCCACATCGGCCCGGTGGGAACGGGACAGGTGGCCAAGCTCGCCAACCAGATTGCTCAGCTGGCCTGCCTGCAAGGTGCGGCCGAGGCGTTGCTGTTTGCGCGTGAGCAGGGCGCGGACGCGGCCAAGGTGCGCGAGGCGGTCATGACCGGGTTGGGCGCCAGCCGCATGCTCGATGTGCTGGGTAAGAAGATGGTCGAGCGCGATTTTGCCGCCGGTATCGTGGCCGCGCTGCACCACAAGGACATCGGCGTGGCACTCGAACTGGCACACGCCGCCGGGTTGCCACTGCCCGTCACCGCGCAGGTGATGCAGCAGCTCAACGCACTCATGGGCAGCGGCTTCGGCGAGCAGGACACGAGTTCGTTGCTGTTGGTGCTGGAGCAGATGATGGGCCGAAAAGACGGCTAAAGGGCCATGAACAAATTCAAATTTGTTGCCAGTAACAGTGCGGATACACACACCATTGTGGTGGCTTATGACAGACACGATCCTTTGTAGCGATTGATCGAAATCACCGCCGGATGATTATAATGATGGCGAAGCGGGTTGAGTTTCAGTGCTCGTTCGCAAATCAATGAACATGAATGCCCCCGGTCCATGCCGGGCTCCGGAGATAAACGTGAACCAGCGAGTTGAGATTCCCGCCCCGGTGGTCTTCAAGCTGCCGGCGACGCCGCCGTCCCCGCCAGTTTCGGAGCAGGAGCGTACGCGTCTGCGCAGCCGCATCATGCGCCTGCTCAAGGCACGGGACGCGGTGCTGGTCGCGCACTACTACGTGGATGAGGATCTTCAGCGACTTGCCGAGGAGACCGGCGGGTGCGTGGCGGATTCGCTCGAGATGGCGCGCTTCGGTAACACCCATCCGGCGCGCACGTTGGTTGTTGCCGGCGTGCGTTTCATGGGCGAGACCGCGAAAATCCTCAATCCCGAAAAACGCGTGCTCATGCCGACGTTACAGGCCGAGTGCTCGCTAGACCTTGGCTGCCCGGCGAAACTGTTCATCCCGTTTTGCGATGCCCATCCCGATCGACAGGTAGTGGTGTACTCCAACACCAGCGCCGAGGTCAAAGCGCGTGCCGACTGGGTGGTAACGTCGAGCATCGCGGTGAAGCTCATCGAACATTTGAGATCCCGCGGCGAGAAAATCCTGTGGGCGCCGGACAAGCACCTCGGAAAATATATTCAAGGCGTCACTGGCGCGGACATGCTGTTGTGGAACGCCACCTGCGTGGTGCACGACGAGTTCAAGGACGAGGCGCTCGCGGCGCTCAAGCGCCAGCATCCTGATGCCGCGATCATCGCGCATCCCGAGTCGCCGACGGCGGTGCTCGAGCAGGCCGAGGTAATCGGTTCGACCAGCCAGTTGATCGCGGCGGCGAAAAAATTACCGAACAAGCGGCTGATTGTCGCCACCGACCGCGGAATTTTTTACAAGATGCGGCAGGCGGCGCCGGACAAGATTCTCATGGCCGCGCCGACCGCGGGCGAAGGCGCCACCTGCGAGAGCTGCGCGCATTGCCCGTGGATGGCGATGAACGCGCTTGCCAATCTCGCGGAAGTGCTGGAGACCGGTGCGAATGAAGTGCATGTGGAGGAAGCGGTGCGGGTGAAAGCGCTGCGCGCGACCCAGCGCATGCTCGACTTCGCCGCCATGGCCAAACAGAAAGAACACGGCGACTGACGGCGGTTTCGAAAGTCGGCCCGGTTCAGCCCGGTTCCATTATTTCCACCGTATCGCCCACCGCCAGCTTGCCGCCGGTAACGACACGCAGGCATGCTCCGCCGTTATGGCTTAACGCCCGACACATGCCCTGGCCGGCAATCTGATCAAGATAAGCGCAAGGCGGACGAGGCTTGTCGTAGCGGAACACCGCCGTGCCGATGCGAAATTCCCTGCCTTCCAGCTGTTTTGTTTTCAGCCCCGATACAACCAAGTTGCGCCGATGACTCCCGCGATCCAGCTCGTTCCTGGACGCGAATTCGGTTCTCTTCGCCTGTTCCAGATCGTGTTCGGTAATGAGCGTGACCTGGCAACCGTCGATGGATTTCCAGTGGCCGCGGTCCTCGCTGTAGCGATCGTCTTTCAGGCCGCGATTGCCGACGGCATCGATTTCCTGCACCGACTTCATGGATTCCCCCGCCGTCGAGGTGATGAAGATGGCTTTGAGCATAGCCGTCTCCGGCCTGTGTCGTTTGAAATTGAACCAGTTAAATAACATGGAGAAATATTATCCCGTGATTGCGCATCGCGTGCCTCGGCGCGGCGACGCGCGACAGGTTCAGGTACTCGTCGACGGGCTGCTCGAACGATACCTCCAGATGATCGAGGCAGTGTTATTCAATACTATTAGGAGCGAAGAGCGGCGTGTTGTATTGTTTTAAATCGCCCGCGTGACGCCACGAGGAACACCGCGTGATAAATGCCTTCGCCGCCCGTAAAGCCAAGGGCCGTCTCCAGCGCATCGAGTACGATCCCGGCGCGCTCGGCCCCGACCAGGTCGAGATTGATGTCATCGCCTGCGGGTTGTGTCACTCCGACCTGTCGATGATCGACAATGAATGGGGCGACAGCGAATATCCGCTGGTTCCCGGCCACGAAATCGTCGGCAAGATCGCGCAAACCGGAGCGAATGTAAAACATCTCAAGGTCGGCGACACGGTCGGACTCGGCTGGTTCAGCGGCAGTTGCCAGACCTGCCACGCATGCCTGCGTGGCGACCAGAACCTGTGCGCGGACGCCGAGCAAACCATCGTCGGTCGCCACGGCGGTTTCGCCGACAAGGTGCGTTGTCAGGCAACTTGGGCCGCGCCTTTGCCCGCGAGTCTCGACGTCATGAAGGCCGGCCCGCTGTTGTGCGCCGGCATTACCGTGTTCAATCCGCTGATGCAGTATGACGTACGTCCGACGCAGCGCGTCGGCGTGATCGGCATCGGCGGGCTCGGCCATCTGGCGCTGAAAATGCTCAACAAATGGGGCTGCGAAGTGACCGCGTTCACGTCCACCGATGCCAAGCGCGATGATGCCATGCAAATGGGGGCGCACCACGTTGTCAATTCGCGTCACGCCTCGCAACTCAGGAAAATGGCCGGTTCATTCGATTTCATCATTTCCACCGTCGCCGTGGAAATGGATTGGGATTCTTACCTTGAGGCGCTCGCGCCCAGGGGTCGCCTGCATATCGTCGGCGCCGTGGCCGAACCCATGCCGGTGCCGGCGTTTGCACTGATCGGCGGGCAACACAGTCTTTCCGGAACGCCGACGGGAGCACCCGCCATGTTGCGCACCATGCTCGATTTTTGCGCGCGCCATCGCATCGAGCCAGTGACCGAAACCTTCCCGCTGAGCCGGGTGAACGAAGCTCTGGCTCATCTTCGGGCCGGCAAGGCGCGCTACCGCGTGGTGCTCGAGAACAACATCAGCTGAGATCCGACAGAAACTAGGGGTATAAAAGCTAAGGAAATTCTCTCGGGCATGAATGTTGCAATATCAAGGCTGACTAACAGCCGACAAGATTCTTACCCATTTCATGCTAAATCCCGCCTATCTTCAGCGCACGGCCGAAACCGGCCTGCTTCTGTCTGAGGTCATCGGTGCATTCAGTTATGCGCTCGATCTGACGGAGGGGCAGCTCCCTGGCCACTGTCTGCGAGGTTGCTGGATCGGTGTGCATGTGGGCATGGAGCTTGGTTTCGATCGCTCCGCCTTGTGGGATCTTTATTACACGTTGTTGCTCAAGGATGCGGGTTGCAGCAGCAACGCTGCGCGTCTCTGTGAGCTCTATGGTACGGACGACTTTAAACTCAAACGTGACTTCAAAACCGTCAATCCGGATCATCTTATTGAGATCACCGGATATGTACTCACGCACGCTGGCCTGGGCCGGGGATTGAAGGAACGTTTTCAGCGCATCGCACATCTGGCGGCTCATGGCGAGGAACTGGCGACGGAGCTTATCGCTACGCGTTGTGAGCGTGGTGCCGCCATTGCTCGTCAGCTCGGTTTCAACGAAGCGGTCGCCGCAGGTATCCACGGTTTGGACGAACACTGGAATGGTAACGGTCGTCCCGAACGTTTGTGTGGCGAGGCCATCCCGTTAGGCTCACGTATTGCTCTGCTGTCGCAGGTAGTAGATGTGTTCCACAGCATTGGCGGTCCCACCCGCTCCCTACAGGAAGTACAGGAGCGGCGCGGCACATGGTTTGATCCAGAGGTGGTTGACGCTTTCGAAGCGGCGTGCTCGCGTCCCGGATTCTGGGAGGGTGTTGCTGCGCAAGATATTGAAGTGCGCGTGCGTGCGCTTGAACCTGAATCACGGTCGGTGGTCGTGGACGAAGCCCGGCTCGATGCCATTGCCACGGCTTTCGCCCAGGTGGTCGACTCGAAAAGCCCGTATACCTATGGACACAGTAGTCGCGTGGCGCAATATACGGATGCCGTAGCGGAGCAACTCGGGCTGTCAACATCGCGACGCCGCTGGCTGCGGCGTGGCGCCTTGTTACACGATATTGGCAAACTCGGCGTCAGTAACAGTATTCTCGACAAACCTGGGAGTCTGAACACGGAGGAATGGGAACAAGTGCGTGCGCATGCGCGTTACACGGAAGAAATTTTATCCCGGCTGAGTCCTTTTGCCGAGCTGGCGTTGGTGGCCGGCGCGCACCATGAGCGCCTTGATGGTAAAGGGTATCCTCGCGGCATCGCCGCCAAAGACATCAAAATGGAAACACGTATTATCACGGTGGCAGATATTTTCGATGCCATCACTGCCGAACGCCCATATCGCGGTGCGATTCCGGTGCCACAAGTATTACAGATGATGGAGAAAACTCGCGGTGAGGCGATTGACCCCGACTGTCTCGATGCCTTGCGCTCTTGCTTGTCTCGATTAACGATGGCATCTAAAGCTGGATAAGCCAATAATCGTTACGAAGGCGAGTTCTGAGTAAGCCTATCCTGTCTTACGACATCTCCATAAATAATTCCCGTTCTGACCGAAACAGCCTGTCAGTTGCGGCAACGGGGTCATGGAATCGAATTTCCTTGGCCAGAAGTTGAAGAGGTTGGGTAAAATCATCCTCTTGTTTATCCTGAAGATCAGGATAAACCCGATCATTGAGAATGCCGAACCCCAGGCTGCTCATGTGCAGCCGTAGTTGGTGGGTTTTGCCGGTTATTGGCTGCAATCGAAAAAATCCCCGGGCGTTTCTGACTTTCATTAATCGAATGCTTGACCAGGCATTGGCGGTACCCGGAACGATTTTCATGCGAAAGCGCGGTTCGCCGCGGACGATCCGGTTTTCGACGGTCCACCGGTTTTCCCGTGGCGGCTGATTTACCGCCGCCAGCGCGTGATAAATCTTTTCCACCTTTCCATGCCTGAAGAGCTCATGGTATGGCGCCCGTGTTTTTGGATTGACCGAGAAAATGACAATGCCCGCGGTCTCGCGGTCGAGGCGGTGCAGTGGTGTCAGATCGGTAATGCCGGTACGGCGACGCAAGCGGTTCAACAGGCATTCTTCGATATAACGGCCTCCCGGAATAACCGGCAGGAAATGCGGTTTGCAGGCCACCAGCAGTTCGTCATCCTGAAACAGGATTTTTTCCGCGAAGGGAATGACCGGCTCGTTTTCAACTTCACGGAAATAGAAAATCCGCCTGGAGGGAGAATACGGTGTTTCCGCGGCGATCGGTTTGCCTTGGTCATCCAGTATCTTACCTTCCAGAATGCGCTCGACCCACTGGCTCCGGGAGATGTTTGGAAATTTCTTGAACAGAAATTCCACTATCGAGGGATAAGGCATTTCCGTTGCTGGCATGGTCACGACAGAAGTGTGCTTGGCTATGCCCATTTATCTATACGCCGTTTCAGAAGTATTGATATTTGCCCGTACAAATTTTAAAGCCCAGTTAGTCAACAAGGTATATGTGAATTCAATTCAGTCGACATTCAGTCACGGGCAGTTAAGCTTGTCGCTAACGGAGATAATCCTGCAATTACCGTATTTGCCGTTTGCCGCTCTGATTTTGTTCGGGGCGAAAGCAGGGCCTGATCGGCGCGTTCTTAGAAGTTGAACGCCTGGTAGGTAACGTGAGCGATGTCCATGAGCCGGGCGCGGTCCGGCTCGCCGACCAACGCAAAGCCGAGTTCACGATCCACCCAGTACAGCACGTGCTCGCCATCCTGTTCCTCGTAACGAAAAGCGGTCGGTTGCGTGTTTTCTTTTGGTGTCGACACATAGAGCGTCAGGCGCGCGCCCTGGGTATTCTGGTACATGAATTGCGCCGCCGGGCCCTTGTCGCCGGGCAGCAGTCGGCCGCCCACCAGTTGATAACCGAAGCTGTGGAAGTCAGGGGTGTGCAGTTTCTTGTCGAGGCGCTTCGACAGCCATTTCACCAGGTGCTGCTCCTGCTCGGCGGGGACCTCGACCGGATGCAGAACCTCGGCCGCGTACACGACATGCGCCACCGCCGCACGCTCGGCAAACAGCGTGGCGGCCGCGGGCGGTGTCTGCCAGCCGTGCAGGGCATAGCCAACGATTCCGCCCACCGCGAGCCAGACGACGGCCGCTGCCCGCATCCAGGGAGCCGACCGGCGCGCCAATGTCGCGGTGAGCGGTGCCGGCACCGACTCGTCGAGCACCGGATCGAACAGTGCGCGCATGGCGTGATTCTGCTGACGATAGGCCTGCACCCGTTCGGCGGCCTCGGGGTGGGCGGCAAGCCACGCCTCGACCTCGGTGGCGCGTTCGGTGCCGAGCGCGCCGTCCACGTAGGCATGCAGTTCGTCGTCGCTGACTGGTTTGAACTGTTGGTTCATTTGATTCTCCGCAAATACGGCGAGGTCTCGCTCGACATCAGCGTGCGCAGCCGCTCGCGACCGCGCGCCAGACGCGACATGACAGTGCCGGGGGGCACGTCGAGTACTCGTGCCGTTTCTTCATAAGAAAGCTGCTCGAGTCCGACCAGCAGGAGCACTTCGCGCTGTTCCGGCGCGAGACGCTCAAGCGCGCTCAAGAGATCGCGCAGGATGGCGGCGTCGTCCGCCGTCGTCACCGTCGGTTCGATTGCGTCGACAGACTCGGTATGTCGTCTGGCCGAGGCGCGCACGTCGTTCACATACACATTGTGCATGACGGTGAATAGCCACGCGCGCAGATCCGTGTCGCGGCGAAACAGCGCGAACTTTCGCAACGCGCGTTCCAACGTATCCTGTACCAGGTCGTCTGCGAGCACGCGGTTGTGCAGCAGGGCGAGCGCGTAACGCCGCAGACGCGGTATGTACGGCTCGAAGGGATGGCTCGCCATATTTTAATGGGCTGCGGAATCGGGCCGCCACGTTCGACGTAGCGGCCCAGCCATCTCAGTACGCCGTTGCCAGATTGGGGTCGATCTGCCAGACCTCGTTCACGAGTTTGCCATCCCGGTAGGTGAGTACGTAACGAACCTTGATTGTACTCTTGCCGGTAAAAGTGACGTTAGCCGTGACGGTCGTACCCTTGGGATTGGTGCTCTCGGCGAGTTGATCGATCTTGACGGTCAGTGGCGCATTGACCTTGGCGAACTTGGACCACACGCCGCGGATGGATTCGTTGCCGCGATACGCGCCATCCAGCGGTCCGCCAATCCACTGAAACACGGCGTCGCCGGCGTAACCGGCCATGACCTGCTCCACATTGCCGGCAGCGATCGCCTGGAAATGAGCGTTGGCATCGTCTTTCGGCCCGGCCAGAGCCGGGGCGCAAATGAGGGAAAGTGCGGCCGCCGCCGCAAACGGCTTGAATTTCATTGGTGTGCTCCTTGTTGAGTTCTGGGATGGATCCCGGATTCGGGGATCTCGACAAAGTGAACACCGCCGCATGCAGATTTATTCCCGCGTCTCTGAAAAAAATGACCCGGGCTCCGGCGATTCCCGCTGGCGTTATGATTTAGCCTTGTAGACGACGTCGTGTTCGCGCGCGTGTTCCTTCACCCGCAGGCCAAACGACTGGCCGGGGCCGGCCTCGTTCACGTGTACGTGGTCGATTTCCATCGACTCGACAGGCTGCGCGAAGTCGCTGGTGTGGCCTCTGACGTGAATGATGTCTCCCACACGCAGGGTGCCGGTTTCAAGTTTCAGGATCGCGACCGACAGATGATTGTAGTAATGCGTGATGACACCGATGCGCACCATGCCGGGCGGAGCGGCCGGTGCCGTGGATTTTGGCGTCACAGTGCGCTTGAGAGAGACAGGCCGCTTTGCCTTGGGCGTCGTTTTGGTCTTGGATGCGATTTTCTTTTTAGTTACGACTTTCTTGCGAGCAGGCGCCTTACGGGCCGTGGCTTTCCTTTTCTTCGTTTTGGTCTTGGCTTTCTTTTTGGTTGCCATGGGTCGGACCTTCACTTTGAAAACGGTACTAGTATAAGAAAACGTTCCCCCTTTTGTTAACGGGTCGCCGAATCCATAGGCTCGGCGCGGTTTATTCTTTAGCCAATATCAACTTTCCCCGCCAGCGCTGGAAGTTCAAGGTTATTGCAGCTCGATTGTCCCGCCCACGATCAGGGTCAGTGTGCTGGTGCCGGCCTCCAACGCGGGTGGCGCGACGGACGCCGATTCCATGGCCAAGCCGCGCATCAGCGGGACAGGTTGCCCGCCGCTCGTGTTGATTGATACATCCACAATCCGGTAACTCTTGGCCGCCAGTTGCTTGCGCACCAGCTCGGCACGCTGCTTGAAGGCATCAAGCGCCTGCGTGATCAGTTCATCCTCCACTGCTTGGTATTTCCCGGCTGATACCGAAAAGTTTATCGACGTGACTTGCAGGCGTTCTTGCAATTGGCCAATCAGGCCACCCAATTCCACGAAGTCGGATGCTTCGAGAATTATCTCCTGGGTGGCGCGCCAGCGCCGGATTTTGTCCTTGTCGTAGACCGGATGGGTGCGATAACCGCCGGTGCGGACTTCAATTTTTGATTTGGCTTTCGCTATCTTGAGCGCCCAGTCCATGGTGCGATTGATCTGGTCGGCAAGGCGCGTGGAACTGTCGTCCTCAGCGGTGGTGCTGAGCACGGCGTGCATGCGGTCGTTGTCCACGGCGCGGCTGCGTTCGGCCTGAAAGTGAACCTGGTTGTAACGCAGCACCTCGTCGGTGGCCGCGATGACCGGGCCAGTCATGGACTGGCCGAGGAAAATTGTTGTGGCGATCAGGCATACGAACCGTGGCATGGGAAACTCCTCGCAACGATGGGGGGGCGCAGCGATTATAATACCTTGATTGCCCGTGCCGGTTGCAGCCCAGCGGATGGAGAGAGCGGACGAATGGAACCTGCGCCGGTTTATCCTGATTACAAACACCTTTACCATAGTTTCAATGTTCACCCGCGTGGTTCGCTACAACTACCTGCTGATCCTGGCCGGCGTATTCGCGTTCGAGTGGGTCGTGTTGGCCCTCGAACCCTATAACCGCGCCGATTGGGCGTTGGAGAATACGTTGGTCGCCGTATTCGTGCTCCTGTTGGTCTTTACCTACCGCGCCTTTCCGTTGTCGAATATTTCCTACACCCTGATATTCATCTTTCTCGCGCTGCATGAAATCGGCGCGCACTATACGTATGCCAGGGTGCCGTACGACGAAGGTTTCAGATTTCTCTTCGGTTTCAGCCTGAGCGAGGCGCTCGGGTTCGAGCGCAATCATTTCGACCGCGCGGTTCATTTTTCCTACGGGCTGCTGCTGGCCTACCCGGTTCGTGAGGTGTTCATTCGCCTTGCCAGCGTGCGCGGTTTTTGGGGCTATTTCCTGCCGCTCAACATCACCATGTCAAGTTCCATGCTGTTTGAGCTGTTCGAATGGGGCGCGGCCGAATTCTTCGGCGGCGATCTTGGCATGGCCTATCTCGGGACGCAGGGCGACGTCTGGGACGCGCACAAGGACATGGCGTTGGCTAGCCTGGGCGCGCTGATCGCCATGGTCGCCACGGCTGTGATCAACCTAAGCCTGCAACGGGATTTTGCCGCCGAATGGAACGAAAGCCTGCGCGTGAAGATTTTCCAGCCGCTGGGAGAAAACGAGATCAAGCGCGTACGGCACATGCGCCCACGTTGAGAAGGATGCATCATAAAGTTCCGCTTATCCACATGGTCGCCACCTGTTAACATCGTTTCAACCATTACCCGTAAGAACGATTAAAAATCGCTGTAGACAGAAAGGGGCGGGGGAGAGTCAGACCCAATACAAACATTTGAGAGGAGTCATATTATGAAACATTCAATATATTTATTGGTCATAGCAGCCGGTGCATTCCTGACCGGCTGTGTGTCGACATCAACCTTTGATGAAAAGTCGGCTGAACTGGCGGCCTGCGAGTCGCGCGCCAAATCCGAGCTGGCGACCTGCAATATCGCCCGTACCGAAGCCGAAACCAAGCTCGCGGCGGCCACGCAGGAGCTGGACGTGTACCATAAAGCGGCCGAGGCCAATAAGCAGAAGCTCGAGGCCGCACAACAGCGGGAGAGCCAGTTACGCGACCGCATGCAGAAGGAACTGACGGATAAGAGCGTTGAGATTGAGCAACTGCGCGGACAGCTTACGGTGCGGATGCTGGACAAGATCGTGTTCCGCTCTGGCAGCGCCGACATCCTGCCAGAGGGCATGGCGGTGCTCGACAAGCTCATGGAGTCCATTGCGGACAGCACCGACATTATCCGTGTCGAGGGCCACACAGACGACACACCGATCAGCGACAAACTGAAGGTGAAATATCCCTCGAACTGGGAGCTCTCCGCCGCACGCGCGTCCGCCGTCGCGCGCTACATCGAAACCAAGCACCATATCAATCCAAAGCGCCTCGAGTCCCTGGGCTTCTCCATGTACCACCCGGTGGCGCCCAATGACACGGATGAAAACAAACAACGCAACCGCCGCGTCGAGATCATACTGAAGCCGGTGGCCGATACAGAGTCCGTGCCGGCGCCTCCCAAAGTGCCCGAGACAACAGGCAAATTGCAATAGCCTGATCAAAGGGGGTGCATCGCGATTGCGATATATCCACGAGAGAACTGCGTTGTCGCCAGACATAACAAGACGTATGCGCCGCATGCGTTGGACGGCGTTTATCCTTGTGGCCATGTCGTACATGCTGGCGTTTTTCCATCGCGTCGCGCCGGCCGCCATTGCTTCTGACCTGCAGCAGGCCTTCAACGCCAGCGCCGCTGCCTTGGGTGGACTCGCCGCGACGTATTTCTACATGTACACCGTCATGCAGATTCCGACGGGGATTCTGGTCGATACCCTCGGCCCGCGGCGCATCGTCACGTTGGGCGGAGTGATCGCGGGCGCCGGTTCCCTGCTGTTTGGATATGCGACAACAATGACCGAGGCCTCGATCGGGCGGATGCTGATCGGACTGGGCGTGTCAGTAGCCTTCATCTCGCTGCTGAAGTTGAATGCGACGTGGTTTCACGACCGCCACTTCGGCACCGTCGTCGGCCTCACGTTGGTGCTGGGCAATATCGGTTCGATATTGGCGGCCGCGCCGTTGGCCTAGGTGCTGCAATTCACGACCTGGAACACGGTGTTTATCGTTTTGGGAGGGATGTCGTTCACGCTCGCGGTGCTCACTCGGCTATTCGTGCGCGATCATCCGGGTGAGGTGGTTTGCCGAGCCTGCGCGAAATCGACGGCCACAAGGCACACCCACCACACGAGGGCCACTGGTTTGAGGGCCTTGTGACGGTGCTCCGGAACCGTCATACATGGCCGATTTTCTGGTTGAACCTCGGTATCGGCGGATCATTCATTGCCTTCGCCGGATTGTGGGCGGTGCCGTTCCTGCGGGATGTGTATGGCATGGAGCGCGTGGCCGCGACGCTGCACACGAGTCTGATGCTGGCGGGTTTTGCGGTCGGCGCATTGTCAATCGGTATCCTGTCTGACTACTTGGGTCGTCGACGCCCGGTACTGATATTCACCGCCTTCGCACATTTGTTGTGCTGGCTGCCGTTGGTATTAATGTTGCCGATGTCACTCGCGATGAGCTATTCCCTGTTCCTGCTCATGGGCCTGAGCGCCGGGTGCTTTACCCTGAGTTGGGCGTGTGTAAAGGAAGTGAACAAACATGCGTTGTCCGGCATGGCGACCAGCGTGGTCAATACCGGCGTGTTTCTTGGCACCGGTATTCTGCAACCGCTGGTGGGCTGGACGCTCGACCGCATGGGCACGGCACGGGGTACCGCCGCGCAATATCAGCTGGGTATTCTGATCTTTTTCGCCTGTGTCGTGGCCGGCTTTGCCAGCGGCCTGCGCGTGCGTGAGACTTAATATTCCAGACTAAACGCGTCCTGCTGCAAGCTCAGACATCGAGCATTAGCTTGCGCGGTTTGCGCATGCCGGCGATCTTGCACGCCTGCTGCCCGTAGCCGTAAGGGAAAAGCTGGTAGAGGAATTTACGCGTGCCCTTGTCCTTGCCGAACTGCTTACCCAGTTCCTTGAGCACGTAGCGCGCCTCGGGAACCTGGCCGTGGCTTTCGAAATGTTCCCGCACATAACGCACCACTGCCCAGCGCGCCTCGTCCAGATCGAGCTTTTCACCTCGTGCGATGTGTTGCGCGAGGGATTCGTTCCAGTCGTGAGGGTCGAGGAGGAAGCCTTCTTCGTCCGTTTCAAATTTCTTGCCGTCGACTTCATGTACCATGCGTCGCCTCCGCGGTTGTGAGAAACAGGACAACCGGCATACCCGTGAATAAGATGAGGTTGTCCGGACAATCCTCATTATAAAACTTGTAGACCTATCCAAGCCCCGGAGGAATATTGCTTTGTTACTATCTCTTTTGGACAAAGCATGGATTTTCGCCGGTTTGTGAATGGCTTGCTGGTTGAATTTGCCCGTGACGGAATCTGCAAAACATGTGATATTTTCGCTGTGTAATGGAGACTGAAGAATACAAGCGAAGGATTCCCTGAGACCAGGTATCACCTGCGAATTGCGGTTTCATGTGCTGGAAACCAAAACCGTCCCGTATCTGCATCCGGAAGCGCCGGGCTGAACGGGAAATCTGCTACTTTTTCAGCTTGAGTGGATCGCTCGGGTCGACGTCCTTCTGGAAGGGTTTCTTTCGGTCAATGTTCGTGACCTGATAAACCTTGCCGATCCAATTGTTGATCACGGCCTCGGCGGTATCGTGCCAGGTGTTGTCGAGGTTTGGGACGATGATGGATTCCGGCAGCTCGGGCAATTTCGTCGCGCGGCTTTTGGCCCGGAGCAAGTGATCCTGGTGTTCCTCCAGGATCGCCTCGAGATGGAGACTGAAATAGTTTTCGGGGAACGGCGGATAATCTTCGCGCTCGCTCTTGATAAAGCGCGCCACCTCGCGCTTGTACTCCTTGAATAGGCTCACGGTGTCGTATTCCGGGTGCCCCTGGAAGAAAACGATGCGGAAACGATCCTCGCTCACCGCCAGATGCACGCCCGCGACCTCGCTTTCCACCAGGATATACAGCCCCGCGTCCTGGAACTGCTCGCGGTCGATCTGATTGAAACGCGAGTGTGGCACGTCGAAACGCGTGTTCACGTCACTGACCAGAGGGTGTTTGCGATCCATCACGCTGTGGGAATATACCCCCCAACGCTTGAAACCGAGATGGCGGCGTTTTTTGCCGTAGCGGAATTGCAGCACCGAGTGCGTCGCCAGGCATGAGCACAGCGTGGACGTGACGTTGTCGTAAGCCCAGTCGATCACCTGGTTGAGCGGCTTCCAGAAGGGTTCGAGCGCCAAGTCTGGCTGGGTCACGTTGGCGCCGGTGATGATGAGCGCATCCAGGCCCTGTTCCTTTATCTGGTCGAAGCTTTCATAGTGCTGGTTGACATAAGCCTCCGCTTCGGCACTGCGCTTGAGTTCCTTGAGCGTGAACGGGTGCATGTAAAACTGCGCGATCTGGTTCGACTCACCGACGAGCCGGAAGAATTGGCGCTCGGTCGCGGCCAGTGCCGCATCCGGCATCATGTTGAGCAGGCCGATGTGCAGTTCGCGGATGTCCTGGTGCAACGCGATGTCGCCCGGCAGTACGTTTTCTCCTTCCTGCCGGAGGCGCTCGAATGTCGGCAGCTTGGAATTGGCGACCAGCGGCATGGCGGGACCTAGGATTGTTTTTCCAGGACTTTTTCCACCAGGCGCAGGAAGCCGGCCTCATCGCGCACTTCCTTGAGTTCGTCGGTGCTGACGGTGTAGCCATGCTGGTCGGCGATGGCCTGATAGCGCGGCACGCGCGAATGGAACAAGCGCGGGAACATCCAGCGCACGAAATCATCCGGATCGATCTGCGCCACGTAGGATAATTTTTTCTCGTGCAGATAGATTTCCAGTTGCTCATTCAGGAACGCTTCGCGGTAATAGAGCGGCTTAGGGTCTTCCTCGGCACGGTGGATCAAGTCTTGCTCGTCTTTTTCAGTCGCGCGGATATACAGAATCAGCGTGTGATCGGCGAGGGCCTTGATGGTGACCGGATCGTCGAGCTCGCACAGGCTGCCGCCGGCGTCATTGACAAAATGCTTATAGCCGTAGATCTCGCGTGCTTTGCCAATGAATTCCGGGACGTCGCGCATGGTCGCGACCTCTGCCTGGCGGTGCAGTTCCTGGCGATGCTTGAACTCCTTAAGACCGAGCCCGCCCTTTTCTGGGTTGCCGAGCTTGCCGAGAAAACTCGACACCGGCTGAAGATTGTCCACAGTGATGTTGTTACGAATGTAAATTGAGTCCGAGCGCAACAATTCGCGCAGGAACGAGACTTGCATCGCCTGCTGCTTGATGTGGTCGAGGATGGCTTCGTCGAGATA
>JACXTT010005476.1_pt1 | contig 18424 bp, 18 predicted proteins | sample 9270951 | NCBI WGS metagenome assembly JACXTT01 (sample SAMN15532306, study PRJNA645909) | rock metagenome | isolation source: weathered quartz diorite | place: Puerto Rico | collected 2017-06-21 | reverse complement strand
AAAAGATCGAGATGAAATGAGTCTATGGAAATAAAAGAGGAAAACAAGCCATCGGCAAGAATCAGAGTAGAAATGGCGCAGAGGAAATACTGGTAATAGAATGAAGAGTTTCTATGAAAATCCCAAGACTTGAGAGTGCAAGAAGAGTAATAGATAGACGGGGAATAGTTTCTGCAGATGTCGTACTAGTACCATTAGAAGATGGTGACAGAACTATATCATTAAAAAAACTTGGGAAAAAGGTAATTACATTTGATCTTAATCCGCTATCTAGAACTGCTCAGACAGCTGACATTACAATAGTAGATAATGTTACCAGAGGAATGCAGATTCTAATTAAAACTTGTAAACGATTAAAACAAAATGGTCTGCATAAAAATTACAAGTTTAACAACAAGAAAAATTTGTCTGACTCTATTCTTGTAATGAAAAATAATTTGAGGAGAATGAGTCATGCCTAAATCTGTTAGAGACATTCTATCAATGAAAAATTCAAAAAAAATTACTGTCATCACTGCATATGATTACACAATAGCTCAGCTTTGCGACAAAGCTGGTGTTGACATTTTACTTGTAGGTGATAGCGCAGGAATGGTGATGTTGGGCTATGAAAATACGATTCCTGTTACAATGGAGCAAATGTGTCTTTTTACAGAAGCAGTTTCAAGAGGAAGACAAAGCGCCCTTGTTGTTTCAGACATGCCTTTCATGTCATATCAATCCAGCAAGTCTCAGGCAATTGAAAATGCTGGTAGATTGATAAAAGCTGGAGCAGAGGCGGTAAAACTTGAAGGTGGTTCTGAGATAAAAGAAACCGTTCGTGCTATAGTTGAGATAGGCATCCCTGTAATGGGACACATCGGGTTTCAGCCTCAAACAACTACGCTACAAGAAGGCTACAAGGTACAGGCAAAGACAAAGGATGCTGCACTGAAGCTAATTGAGGCTGCAAAAACACTTGAAGAGGCTGGAGCTTTTAGTATTGCCCTTGAAATGGTCACAAAAGAAGTTTCCAAATTGATTTCCAGTTCTATTGGAATACCTACAATCGGAATAGGCTCAGGACCGGACTGTGATGGCCAAGTACTTGTGGTCCATGATGTGCTAGGTCTTTACGAAAAAATAAAACCAAAATTTGCAAAAAGATACCTTGAGCTTTCTTTGAATATAGTAAAAGCTTTAGAATCTTACAAAAATGATGTGATATCAGGCAGGTTTCCTGGAACAGAACACTCTTTTTCAATGGACAAATCAGAACTTGAAAGGTTGAAGAAAGAAATTGTCTAGAAAACATCCATCGCTTGATATCATAAGTTCGGACGGAACCGAGCTATCTGGGAAAAAAATCGTTTTATGCATATCAGGAAGTGTTGCAGCATACAAAGCAATTGAGCTTGCGAGATTGCTTATGCGACATGGCTCTGACGTCACATGTGTTGCAAGTAAAGCTGCAACTGATTTAATCAATCCAAGTTATTTCAAATGGGCTACCGGAAATGAGGTAATAACAAAGCTAACAGGTGATCTGGAGCACATCAAAGTTGCAGATTACAAACAATCTGATCTGATTGTAGTTTATCCTTGTACTGCAAATACTCTTGGCAAACTAGCAAACGGAATTGATGATACGCCGATCTCTACCGTTTTGAGTGTTGGTTTGGGTTCTAAGATACCAATTGTGATTGCTCTTGCCATGCATCAAGCGATGTATGAAAATCCTGCAGTAATTAAGAATATAGAATTCCTAAGGAGAAAAATTGATTTTATTGCTCCAAATTTTGTTGAAGGCAAGGCAAAAGCTGCTGAACCTGAAGAGATACTTGATTTTGTACTTGGGAAATTTGGTGCCTCTACAGTTTTGAGAGGAAAAAGGATACTTATCACTGCAGGTCCCACGATAGAATACCTTGATCCCATACGAGTAATTACAAATCAGAGCACGGGAAAAACAGGCGTTTTGCTAGCATCGGAGCTTATCTCAGCGGGTGCAAAGGTCACTCTCATTTATGGTCCTGGTAAAGAATTACCTCCGAAAGGAGCAAAGGTGATCAATATTCAGACCCTGCAGGAAATGTTTAATGTGATAAAGAAAGAAATGAAGAAAAAATTTGACATTGTCATAATGGCTGCTGCAGCCTCTGATTATACTCCAGAAAAATCAAGTGCAACAAAAATTAAGAGTGATTTAAATAAAATTGTCTTAAAATTAAAAAAAGCTCCAAAAATAATCGATGAGATAAAGAAGATGCAGAGGGATGTTTTTCTTGTAGGGTTCAAAGCCGAAGTTCGCATATCGAAGGAAAATTTGGTCAAGGAAGCAAGAAAAAAGATCAGAGAGTCAGGAGCAGACCTTATTATTGCAAATGATATTGGAACAAAAAAATACAAAGATAATCCAGATTACAATAATGTAGTAATAGTAGACTCTAAGAATACCACAGAGTCTGGATGGAAAAATAAATCAAAGATTGTAAAATTTATCAAGAGTGAGATAGAAAAGCGGATTTCATAATTTTAGTGAGAGTGCTTCCATTTTTTACGCTGATAAATTAAAGTATGAGCCGGCATTTCAAATAGAATGCTAATTTTTAGGATTTGCCACTTTAACATTGAAATATTTCACAAGCCCTAAACCAATAAAAATAGCAGGAATGATCGCACTAAATTTTATTCCAATTGCTATCTCATCTGAATTAAGAGTTGTTGGACTATCAAAAGGCAGTTTTAATGCGATTTGGACAACTTCGTAAATCATAGTAACGAAAGCACTAACCACTATCCCAAGTCCTACCAAACGTAATTCCTTTTTCTCAATCATAGGATGATTTTATGTAGATTGATCTAAAAGTTGTCGGTGCAAATTTTGACCATTTTTTGTGCGTAATTGTTCATCTTTTTGGTCATTTTTAGGATCAAAATGTTTTACCATATGATTTATCAGCAATCCTAATAACAATCAAGAAAGGTGTCAGAGCAATTGAGAGACATACGGGGTGTAGCTAGTACTACAAAAAGATTCCAAATACCAATCATATTTGCACTAGTTGTCAGCATATTGTTTTTAGTTATTCCATCTGCATTGTCATCGCAAGTTCCATATCCACCCACAAATCTTTCTGCGATACCAATTTCTCCTACTAGTGTCAGTCTGTCATGGTCACTTCCGCAATACACTTCAGGATCACACATAACAGGTTACATATTAGAATGGAAGAGTGCACCGGATTACCATTATTCTCCAATTTCTGTAGGCAATGTTACAACGTATACTCACTCGGGTCTTACTACCGGTAATACTTACATTTACAGAGTTTCTGCATTAAACGGAAGCGGTCAAAGCGCTCCCTCTTCACCAGAGCAACAAGCTAGACCAACTAGTTCGTCTGCTCCACCAAAAAACATAGCACCAAATCCTCCCACTGGTCTTGTTGCAACTCCAGTTTCAGTATCTCAGCTTAACCTATCATGGAATCCGCCCACTTCTAACGGCGGATATCCCGTTACGGCATACAAAATTCAGTATAAGATAGATTCCGGTAGCTTTGCAGATCTAGTATCAAACACCGGCACAACAACAACTAGCTACTCCCACACTGGATTATCATCTACTCATACTTACACATACCAAGTCTTTGCAATAAATTCAGTTGGCACAAGCAATGCATCAAACACGGCAACTGCAACGCCTTCAGTTGTCTCCTCAATACCAAATCCACCAACAGGTCTTGCTGCAACTTCAACGTCCCCAACTGGTATCAGTCTATCATGGACTGCTCCGCAAAATAATGGTGGGTCTGCAATAATAGGATACAAAATAGAATACAGGATTGGTTCCGGTGCATATGCTGTCTTGGTTGCAAATACAGGTACTTCGACAACAACCTTTCTGAGCACAGGTCTGACAGCTGGTACAACTTACACTTATCGAGTCTCAGCAATCAATTCATTGGGTACTGGCAATCCATCAAATGAGGCCTCAGCAACGCCTACAAAGACTCTAGTTCCATCAGGGGTTACTGCAATTGCAGTTTCACCAACTGAAATTGACTTGTCGTGGAACCCGCCTTCGGAAACTTTTGGGCAAACAATCACTGGCTACAAAATAGATAGAAAGTTCTCCACAGGTGCTTTTGATAACATAGTAGAAAACACCGGTACGGCTACAAGCTATCCTATCACTGGTTTGACTACTGGTAAGACGTATACTTTTGTGGTTACTGCACTTTTCTCAGGCGGTGGCGAATCTAGCCCCTCGGCAGAAGCTTCTGCGACACCAACTAGCACATCTAAGCCACCTACGACATCTCCACCGCCATCCTCCAACCCGCCACCAGCGAATCCGCCTCCACAAACACCTTCGGTGCCAGATCCTCCAACGAGTCTTAATGCCACCATAAATTCTCCAACAAGTGTAAGGCTTTCTTGGCTGGCCCCAGCAAATGTTGGCAAACCTACTATAACAGGATACCAGATAGAATTCAAAATAGGTTCGGGTCCATGGTTAATCTTATCTTCAAATGTAGGAACTATCACAACATACTTGCACCCAGGATTAGCAAACGGTACGTACTTTTATCGTGTATCGTCGGTAAGCTTTTCAGGCTTAGGCAACCCGTCTACGACTGCATCTGTTACACTTGGCACTAGCAGTTCTACTACACCACCAGTCATAGAATCTTCTGGAGGTATGATGGTCATTGCTGGCACTGATTATTCCGTAAGATACAGCGCTACTGGCAGCAAGTTACTTGGAATAACTGCAGACCAAACTACATTCTCTTTGAATATACAGCTGCAAGCAAAAAATGATGGAACATTGTCTTTAGATCTTCCACGAGACTTGATTGATGCAAAGAAATCAGACGGTACTGATGATGATTTTATTGTAGTTACAGGAAAGCAAGTGTTACTCAAGTTCGATGAAGCAAAAGGCACATCACAGAGAAGTCTTACTATTAGCGTTCCAGCAGGAACCGATACAATAACAATTTACGGCACCCATGTAGTGCCAGAATTTCCTGTTTCAGTTCTTGTTTTAGTTATAGCTCTAGTTTCGGTAATATTTTTCTCAAAGACTATCAAAATTCAGAAACTAAATCTATAATTTATTCGGCCTGAGCAAGGGTAGTTTTGAAGGAAATATTATTGCAATTCATTATATTTGAAAACTTGACTTTGACAATTATTCTATTCTTTCTTATGCCAATTTTAAGAGTCTCAATTATAGAACTATATCTTTTGGTTATTCTTCCATTCTGAGTAATTTCATCTGGTGACACAAGAAGCCCTTCTCGAATTAGAGATCTTATTTTTCTATATCCTGACGTGTGAGCAACCTGACAGATATCTAGTATATCTGAAATAATCAGTGGTTTTTGTATAGTAGCTGCCATTAGGATTTTTTTCTTGTCATCATCACCAAATGCTTCTAAGAGAGTTTTCTTTTGATGTTTATCTTTTATAACAACCCAACTATCGTTATCATTTCCTAATACTTCGTTATTTGGCAATGGCCAGACACCAACCTGCATAAGTTTCAATTATACTGGTGGATTAAATCTAAATGTCTGACCGGAATTAATACAGATAAAGAAGAAATACTAATTTTAGATTCTTTACGTATAAACTGGAATATTTTATAGCACGACCAAATCCTTTGTGAATTTGTGCATTACCTCTGCTTTTTTTCCAACTATAATCGAATCTTCAATTCGCACACCAAATTTTTTTGGAATATATATTCCAGGTTCTACTGTTACGGCCATGTTTTTTGCTAGAATAGCTTTGCTTGTTGGTCCCAAATTTGGTAATTCATGAACTTCAAGGCCTATTCCATGACCTGTTGAATGAATGAAATACTTGCCGTATCCTTTCTTTTCAATTACCTGACGACATGAATCATCTACTGATTTGCAAGAAACGTTTGGTCGTACAGCTTGAAGTCCAGCCGCCTGTGATTGTTGAACTATTTGATAGACTTGTTTAGCTTCTTTAGAAATGGAGCCAAGACCAAAGGTCCTAGTTGCGTCAGAGACATAACCTTGGTATCGTAAAGTAAGGTCGACTACTATCATGTCTCTATCTTTGAATTCACGATTTGTCACCTGTGCATGTGGAAGTGCACTGTTTGGCCCGCTTGCTATAATCAATGGATTAAGCGTAGACTTGTATCCCGTTGCAAACATGCCTTTCTCCATGGCATATGACATCAATATGGTCTGTAGCCTAGCTTCAGATTGGCCTATCATTATCTCATCGGTACACAACTCGTACATCTCATCTAGTATCGAGGATGCTTTCTTGAGAAGAGCAATCTCCCGGCTGTCTTTTACTTCGCGTGCCCGGTAAAAAGGATCCGTAGATGACCTTACCACAGAAAGGGATCTTTTGAGAGTCTCAATGGTAGCATAGCTATCACTATCTGTACACACTTTTCTGCCTTTGAGTAGTTTTACAAGTGTAGCAAGTGAGCCTTTTCCACGCTCAGATTTTATTACTTCACTATCAGTGGACTCTTCTTTTGCACGGCCCATCTCAAGCTCAGGCGCTATTATAGTAGAGCCATTCTTGTCTAGTATGCCAATTGCCTCACCCCAGAAACCAGTCATGTAAAATAAATTCTCAGGTTCAAATGCAACTATAGTATCGCATCCTAGTTTATTGCAAAATTTGAGTAGATTCTTTTGACGTTCTCGCATTACCATGGATTTTGTCATTTAGTATTTTAGACTTGCTGGAAGGTTTAGATAAAGGAATTAGGCTGTGTGTTTTTGTGGAAGAAAAAAAGAAAGTAGTAGCATTACTGTCGGGAGGCCTTGATAGTAGGCTAGCTGTAAAAATGATGCAAAACCAAGGATTTGATGTCACAGCTGTTGCAATCAAGACTCCATTTTGCGATTTTGATTGTGGAAGAGGATGCGGATTTGAAATAAGAGAAACAGCTGATATGTTAGGCGTTGATCTTAGGACAGTTTATCTTGGTGATGAATACATAGAGATGCTCAAGCATCCAAAGTATGGATTTGGTTCTGGCATGAACCCTTGTATTGATTGTAGAGCAATGATGTTCAGAGCTGGCAAAAAAGTAATGGAAGAGATTGGCGGCGAATTTATTATTTCAGGCGAGGTTTTAGGTCAAAGACCAATGAGTCAACATGGTCCTGCTCTAAGAACAATCGAAAAAGAGTCTGGACTTGAAGGGAAGATAGTCAGACCACTCTCGGCATCCTTGCTTCCACCAACAGAACCTGAAACTAGAGGTCTGATTAAAAGAGAAAACCTTGGCATGATTCGTGGCAGATCAAGAAAAGAACAGCTAAAGCTAGCTAAAGAATTTGGTTTTGAGAACCCACCGAATGCAGGTGGTGGCTGCCTTTTAACAGATCCAGCGTTTTCAATTAGGGCAAAAGATCTCTTCGCGCATGTAGAAAATCCCACAACAAATGATATTGATCTTCTAAAAATTGGAAGACATTTTAGATTTGATTCCCGAACAAAATTAATAGTTGGAAGAAACAAAGATGAAAATGAATTGTTACAGGCGTTAGCACTCGATGGCGATATTTTGTTTGAAGCAAAGGACCATGTTGGGCCAATATCATTGCTTAGAGGTGATGATTCTGAAAAAAAATTGAAATTAGCGGCGGCCATAACATTGCGTTATTCTGATGCACCAAAGAATACGGCTGAAATAGTACTGATGCAGAAAAGGGAGTCAAAATCGGAAATTTCAGTCTTCCAAATTGCCGAGTCAGACTATCTACAATACAGAATTTAGCTGCACAAGCTAGTCTGTGAACTGCAATTGACTAGCAAGACTTTTTGAGGAAGTTCCTTTCATATCATTAGTATGCAGACCCAAAAGTCTCCGACGTACCTTAAGGCAATAACTCTACGGGACTATAACGATGTCCATAGTGTAAAAGATGACATAAAAAAAGGGATGATTTTAGTTCTAAGAGTTACGCCGCTCGCACAAAAAAATGTCGACGAGTTGCGAAAAGCAGTTGAGGAAATCTATAGCATTGCAAAAAATGCTGATGCTGATATTGCAAGACTTGGTGAAGAAAGAATTATTGTGACACCTGCTGGTGTGAAAATCTGGCGGGCAGAATACGACTTAAAGTAATCTTAGTCCTTCTTGAACTTGTGGACAGGTTGTTTGAATTCTAAACATTCTATGAATTGAGCTAGCAAGGTTCTCACATTTTCGTCTTTCACCATGGTTTACTATTACTCTCCTAAGCTTTGGTCTCAGTCTATGAACATATGACATTAGCTGATTATAATCACTATGACCACTAAATCCATCTAGTTTTTCTGTGGAACAGTTGATGTTGATTACTTCTATTTTTCCTTCCTTGTTCATCACGGATACTTGTCTTGAACCATCAAGTACTCTTCTTCCCAAAGTTCCATTTACTTGATATGATACAAACAAGATCTTGTTCTTCTGTACTGGTGCAATGTTCTTGAAGTATTCTAATACTGGTCCGCCTTCTAGCATACCAGAAGTTGCCATGATAATACATGGTCCTTCACGCAAGGGTTCTTCTCTTGCATCGGAATGTTCTATATTTGTAAAGTATTCAGAATCAAACGGGTTCTCATCTGTTTCTAAGATCTTTTGTCGTAAATCACGGGCGAGATACTCTGGATAGGCTTCATGAATTGCAGTTGCTTCTGAGATCATACCTTCCGTGAAAACTGGCGCTTCTATCAGTTGTCCTAGTTTCATGTATTGATTTATTACCATCATGAGCTCTTGAGCGCGGCCTACTGCAGGAATTGGAATTAAGACTTTACCTCCGTTTCGTAGTGTTTCATTTACTGATTTGATAAATGCGCCTTCTACTTCCTCTCTTGTAGGCTGAATGTCTTCTTTAGCACCATAAGTACTCTCAATTAGCAGAGTTTCAATTCTTGGAAAGTTCCAAGACGCACTCTCAAATAGCATAGATTTACCGTACTTTAGATCGCCTGAATAGACAAAATTATGATTGCCATTTCCTATATGAAAGTGACAGCTAGCAGAACCTAGAATATGGCCCGCATTTGAGAATACTAATTTGATATCAGGTGAGATGTCGGTTACTGTGCCATACGATAATGGAATGGTCTGTTTCATTACCTGTTTGACGTCCCTTTCAGAGTATAATGGAACCTTGCCTTGTGCGGCTGCTACCTTGATTGCATCTAGTTGAATGAGGTTCATCATGGGTAGAGTAGGTTCTGTGCAGTAGACCGGTCCCTTGTAGCCATACTTGAAGAGGACTGGCAGAAATCCGGTATGGTCTAGGTGTGCATGGCTTATTACAACTGCGTCTAGCTCGTCTAGTGTGATATTTGCCCAGTCAAGGCGAGGAAACGCTTCCATTGGGCTTCTGGCGCCAGGATTTACACCACAATCGACCAATATCTTGGACTCGTGTGTTGTAAGCAGCATACATGACCTTCCTACTTGACTGAAGCCTCCTAATGTAATTAGAGAAACTTCGGCATCTTCAGAAAGTTTTGGCCGAAAGATCTGCTCACCCACTTGGCGGAGGTGTTTGCCTCGTTCATTCGATGAAATTTTGAGATTATAGTTTATAGTTTGAATAGTTTGAGATTGAGCTGTAGTAGCCTTTCTTATTCTAATTCTCCAACCTGTATTTGAGACAAGGTCTGCCATGTTAAAGACTTCAGGATTATTTAGCAGCCATGGTCGCTTTATTTCAACTGTCATCTCACCTATTGCAGTATCAAAGAAAGTGCCTTGAAGTTCCGCATCTTTTGGGAGCATTTGAGTAAGAATCTGCCTTGACTCTTCCTCGCTTTTTCTAATTGATTCTTCTGTTCGTACAACGATTCTCTTTTTTATGATGTTTACCATGTTTGAAATTACTTCGTTGTGCTCCATTAGATATCTTGGATTTTTTGTATAGATTGCAATTCTTGGTCCTTCATAATCTATTTTTGTGACATCAGCTTCTTTTGGAATACTTTGCAGTATAGTTCCCATGATATTGGGTGCGGGAGATAATTCTCGTTGTTGTGCTTTTCTTTGCATTAAATCACTAAAGTGTAATGATGGCCTTTTTCTGTTCTTTTGACAAGAGTCTGTATCCTTGCTTGTCTATTATTGCGACGTTTATTCCGTCACCAGTTCCAATGTTTCGTGTTATTGCAGCTTTTACCGCTCTTAACGCAATTATTTTTCCTTCTTCTACGGTAAGGCCATCTTTGTATTCACTTTCCAAGAGACCATATGCTACTGGTGAACCGCTTCCTGTTGTCACATATTTTTTTTGGTCTAGTGAGCCAAATGGATCTATGTTGTAAAGTGATGGACCTTGTTTGTCGTATCCTCCCACCAAGATATCGGCGATAAAGCCATAGTATCTATTTTGGAAGAAGATTAGCGATGCAAGCCTTGCAATTGATTTGATTGGCAGATATTCTTGCTTTTCAATTCTGTGGATGTTTGAATGATATCTCAAAATATCTGTTATATTCTGGGCATCTGCAACTCCACCTGCCATTGTCATGCCAGCATGATTGTCTATCTTTTGGATCTTCATCGTGTTGTTATTTGCTATAAAATATCCTGCGCTTGCTCTCATATCTGCGCACAAGACTACACCGTCAGTACAGGTTATACCTACTGTAGTTGTTCCATGTAGTGTGTGTTGTTCAATATAGTCTGACAAATAACATTCTTCCCTAACTAGAGATACCTTCGATTAGGTTTTCACTTGTTTAAATAACTTTGTATTATCAGGGAAAATCGATAAATAATGAGGCTTCAAGTTCAATCCATGCCTTCTCATGTAATGGAATTGCCAAGGAAAATAGTCATCGGTGAGAAAAATATCAGTGATATTGGAAACTTTTTGGCAGGTCTTTCTAATCCAAAAAAAGTCTCAATTGTTTCAGGAGATCAGGTAAGAAAGATCACATACAAGAAGGTAGCCTCGTCGCTTTCTGATTCGAAGATAAAAAATGTCTGGCATCTTAGCAAAAGCAATGATGTAACGTCTGCAAAAAAAACTCTTGAGCAGATAAAGAAGGACAAAAGCGACTTGATAATTGGGATAGGCGGCGGCAGGTCTGTTGATATTGCAAAGATGATTGCATTTACATTAAAAAAATCATTTGTAAGTATTCCAACCTCGGCATCCCATGACGGTATAGCTAGCCCCTTTGTTTCATTGCGCGGGGATAAGCCATATTCCATAATTGCGACTGCGCCACTTGGAGTCTTTGTTGATATTGAGATCCTAAAAAAGGCGCCTCGAAAACTACTTGCTAGTGGCTGTGGAGACCTTATGGCCAAAGTAACTGCTGTCAGAGATTGGGAACTTGCAAGAGACAATATTGGTGAATATTTTGGCACTTATGCTGCAAACCTAGCTTCAATGAGCGCCAAGATAGTAATAGACAACTCGAAGAATTTCAAAAGAAAACCGGACGTAAGAATGATTGTGGAAGCATTGATCAGTTCAGGTGTTGCTGCATGTATTGCTGGAAGCAGTAGACCTTGTTCAGGGGCAGAGCATCTTTTTTCCCATGCAGTTGATTATCTTAAACCAGGAGTTGGATTGCATGGAGAAAAATGTGGGATTGGTGCTATTTTGATTGCAAAGCTTCAGGGTCTGGACTGGAAGAAGATTATTACAATGTTAAAAAACGTAGGTGCGCCCACTACGGCAAAAGAGATTGGTCTTTCTTCTCAAATTCTATCAAGAGCGCTAACTATTGCACAGTCATTGAGACCTGAACGATACACTATCCTAAACCAGATTAAGATGAATGAAGAAAAAGCTCTTGCTTTGGCAAAAAGTACTGGTGTATTGTAGTTTAAGCTGCCTTTGGTTGTGCAGGCTTGGCTTCGGCTGCTTTTTGTTCAATAGGTTTTGTCTGAGGCGGCTCCTGTTTTGCCTTGTTATAAGTTTCAATAAAGTTGACCTTGTCTAGCTTATTGACAAACTTGATAACCTCGTTTGCAATTGCACGCTTGACAACCTGTATACCTTCCATCATCATCGCTTCTTCTGGAATTACGATATCAACTTGTGTTTCCTTTATCTCAAACTTGAGCTTTGATTCATCTAGAGGGAATCTTCGTTTGAGCAGTCCCATAATCTTGTCTTGATCAGTATCAAGGGATTTTATTACGTTTAGATCATACAAAATTGTTCTTCCCGCAAACCTATGATTGTAATCAACTTGGACACGTCCCGAGCCGATAAATCTGATAATTCCAGTCTTGTCATCAATTTCGATAGTGTCGCCAACAGATACTTTCTCTGCATCATCTCCAAGTTTTCGTAAAGGAATCATTCGGACCTTAGCAGGGTCTCTTGTTCCAAATCCTTTCTCTGGTGGCACTTCAATTGTTAGCTTGTCACCAACATTTGCATTAAGAAGAGCATCGTCTAGTCCCTTTAGCACCCACGACTCTCCGACTGATATCAGTCGTGGTTGATACTTGACATTTCCATCATAAGTTGAGTTTGATTTAGCATCAGCTTCTCTTGTAGTCTCAAAGATCTCGTTTGTGTCTTTTACTTTTGCAGTATAATCTACTAAAACTAAGGTACCTTTTTGGAAGGCCAACGTCATCGATCCTTTTAGTTCCTTATATTAAGTTAACAATGAATTAGAGTGATTTTAATTTCTCTTCAGCTACTTTGAGTGCTTCTGGATTTGTTTTGTATCCCATCATGTCAAGTGTAGATGCAATTGCAGAGATTGCTCTCATAACATGATATCTGGAAACTTCACCCATGCATCCAACTCTAAACACTTTGCCTTTAAGATCACCAAATCCACCAGCGACAAGAACTCTAAACTTTTCAGACAAAGTTCCTCTAAATGTTTTATCATCTAATCCCTGAAGATAATTTAATGCAATTACAACTGTTGAGCGAGCATCTTCATTTGCAAAAGGTGTAAGACCTAATGCACTCAAACCACTGTAAAGTGCGTTTGAGCAAACTCTATGTCTTTTTACTCGGTTGTCCATTCCCTCCTCTAAGATGATATCAAGTGCTTCTCTGTACGCATAGAGTAGTGGCAGAGCAGGAGTAAATGGTGTCTCTTTGTTATCATCATAGTACTTGAAGTATCTTGCCATGTTAAAGTAAAATGTAGGAGGTGGATTTGCAATCATCTGTTTCTTAGCTTTCGGGCTAACCGCTATTGGCGAGATTCCAGGTGGCGCTGCAAGTGCTTTTTGTGCGCCTGCGACACATACATCTACTCCCCATTTGTCCATGTGAAATTCCTCGCCGCCCACTATTGATACGCCATCTACTACATAGAATGAATCGTTTCTCGAGGTAAGACTTGAAACCTTGTCAAGATATTTGACCATTGTTCCAGTTGAAGTCTCGTTCCATACAACATAGAATGCTTTTACATCCTTGTTGTTATCAAAGGCCTCTTTTACTTGATCAAAACTAGCGTTTTGGCCAAACGGCGTGCTAAGTCGTATCACATTTGCGCCTTGCCATTCTAGCATTGTTGCAAGTCTTCCACTGAATTCACCGTTAACTGGAATTATCACTTTATCACCTTTTTTTATCATGTTTACAACGGCTGCTTCGACTGCTCCAGTGCCAGAAGCACTAAGTGCTACTACATCGCCTTTTGTATCAAACACTTTTTGGGTTTTTTCAACAACATCGGTGTATAATTTTACAAAATCTTTGCTTCTGTGATTTATCATATGAGTAAACATAGCTCGTGTTACTCTTTCCGGAACATTTGTTGGTCCTGGAAGCATTACTAAATATTCCAAATAAATTCTCCATTCTTTACGGAAATTACCCAATATTTATAATTACAGAATCTTGGATAGTCGGGCTTTGGCATTTATCTTTAGTAGTAATTTTTTTGTTCCCTCTGGAACAAGCTTTGACCAATCACTTTCTAAAGAGATCATCCCACGAATGTTTGTACCTGATATCTTGTCTCTTTGCAACATGGGAACCTCAATTGTGTCAATTCCTCTTTTTTTATAGAGTGAAATTGTAAATTCATCATTTGAGAATACTGTGTCATACTTTGGAACAATCGAGTCTACATGATACGTCCATTTCTCGTGATCCCCGATATCTGGTATGTAAAATATCTTGACTCTTTTTAGCGTATCAGAATCAAGTGATGAAATAATCATTTCTTTTCTTTCATCCGCGGTAAATGGGTTCTTCTTTTCATTGTTCTTGTTCGAACTTCCTATTCCTATCCAGAGGTTTTCAACTTTTGACAGACAAAAATTTACAGCCGCTAAATGTCCTTTATGGAACGGCTGAAACCTACCTATTAGAAGACCATTCACGTCCAGCTTTCGCGGCACTTGTTTAAAAAACCATCATCCATCAAAATACTCTAAAAGTCTAAAAAAATGTCTTTATGAAAAGTGTGATGACAAATGAAACTGCTGCACTTGCTGGTATAGTGATTATCCATGCCCACACAATTCTTTTGCCAAGCCCCCACCTTACTGCAGACATTCTTCTTACAGCTCCAACTCCCATTATAGAGCCTGAAATTGCATGGGTTGTGCTTGCCGGAATACCAAGCCATGCAAGAACAGCAAGAATGCTTGCTGCTCCTGTTTCCGCTGAAAAGCCTTGGTATGGTTTCAGCTGGGTTATCTTAAGTGCCATGGTTTTCACTATCCTCCATCCACCAAAGAATGTTCCAAGACTAATAGCTGCTGCCGCCATTAAAATTACGTAAGATGGAATTTGGAATTTTGTGATAACACCTTGTGTGAGAAGAATAAGAGCTATAACACCCATCGTCTTTTGTCCATCATTTGCACCATGTGTTAGAGAAAAATAAGTTGATGAGACAAGTTGTAACCTCCCAAAAACTGAGTTGACCTTATTTGGTTTTGCTTTGGCAAATGTGGCCATTATCAATAACGCTATAAGGAAAGCGACTATCAAGCCAACAACTGGTGAGATTACGATTCCCATGAGTACCTTACCTATACCTTCAAAAAGTATTGCCTTAGTTCCTACTCCTGCCAAACCAGCTCCTATAATTCCTCCAACTAGAGCATGACTACTAGAAGTGGGCAGACCGAGTAACCATGTAATGATATCCCACACGATTGCGCCTGCCAAGGCACCAATAATAATCTCGATAGTAACAAAATCAGGATTGATTATGCCTTTTCCTATAGTTGTTGCTACAGCTACTCCAAATAGAAACGGTCCTATGAAATTGGCAACTGCGGCGATTGCCACAGCTTGAAGAGGTCTTAGAATTCTAGTTCCTATTATAGTGGCTATCGAATTTGCTGCATCATGAAATCCGTTTAAAAAATCAAATGCAAGTGCTGCGATTATGGCTACTATTGCGATTTCTAGCATAAAAAATCTAAGTGTATTTGAGAACGACGTCTTCTATAGAATCGGCGACGTCAAGACACCTGTCAGAAGCTCCTTCTAACGCCTCATAGGTGTCTTTGAGTTTTATTATATTGATAACATCGGTTGTCTCTAATAGTTCGCCCACAGCTTTTCTATATATATCGTCTGCATTATGCTCGATTTCACTAATTTTACGACAATGTTCAATTATAGATTTGTCTACCTTAAGTTTGTTCAGTCTTGTAACCATGAGATTGATTTCTTTTGTAGAATTATGAATCTCTTTTGCTAACTCTGCCATATAAGGTGGGACTGATTTTATCTTGAAATTAACTATCCTTCCTGATATGCCCTCGATATAATCAATGATGTCATCAGTCTTTGAAGCAATTCGGGATATATCTTCGCGATCTAATGGAGTAATGAATGTCTTGTTTAGTTCTTCAAAAACTGAATGTGTAAGTTTATCTGCTTCTCTTTCAATTTTTTTTATTTGTACATGAATTTCATTTAATCTTTGAAAATCGTTGAACAGATCTACTAGTAATTTGGCTGCATCTTCGGCTTTACAAGCAAGCTCATTTAAAAGTGATAAGATCTCTTTTTCATTTGATTTTATCCACGAAGTCCATTGCGTCATAGTCTGGACTTAGTTTTCATAGTTAAATGTCTGTTGTATATATGACATGTGAACTATATAGTTACTTTTACACCCCGCTAGTTACAATTTCCTTCAAGCTAACTAGGCTACGATGGCTATTCTAGAGTTTCTAGCAAAAAATTCTATAAAATAAAAGCAATTGGAGTGGAGTTGCTCAGAGGATTTCCTTCCGCACTTTGTACATATTTTTTGTATCGGTCTCCTGCACTCGGAACATTGTGAGTACCCTCTTAATTCTGTTCCACAATTACGGCAACTTTCATCAGGCATTCATCAACCACGATTCTAAAGATATTCAAGGTTTTTCTTTAGTCATTTGCATTTAGTTACTATATTCATTATAGTTAGTATTAGGGCCTATTTTGGGTTCTCACAGATACTTATCTTCATAATTTTTGAAATCTAATCTATACTAAATGATAAAAAAGAAGGTAGGGAGGTTCTAAGGACTACCAGTTGAAACTGGTGCCGACGAACCATCATATGCAAAGAGTTGCTGCCCATGGAATTTTATTTGAGCAAGACCGCGCTTGTCTAATTCTTGTACTGCATCTGGAAGCGGTACATACAGCAGTTGTTTCGAATACTTTTGTCCATCAGTAACAAACCAATACAACATGTGAACCAAATCTTGTGCTCTTTGTTGATCCATTCCCTTGATCTGGTCAAGATCACCGTTTACCAATAGATAGGTAAATGTAGAGATTGGATACGAGTTAGCACCTGGTGCATCATTGATAGATACCTTGCTCCAAACGCCAGTAGATTCCGGCAGGTTCTTAATTGCTTTTGATGCTGCTGCAAAAGTTGTGTCTACGGTAGCGTTCAGAAATGCAGTTTTGTCGTGATTTTGAACAAATGCATATGTCATAGGAACGTTTGTGCCAGTGGTGATCATGTAATTCTGCTTGGCGTATGCCAATTCTACATAGCCCATTGACCAAGGCACTTTCTTCACTATTGCTGCTATTCCTGCATTACCTGAGCCTCCAATTCCTGCAGGCCATGGAACAGAAGTTCCTTGTCCTACTTTATCTTTCCATTCTGGACTTACCTTTGAGAGGTAATCAGTAAAGGCAAAGGTTGTACCTGACCCGTCAGAACGATGTACAAGAACAATCTTGTTTCGCGAGAGGGTGATATTTGGATTCAGCTTCTTAATTGCTGGATCATTCCAGGTAGTAATTTTACCCATGAAGATATCTGCGATAACCTTTCCAGTAAGCTTAAGTCCACTTTTTGGCAGTTCTGGGAGATTATATACAACTACTATTGCACCCATCGTTTCAGGGATATGCAAAGTGTGTATTGGAGCAGTTTTGAGGTCTGAAGGTTGGAGCGGTGCATCTGATGCCGCAAAATCAACTTTTTTTGTAGTGAATAGTTTTATGCCAGCCCCACTTCCTACCGGTTGATAATTCAACGTAATGCTAGGATACTCGCTGTTATACGAAACTCTCCATTTGTCAATTAATGGATATGGAAAAGTTGCTCCTCCTGCATTGTACGCATAATTATCTGTGCTTTGCGGTTCTGGTGGTGTTAGCACTGCATGTGCACTAAGTGATGTCGTTGGTATTATTAGGATAAGCATTAATGCTAATCCTAGGAATATTTTTTTCGTCATTAAGTCTACAGCGGATCTTTATTTATTTACAAATAATCGTCATAGATTATGTAATTAGCTATATTCTACGTAGCTCTATGAAAATGAAGCGCGATCACTATACGTTATGAAATAATGTGTTTTTCAGAAATTATAATTTGAATGAATTCAATATTCTTAAATTAAAATAAAAAAAGGAATTTAGATTTTTTGTCGTAATCCTAATCTTCCTTTAACCGAAATTGCAATTATTGATATGATTGCAATTGCAAGGATTAGAGTTGATGCTGGACCGAATTCTGGTACTGAACCACTGTTAAATGCTATCTCTGATATGGCTTGTTCATCTAGCTTTACTACCGAGTCAGGGAGTGGCACATAGAGTAATCCTGATGAATATTGTTGTCCATCATGAATTGCCCAAGTTAAAAAGTCCACTACGGCCTTTGCTTTTTCTTGCGTCATACCACTTACTTGTGAGAGATCCTTGTACACAAGTAGATAGGTAAAGGACGATATCGGATACGAATTTGTTCCAGGCTCATTCACTATCGAAACTTTACTCCAATCGCCATCCGGAGAAGGAAGCGATGTTGCTGCAGCACCTGCGTCAGCAGCTATTGTATCAAGAGTAGGTTCAACGAAGGCTGTTCCGTCAGCATTTTGTACAAAAGCATAGGTCATGTTATTTTGCATTACGTACGCAAGTTCGATGTATCCTATACCATATGGAGTACTTTTTACCACTCCTGCAACTCCTGCGTTACCCTGAGCTCCTACCCCTAT
>JACXTT010005475.1_pt1 | contig 18425 bp, 21 predicted proteins | sample 9270951 | NCBI WGS metagenome assembly JACXTT01 (sample SAMN15532306, study PRJNA645909) | rock metagenome | isolation source: weathered quartz diorite | place: Puerto Rico | collected 2017-06-21 | reverse complement strand
AGTCCGCCGGTCGTGCCCCGACAGATCCAGGCCTGCGCGTAGCCGAGAAAGCCTTTCTCATCGGCGATCCAGTCGCCACCCACGCGTGTCATCACGTCGTGGGCGTGGGCATCGGGCACCGTGAATCGGAACCAGCCCAGGCAGCACGTCCAACTCATGGTCGCCTCCGCTGACTCCTGCGAGCCGTCTGGAAATTGCGCCCCCGTTTTACCAATCGGGGGCTTTTGGTTCGGGCGCACCGCCGGCTTTCGCCGCCGGGCGCGCTATCCAAACCAAGGTCTCGCTGTCCGGTCAGATCGAGTCCATGCTCTCGCATTGCATTTCGCACTTTCTCCAGATCGAAGAAATAGAGTTTGCAAAGTTTTTCGTATGGGATACGTTTGCGCCGGTACGCCCGACGGATCGTCGTGATGTGAACGTCGAGAGCTTTTGCCAATTCCTTCGCTGTGAGTAACATCCGCCTTTCTTCTCCTTTTCTAACAGCACCGAGCGTCGGCGCTGAACCTACGCGAGCGATCTCGCTCTGGGAACTATGCTTAAGGATGCTTAAGTGCGCTTTAGAATGCTTTAGGGTGCTGAAGGGAGCAGGACTCCGTGGCAGGGAGCTATGCAACTTCGATGCAGCATATATAGGAACACTAAATATAATCACGAAGGGGCGATGGTGGGTATACCACTCTAGGGGGGATCAATAGTCGGAGCAATGGTGTCAAAAAGTGCCCCCTTGCTGAACTTCAGCAAGCAGGACAGAGGGACTGCGCGATGAAGCGGGATGTCCAACGACTCCGCTGGACTCACACATGCGCTGCAAGGACGTACCTGAAGCTTGATCTTGTGGAGATCGGCATCGGGTCACATACGAACCTCACCTGCCCGCACTCACATTGACTTCCAGCGCGGGTGTAGGTTAAGAAGAACATATGGGCCCAGAAGCCGTGTTCTTCAATGACCGATCCTCCTGCCGTTCGCCCCTGCCTGATGACTCCCCGCTCTCCTAAAAACCGTTGAGAGCCAGAGGCCTGGATTCATGAACCGTCGAGTGCCCATGTGCAAAGTCGCGGCGACAACCAGTTAATCGGGGCCTCGGAACGGATGGGCAGTGGCTGCTGGAAATACCTCAGTATCTACGCGGGTCTGCTCTTCTGTGGCTTAATGAATCCGCTTGGATCATGGGGGGAGTCGACCGCGCTGCCAGACGATGCACGGGAAATTCTCAAAGCGGGAACACGAGAAGCTAGTATAGCGGCGGGATTCTGGCAGGCCGTGAAATTTGCCAATCATGCCCCGTCGTTGGATCGGAGCGCGGTCTTCATCTTACCAAAGCTCGGCATGATTGTGACCGATGAACTCCGGGCCGGCCTTGCCAGTGGCAATCTTGAACTGGCGATTGAACCGCTGTTTGCCAGATTCACGCAACCAGTTGCCGCGGAGGCCGCTGGTGGGAGCCTGTTGATCCAATACAATTTGCTGTCATTCGGACGCTGGGTGCCGTTTTGGGATGTGGGAGCCGGCATGCTGTGGACGAATCTGGCTCCTCGCATTCCCGAACAGAGTACCCAGTTTAACTTTCTCTTGGAGACGGGTCCGGGAGCGCACTATTTTCTGACCACATCCCTCGCGGTGACAGCCGGTGTGCGCTACCATCATATTTCAAATGGCGATCTCGGTCAGCGCAATACGGGGCTCAACGCCGTCCTGGCCTATTTCGGCGTCTCGTGGTTCTTGCCTCGCTAATGCCAGCCGCTTCGCTGTCGGAACCCCCTCCCATCACCGGATGCAACCTATATCGTGGGGCTCTGTTTCGGGCCACCCATCCCAAAGGATCTGGACTCGGAGAATGGCGGCAGGTCAGAGACCAGACGGGCACGAAAAATACGTGCATCGCCCCGTTCGATGCTTGCGTCTCGTGAGTGACCCTCCTAAAATGAGTTTCCTTGCAAGATTCCATGCCGTTCACCATTCGTTCCTACCGTCTTTCCTGTGCAATGCGCCGTCACCTCCAACGCTGGTCCGTTCCTCGAGCTGCCCATGCGGGTGGGTGGTCTCTGGTAACGCTCCTGTTGCTGACTAGTGGCCCAGTCTATGGGGCGTGGATGTGGATTCTTCACAACGACCAAGCAGGAGTGACTCTCTACGTCGATCCAGACTCTCTTCGGCGCACAGGGGATCGAGTAAACATGGTGGAATTGATCGATTACGAGACAAGACAAACCATGGCAGGCACCTCGTATTTGTCGGCAAGACTGCAACGTGAATACGATTGCGTTCAACAGCTCCATCGGACGCTTACACTGACGACGTTGTCTGGCCAGATGGGAACCGGCAAGGTGGTTTCGACCAACTCAAACGAACAAAAGTGGGAACCAGTTGACCCCGGTAGTATTGCGAGACGTCTGTGGACAGTGGCCTGCCACAAGCCGTAATCGCGCAGTCCCCTTCATGGACTCCACGCTGTTGGCGCACTGCTTCGGCCGTTCGACAGTCATCTACCGAAAGGCCTTGGGAAACTTGCCCACGCGCTATTTTGCCACTTGCCACGCCCTCCTGGTGCCAAGTGTGCCAATCCGTCGTGTCTTGCTTTAGGGATTCAGTCCAGGCCTGTCGAAAAGCCTCGGGAGTTCACCAAGTCTCTACTGCCGGGCGAACGCTGGTTGTTGGTGCAACCCGGAAGCTATAAGTTCTTGTTTGGTCAAGCGATCACCAAGGGATTCCATGATCTCCGCCATGTTGAGCTGCAATTGCACCTCCTTCTTATCTCGGACTGCCTCAGGCAGTGTTTTGAGGGCGCCCCAGGCGTACACCGACTCCTCCATCGCCTGCCAGATCGGATAGCCTTGCCTCGTCTCAAAGGCGCGGGCTTCCACCCGCACCAGGCGCATGGCCACGCCGAATAGATAGTCTCCACCAAAAAAGATGGCCGAATTGGTCAGCACTTCGACGCCTGCATTGGCAGGATGCCGATGGGATTCCAGGCGGTGGCTCGGCCGAGCGCGATGGTTCCCGCCGAGAGATCCGCGACGGCCCCCGCGGTCAACCACGGCCAGCGGATTTCGCCATAGCCCAAAATACTCCAGGCGACGACCAGGTCGGCTCCCAACCGACGACGGAACTCGGTGAGCTGGGTCTCATTCGGCAGCTCGTTGGGTTTCATCTGTAAGTCCTCAGCCAGAGCATCTGTGTCTGCGAGTGGGATAATTCGAAACCCTTGTCCCGTGGCTAATCGACTCACGAAGACCCAGCGGGCCCCTTGCTGAATCTCCCGTAAGCTTTCAGCCAGCAGTGCTGATTCCTCCTCGGACGACAAGGCCCCCTCCACCGTTTTCACGGCCGAGAGCCTGGTGATTTCAAGATCAAAACGAAAGGGCACGATGGCCACGGAGGGGCGTTCGTCCACCGTCTCCACCTTGGATTGAACAGCAGGCTCAAAGGCGACACAGCCGGCGAGCAGTGTTCCTAACAGAATCGATCCAAATGGAATCGGCCAAACGGAGTGGAGAAAGAACCTCATGATAGCCTCCCGTAAAATGGTACGAGTGAGCGAATCAGCGGCGCGCCACTCCCCGCTCGCCCAGGTCAGGGCGTCCGTACCGCGCCGTCCTCGACGGGGGGGGCCGATCTGATCCGATACACAGAGAGCCGTTGGTAGAGTGGTTGTGAGGGGGGGCCGTGCGGCATCAGCCACTTGGACTGATGCGCGGAGTTCAAGAAAAGAGAGGATACTGGTTCTGTGACTGCTAGGATGAGAGTGGCAGAGCTGGGTGCCTCGACACTCAGGACATCCGATTTGAGTCCTGACGCCAGCTCAGTCAACGCCTCTTCGTCGAGATCTTGGCCAGGCTGGTCTTCTGCTGCGGTTTCGGGGACGATCTGTAACTGCTCGGCCAGTTCCAGCCCACCAAAGAATGTCCAGAGAGCCAGTAGGCACCAGAGGCCAATGAGAGGTGCTCGACGCGGTATCAGCATATACCAACTCCAGTCGAGAGATCAGGATCCGTCAAACTCGACTCCAAAGAGTAGCCCCGCATCATATGTAAACCCATCTGGCGCGTGGAATGGATGGATCATATTGACAAATAGCACAGGGGGTGTACATAAGTTACCATTATGTATCGAATATCTGTGCTCCAGCGAGCGACTGGGATGTTGGTCATCGTCTTGGTGCTGGGTGGCCTGTGCTGGCTAGACACCCTCGATCTCACGGATGACATCCAATTGTCTCATCTCTTGACCTTTGAGCAGCCAGGCGTCGAACCGGAAGAAGTCCGAGACTATCTCCTGAGTCTGGTTCACACAACTCTGGCCGTGTGGTGGGCTTCGCTGGTTGTCTCACCACCGCAGAGTGTGTCGTACGCACTTGCTGGCTTCTCATCACCGCAGTCTGATCGCCCGCTTTATCAGAGTCTCTGCACCTACCGGATCTGAGCTTCTGTCCGCCAGGAAGACGACGTCTTCCTGGATTCTCCGTCAGTAATCGCTGAACATTTTCTTAAAGCGGTGCGTTGGGTGTTCCGGGCACTATTTTGATGTGCCTGGTTGCGGACTCTTAGAGGGATCAGGAGGCGTCAGAAACGTAGGACGGCTTCAACAAGGACAAGAGTATGGAGATCAAAAAACCCCGCGTGGTGGTGAGCCTCGCCACCGTATCTGTGGCGCTCGTGATGGCGCTTGGGGCATATTGTTCCGGAAAATCCGTCAAGGAAGGCAGAGTCTTTCCCGCCGTCATGGCTGCGGATCCCAATCACTCGCCGTCCGGGGTTCCACGGCGTCCCTCGGCCGACCCCTTGAGTGCCCAAAGTGTCGAGGTCTCCGCGGCGGAGTTCGAGCGGTTCAAGGTCGAGCCCGTTGGAGAACGGGACTTTACCATTCAGCGCGAGGCCATAGGCAATATTGCGTTCAACGACTATCTGTCGGTCCCAGTTTTTCCCCCGTTTCAGGGGAAGACTATCAGTCTGTTTGCCAATGCCGGCGATGACGTGAAGAAGGGCACGCCCCTCTACACGATTGATAGCCCCGATCTGGTGCAGGCCGGATCCACCTTAATCTCAACCGCGGGAGTCGTCCGCTTGACCACCCGCGTGCTGGACCGCGCCAAGAAACTGTACGCGGTGCAGGGCATCCCCCAAAAAGAGCTGGATCAGGCCACCTCTGATCAACAAGCCGCCGAGGGCGCTCTCAAAGCGGCCCGTGATGCCATGCGGATTTTTGGCAAGACGGATGCCGACATGGATCGCATCATCGCTTGGCGCAAGATCGATTCGGTGCTGGTTGTACGCAGCCCGATCACCGGACGAGTGACCGCCAGGAACGCCGCCCCTGGCCTGCTCGTCCAACCGGGCAACGCGCCCGCGCCCTATACCCTGTCCGATGTCTCGACGATGTGGATGCTGGCGAACGTGGCCGAGACGGATTTTCCATTTCTCCGACTGGGAGAAGAAGTCGAGGTGACGGTGAAAGCCTATCCGAACCGGCTCTTCCGCGGACGGATCGTCAATATCGGGGCCTCGGTGGATCCGACCACGCATCGGGTCTTGGTGCGCTCGGAAATTGAAGACTCCCAGCACGAACTGCGGCCGGGGATGTTCGCGACCTTCGTCATCCATACGGGCACGGCCGTCAAGTCCCCGGCGGTGCCACTGAACGGCATGGTGCGGGAAGGCGATGGGTCAATGACGGTATGGGTGACGGCCGATCGGAAACGCTTGATCAAGCGGACGGTGACCGTTGGCCTGCAGCAGGGGGGATTCGCTCAGGTTCTCGAAGGGCTGCAGCCCGGTGAGCTGGTCGCCACGGAAGGGGCGCTCTTTCTGAGCAACGCGCTCACGGAGGTGTCCCGGTGAAGCGCGTCGTGATCACCATGCCGATTCGCAAGCCGAGAGGGCTCCCGTGCTGAAAGCCCTCCTGACATTCGCGCTATCCCGCCGCCCGATCGTCCTCCTCGGCATGATTGTCCTCCTCGGCGGCGGATTGATTGCGTTCTCGAAGCTCAATATCGAGGCCTATCCCAACCCGGCACCAGTGATCCTGGAAATTACCGCCCAGGCGCCCGGGCTGTCCGCTGAGGAGATGGAACGCTATTACACGATTCCCATGGAGGTGGGGCTCGCCTCCACCCCGGGAGTTGAAGTCATTCGTTCAACGTCGTTCTATGGCCTGTCCTTCGTCCGAGTCCGGTTCAAATACGGTGTCGACTATTATTTCGCCAAAACCCAGGCTGCCATTAACCTTCAGCAGAACGTCAATTTGCCCAACAATGTGTCGCCCACGATTCAAGGCTCGAGCCTGGTTGGTGAGATCTTCCGCTACGAGCTCGTGGGGCCTCCACACTTCGGGCTCACCAATCTGCGCACGTTGCAGGACTGGGTTCTGCAACGCCGGTTACTCACGGTGCCTGGCGTGGTCCAGGTGGTCACCTGGGGCGGCACGACGAAGACGTACGATGTCGAGGTCGATCTCCACAAGCTCGACGCCTATAGCATCACGCTTCCGCAAATACTGACCGCCATCGGCAACGCCAATATCAATGTCGGCGGCAGAACGATCAATGTGGGGCAGCAATCCGTCAACGTGCGCGGCGTCGGGCTCATCGGAAAAATCGCGGATATCGAAAGTATTGTCCTCAGCGTCCAGGCCGGTGGGATCCCGGTGCTCGTTAAAGATGTCGCCAAAGTGTCCGTTGGCTTCTTCCCCCGGCTGGGGAAGGCGGGCCGTGACGAGGACAATGACGTAGTGACCGGCATCGTGATCATGAATCGGACGCTTCAGACCAATGAGGTCGTCGCCCGTGTCCAAGAGGCGATGCAAAAGATCAACACCGACGGTACCCTGCCTCCGGGTGTCCACGTGGTCTCGTTCTATGACCGTGCCACCCTCGTCTCGGTCACCACCCACACCGTCCTCCATAATCTGATCTTCGGCTGTCTGCTGGTGTTCTTCATTCAGTGGATGTTTCTGGGCAATCTGCGGAGCGCGATCATCGTCGGCGCCAATATCCCCTTTGCCCTCCTCTTCAGTGTCATTATTTTATATCTGATGGGAGAGTCGGCGAACCTGCTGTCGGTAGGCGCCGTCGACTTCGGCATTATCGTCGATTCGTGCGTCATCCTCGTCGAGAACATCTTCCGAAATTTTCAGATGCCTGAGGAAGAGCAGCGAGGATTTCTCAAGGATTACGGGGCGCAGCGAGTGGGATGGACCCAGCAAATGCAGATGATCTATGCCGGTGGCCTCCAGGTCGAGAAGGGGATTCTCTTCTCCACCGCGATTACCCTGGCCGCGTTCGTTCCCCTGTTTACTATGCAAGGCGTCGAGGGCCAGATTTTTAGCCCCATGGCGCGAACCTATGGCTACGCGTTAGTGGGGGCGCTGATCGCGACCTACACAGTCACGCCGGTCCTCGCGTCCTTCCTGCTGCCGGCGCATGTTCGTGAGACCGAAACCATCGTGGTGCGGGCGTTGCGCGCTGTCTATCAGCCGGTGCTGCGCTGGGCTCTCTCACGCCGGACGTTCATGGTCTTGATCGGCGTCGGGTTCCTGGTGGGCACTGCCTTGCTGATCCCACGACTGGGCGGGGAGTTTCTGCCCGTTCTCGAGGAGGGGAACCTCTGGATTCGCGTCACGATGCCGCCGACGATCTCGCTGGAATCCGGTATGCCGATCGTCGACCGCATGCGCCAGATCATCCGCAGCCACCCAGAGGTCATCACCGTGGTGTCGCAGCATGGCCGACCGGATGACGGCAGCGATGCCGCGGGGTTCTACAATGCCGAGTTCTTCGCGCCGCTCAAGCCCATGGACGAGTGGACGCCAGGGCTGACCAAGGACCAGTTGATCGAAGACATCCAGAAGGAGTTCACCGATGAATTCCTGGGTATTACCTTCAACTTCTCGCAATACATCCAGGACAATATTCAAGAGGGCCTGTCGGGCATCAAGGGTGCCAATTCCATCAAGATCATTGGCCGTGATTTGGCGACCCTCGAACAGCTCGCAACCCAGGTGCTGAGTGTGATGGATCGAGTTGACGGGGTCAGCGATCTGGGCATCTTCCGCGTGCTGGGTCAACCGAATTTGAATATCACGGTGGACCGTGAAAAGGCGGACCGATATGGTCTGAACGTCGGCGATGTGAATACGGTGGTCCAGGCAGCGTTGGGTGGGTCGCAGGCGACCACGGTCCTGGAAGGTGAGCGTCAATTCGCGCTGATGGTTCGCGTAGCGCCTGAATACCGCAACAGCCTGGAGAAAGTGCGCAACATCAAGGTGGGGATTCAGACTGGCAGCGGCCCCAACGCCTACATTCCCTTGAGCGAGCTGGCGACGATCACCTTGGATACGGGGGCCTCGTATATCTATCACGAACGCAATCAGCGCTTCATCCCGATTAAATTCAGCGTGCGCGGTCGTGACCTCGAGGGGACCGTGGCCGACGCTGAAGAGCAGATTGCGCGGAAGGTCAAACTCCCAGAAGGCTACCGGATCGAATGGGCCGGAGAATTCGAGGAACTGCAGCAAGCCAAGAAGCGTCTCGAGGTGATCGTGCCGCTCAGCCTTGTAATTATCATGGTCCTGCTGTATGGCCTGTTCAATTCGGTGCTGGACAGCCTCCTCGCGCTGGCTGGTATTCCCTTTGCGGTCGCTGGCGGAATCGTAGCGCTCTATGCCACGGGCCTCCATTTCAGCATCTCTGCCGCCATTGGGTTCGTGTCACTGTTCGGCATTTCGGTCATGGACGGCATCCTGATGATCACCTACTACAACGAGGTGATGTTGCGAGGCGGCATGCGCAGCATCGAGGGCATGTTTCACGCGGCCTCGCAACGGATGCGGCCGATGCTGATGACGGCGTTATCCGCGTGCATCGGTCTGCTCCCGGCCGCGATCTCGACAGGCATCGGCAGCCAGGTGCAGCGCCCCTTGGCGACGGTGGTCGTAGGGGGATTGTTACTCGGTCCACTGATGTTGCTCGTGGTCGTGCCCCCACTCCGGTTGATCTTCCTCAGGACACAGCAGACCGGTGACACAGAGTGAGCAGCGAAGTCATGCAGATCTGCATTAATGGAGGACCTCGAAGATGACAACGGCGGATCGGTCTTCCCCGTCGGGAAGCAACTGGATTAGGACTGCTGTCATACTGTCGTCGTTGGCTGTGATGTCGAGCTGTGCCGTGGGGCCAGATTTCCAGCGCCCCGATGCACCGGCCGTCAGTAGCTATACGCGAGACCCATTTGCGACGAAGACCGTGTCCGCCGATATTCCAGGCGGCGAGGCTCAGCGCTTTGGGCTGAATCAGGAGATTTCGGCGCAGTGGTGGACGCTGTTCCAGTCGCCAGAACTGAATGCACTGATTGACAAAGCGTTGGCCGCGAATCCCACGATCACCGCCGCGCAGGCAGCATTGCGCCAGGCGATGGAAATGGTCTACGCGCAGCAGGGGTTTTTCTTCCCGACTGTCAAAGCTGACTTCACGCCGGGCATGTATCGATCCTCGCCCGCTACCGCTCCTATCTTGAGCACGCCCTCAACGAATTACAACCTCTATACATCCACCGTGACAGTCGGCTTTGTACCGGATGTCTTTGGCGGCAACCGACGACAGGTGGAATCGCTCCGCGCACAGGCGGAAGCCCAGCGATTCCAGCTTGAAGCCACGTACCTCACATTAACATCGAACGTCGTGGCTGCGGCTGTGCAAGAAGCCTCATTGCGAGGACAGATTGAGGCGACGCAGGACATTATCGGATTGAGCACGAAGTCCCTCGAGTTGCTCCGACGCCAGTTCCAGCTTGGCTATGTGGCTCGGTTGGACGTGGCAGCCCAAGAAACCGCCTTGGCGCAGGTCCAGCAGACGCTTCCGCCGTTACAGAAGCAGCTGGAGCAAACGCGAGACCAGTTGGCTGCGCTGGCAGGTGGTTTCCCCGCGCAGGAACTGATCGGGACATTCGAACTTTCGAGGCTGCATTTGCCGCAAGATCTGCCGATGAGCCTTCCTTCTACCTTGGTCGAGCAACGCCCAGACATTCGCGCAGCTGAGGGACAGGTGCACGCTGCAAGCGCCCAGATCGGGGTAGCCATCGCCAATATGCTCCCCCAGATCACCATTGCCGCCGCCAAGGGTGGGATCGGAACCGACGTGACGACGATGTTCGGTCCCGGTCATCCCTTTGCATTCGTGGCGAGCACCTTTTCACAAACTCTCTTTGCCGGTGGGACGTTGCTGCACCAGAAACGTGCGGCCGAAGCGGCCTTTGAGCAGGCCGCCGCTCAATACCGCAGCACGGTCCTCACGGCCTTCCAAAACGTGGCGGACACGCTGTATGCCATCCAGAACGATGCCGAAAGTCTCAAATCGGCACTGGCGGCGGAACAGGCGGCGAAAGTGACTCTGGATCTTGTACTCAAACAGCAGCAGATAGGGTACGTCAATTATCTGGCGCTGCTCAGTGCCCGGATGGCCTATCAACAAGCAGTGATCACGCGGGTGCAAGCCCAGGCCATCCGGTATGCCGACACGGCCGCGCTGTTTCAGGCGCTGGGGGGCGGATGGTGGAACCGTTCGCCCGAGGGACGGCCTCAACCGGTTTCGCACACGGCTCCGCGCGAGACCAACGGTGTGTACCCATGAACAAGCGATCGGCGTCACCGCGGTGTGTGTATCGGCTGCGCTTCGCCGATCACCCTCGACGTGCGAGTAAATGGCTCGTCGCAGGCCTGGTCGCCTATGTGGTGTGCCCCCTGTTCCCCGTATTCGGCTATCTCGATGACGTCATCGTTTGCACCGCCATGTGCGTCATATTGAGACGGATGACTCTCACAACTTCGTCGATCACACGACGGGACGCTGGCGTCGTCGAGCCTGCAGCCACGCCTACCGTGGCAGTATGGTCGGTATGGGAACGACACGAAACCCTCTGATCTGTCGAGGCTGAATGCTGCACTATTGACCGCTCTTTGCGGTAGCAGCAGAAAGAGAGGCTTGTGACTATGTGGTGTCGAGCGCTTCTCATGATTCCGCTTGTTGTCAGCGGCTGTGCCCCCGTCACCATGGTCAATCCTCTCACTGGCGAAACCGCGGTATGTCGAGAGGATTATCGCGGTCCTTGGTCACAACAAGAATCGTGTGCGGGACGCTATTTTGCCGAAGGATGGAAGAAGCTCGACGAAAGATAATACGAGTCTGACCCTCATCTCCGTCATACACCGGTGCACTCATTAACCAGTTTGGAGTTAGCGTTGAGACTCGGTACATCGGGCCTCCCGTAACGATGAAATTCCTGGTTCCCAAACGGGCGGACCATCCGATTCGATATCGAAGGATTCTCTTGAAGATCACTGTTCAAATTGTCGAGGGCCGATTTTTTGAGACTCGCGAAGAGAAGCAGCGCACGTTTACATATCCGAATGCACCAATTTCCTCGACACACGGCTCCTCGCGTGCATGGTGGATATGAGGACGGCACGGTTGGCTTGGGTCGTTAGAGTCTGGATGGTCGTCATCGTCATGGCTAACACGATGCTGATCGAAAGCCACGTGCAGGCGTCGGTAAACCTGCCCCTCCATCATTGGGCCTATGAGGCCATCGAGCGGCTGACGGCATTAGGGGTCATTGACCAAGCCATGTTGGGACCTAAGCCGTACAGCCGCAAAGAAGCCGCCACGTATGTGGCTCGGGCACTGGAACGAATCCAAGCTGATCAGGCACCGGCCGAGGGACAGGAGGCGATTGCGGAACCGCTGTTGTTGCGATTGATCGAGTTCCTCCGTCCGGAACTGACGAGGCTCGGTGCGATGCCAGATCGTGCTGAGAAATTTAACCGCGCGATCCGATACGGCGGGCGTCTGCAGGTCGAGGCTGACGCCTTTGCAGTCGGGCACGGGACGGTCCGACTTCGTCAGAACCAGATGGGCCAGTACTATGCGAACGGCGAGCAGGTGCAGGGGGACCTGCTCGCCTGGCTGGAAGTGACGGACGCGGTGGCGCTGAGTATCGATCCTAAATACATCAGCAACCCGGATGCACTGGGCATCGGGGCGACCGCCAACAGTTATAACGTGTACCTTCAAGAGCTCAACGCCAAATTCACTCTGGCCAATATCACGTTCCAGATTGGCCGAGGCAATCTCTGGTGGGGGCAGGGATACCATGGCACGCTGTTGATGAGTGATCATCATTTTCCGCTAGACATGATCCAGCTGGGTAGCGAGGAGGTCGTCCGGCTGCCGTGGATCTTTCGTGAGCTCGGGGGGTGGAAAATCAATACCTTCCTCACCCGTCTGAATTCTTTTACAGATCAGACCGGAGCCACCAACCAAGCCAAACTTTTCGGAGCACGAATCAGTTGGTTGCCGGCGAGATGGCTTGAACTAGGCGCGACCCGCCTGACGCAGTATGGCTTGGCAGGACAGTCATTTCCCAAGATCATCTACGATGCGTATACCCTTCCTCCTAACCAGCCTTTTGGGCCACGGAAGGTCCATGAGCAGGCCATGATTGATTTCCGGGCCACGATTCCAGAACTGCTGGATCTGATTCCTTTCCCCTCGGGCTTTCAGCTTTATGGGGAGATCGGCAGCAGGGACAAATGGTCACAGTTTCCGCTTCCGAGCCGTGTGGCTGTCTTGGGAGGAGTTTATCTTCCGCAGGTGTTTCGAGGCGATACCATGGATCTGCGGTTTGAGTACACCAATACGGATCTGGCCCGAGAGCGGCATCCTGAGCTTGCGAATCTCTGGTACAACGATGGGACATATGTCACGGGGGATCGCCTGCGTGGGTATCCGCTCGGGAGCTGGACCGGGACCGATGCGGTTGATTATTTCGTCCGCTCCTCTCGATACCTTACTGATACGCTGCAACTCGGTGTGAATCTCGACCTGTGGGAGCGCGCCAGGGGACAACCGGTGCACGAGAAAGGCAAAAGCGGAGGGGCCGACCTCACCTGGTGGATTAGTCCCTTGATCCAATCGACGTTCGCATACACCTATCAGCGGATCGGGAGCCCTGGTCAAATCACCAGCGTCAATCCATTCGCCGAGACTTTCCAGAGCGGCGTCACCTCCCACAATCATTTCATCTGGACGAATCTGGCGGTCTCGTTCTGATAGTTTTGTTTGCCTCGGATCGGTTGTCTGGAGGGTCTGGTGAGCCGTAGCCTCCTCGCAAGAGGCAGAAACGAGTTCCTAAATCGCGGGCCGTCTGGACTGCACCCCTAGAATGAGACAGAAAAAATTAGCACACCTGTCACAGTAGAGGAGGTGGCAAGTGGCAAAATAGCGCGTGGGCAAGTTTCCGAAGACGTTCCGGCAGATGGCCGTGGATCGGCTCAAGCAGTGCGAGAATATCGTGGAGCTCGCCAGAGAGCTCGGGATCCATCGGCGGCTGTTGTATCGGTGGCGCGATCAACTCGAGCCTTCCGAGAGTGGGGGACAGTCCACCGCCCGCGAACGCGCGGGAGTCCGCACTGTGTAAAGAGGTCAGCCAGCTGAAGCGTCTGTTGGCGGACAAAACGATGGAGATCGATTTTTTCAAAGGTGCCTTGCGAAAAGTCGAGGCTCGACGCCAGCGGAGCGGCAACTCTGGCGGGACGGCATCTACGAGGAGATCCGGGACGTGATGCCGACGCAAGGTGCTTTGAGCATCGAGCGGAGGTGTCAGTTGGCCCAGGTGAGCCGGGCGAGTTTTTACCGCTCGCTTTTGGAGCACCACCCTGAGGAAGAGGACATGGAGGTACGCTCTACGATTCAGCAGATTGCCCTGGAGCATCGGCGCCGGTACGGCTGCTGGCGGATCAGCGCGGAGCTGCGCAGCCGGGGCCTGCTGGTGAACCAGAAGCGAGTATTACGCGGCTCATGCGGGAAGACAACCTGCTGGCCGTGCAGCCGCGAGCCTTCGTGGTCACGACGGAGTCCGACCACGATTTGGACGTCTATCTGAACCTGGCCAGCCGCATGACGCTGACCGGGATGAATCAGCTCTGGGTGGCGGATATCACCTATATTCGCCTGCACGCCGAGTTCGTGTATCTAGCGGTGATCCTGGATGCGTTCTCGCGCAAGGTGGTGGGCTGGGCGTTGGACACGACGCTGGCGACGCGCTTGCCGCTGGGCGCGGTGCACCACGCGATCAGGACCCGTCAGCCGCCACCGGGGGTCGTGCATCACTCGGATCGGGGGATCCAATACGCCTCCACGGCCTATGTGACGGTGCTCCGGCAACATCAGATGATCCCGAGCATGAGTCGGCCAGCGAACCCCTATGACAACGCCAGCTGCGAGAGTTTTTTGAAGACATTGAAACGGGAGGAGATCTCCGCCACCACGTATCGAGATCTCAGGCACTTGCGCAGCAACACCGAGGGCTTCATTGAGCAGTACTATAACCTGGTGACCGGCCCCCCTTAACCGGGTCCGACCTGTGTGTTAGGGTCGGGCCGAAAGGAGGACCGTATGCCTCGTACCCGTCATACTGTCGAGCAGATTATTTCCAAGCTGCGCGACGCTGAAGTGGCCATAAGCAAAGGGCAGCCCGTCGCGCAGACCTGCCGCACCCTGGGGATTACCGAACAGACGTACGACCGTTGGCGAAATGAATATGGCGGACTCAAGATCGATCAAGCCAAGCGATTCAAAGAGCTGGAACGTGAGAACACGCGACTGAAACGCGCGGTCGCCGACCTCACCCTGGATAAGTTGATCCTGAAAGAGGCCGCTGAGGGAAACTTCTAAGCCCAGCGCGCCGCCGGCAGACGGTGACGCACTGCTGCGACACGCTGGGCATCCCGGAACGCCGGGCCTCTCGGGTGCTGGGACAACCCCGCTCGACGCAACGGTATCAGCCCGACCCCCCGGAGGATGAGGTCTCATTGACGGCGGCGATCATCCAGCTGGCGCGCCAATATGGGCGCTATGGGTATCGGCGGATCACCGCCTTGTTGCACCACGACGGCTGGCGCGTGAATCATAAACGCGTGGAGCGGATCTGGCGACGGGAAGGACTCAAAGTGCCGCAACGCCAACCGCCACGCCGGCGGCTCTGGTTGACCGATGGGGCCTGTGTCCGGCTCCGCCCGCAGCAGCCCAATCATGTCTGGGCCTACGACTTCGTGGCGCTACGGACGGAGGACGGCCGTCCGGTCAAGCTGCTGACGATCGTGGATGAATACACGCGCGAGTGTCTGGCTATTGAGGTGGCCCGACGGCTGCGCTCGGATGATGTCCTCTTCTGCTTGGCGGAGTTGTTTGTGCATCGTGGGGTGCCCACACATATTCGCAGCGACAATGGCCCCGAATTCGCGGCGAAAGCCGTGCGACAGTGGCTCCAGCGCGTGGGGGTCCAAACGTTGTTCATTGAACCCGGCAGCCCGTGGGAGAACGGCTACGTCGAGAGTTTTAACGGGAAGCTACGTGATGAACTGCTGAATCGGGAACTGTTTACTACACTCTGGGAGGTGCAAGTGCTCGTGGAACGTTGGCGACGACACTACAACCAGATTCGCCCCCATCGGGCCCTGGGGTTGCGGCCACCCGCTCCTGAAACGATCGCGCCCCAGCACTGTGCGTAAGTGACATTCAACCTGGTACAACCACGGGGGGCCGGTCAGCCGTATTTGATCCTCAACTCTTTCGACAGCCAGAGGAATCTGGTCTCACAGCCTGACCTGCCCGGGCAAATTTGGTCCAGGAAGAATGATAGACTGGACCGCAACCAGGGAGGTCGCATCATGCCGAAGAAGCGGTACACCCCTGAAGAGATCATTCAACATCTGCGAACCGTGGAATTCGACACCAGCAAAGGTCTTGCCGTACTCGACGCCTGTCGGAAACTCGGGATCCCCGAGCAGACGTACTATCGCTGGAAGAAGGAATACGGCGGGCTACGTGTGGATCGGCCAAACGGCTGAAGGGGCTGGAGCAGGAGAATGCACGACTCAAGCGAATCGTGGCGGATCATCCCGATGACGTTCGCCTTTCGACAGGCCGCGAGCCACGCGTTCTTAAAATCCATGAGCCGCGTTCCGGCGTATTTCCCTGTGCGGTGCGGATGCAGAAAGAGATAGGGGACGAGGCGCTCGAGCTTCCGTGACAGGTCTTTCACGCGCTCGATCTGCTCCGCAATGAGGCGTTGCAGTTCTGGGGTCAAATAGACGATCCGTCCGTCATCATTCTTTGTCGTACCAGGATCCAGCTGGAGTGTGCCGGCCTCGAGGTTCACTTGTGACAGCGCCAACGTCAACACCTCGCTCTGCAGGCGCCAGCCTAAGGTGTAGGCGATCGTCACGGCAACACGGAGATCCGGCCGGAGTTGTTTGCGGACAGCGTCGAAGGCGTCACGCTCAAAAAACCCTTTCCGTGGCTCAGATTCCTTGAGCATGTGGATGATCGGAATACGCGCCACCTTGTTGCGCTCGTAGCCAAGGCGCAGCATCCTCGAGAGGACATTCAACTCCCGATTGGCCGTCGCATTCGCCACGGTGCGCTGTCGGTGCTCGATGTCGCGCGTGATCAAGGCGCCGTCGAGACCGACGATCCGGCACCCGGTGAAAAAAGCATCGAGCGGTTTGAAGCGATCCTCGGTTCCTTGAGATCTCGCTCGCCGGTGGTCTGATAATGCAGGCGCAGATCCTTGGCGAGCTCCTTGTAGCGCATGCGATCAAGCCGGCGAGGAATGGGCAGCCCGACGGCGGCGCGGCCTTCACGCTCCTTGAGCATCCGCTCGGCTTTCTTTACCTCCGTGGTCCCGGTACTCTCGCGCATGCATTTGCCATTGACGTAATACTTGATCCACCACGGTCCGCCCTTCGTACCGTCCCGCTGTCTCTGCTGGTAGAGATAGCCCATTGCTGCCCCTCCTTTGATCAGTCCACCAACTGCCCGATCGTCACGCGCAAGATTTTCGCCAACGTGGCCAGCGTGCTCAATGGCGGTTCATGTCGGCCGATCTCGAGCCGGGCTTGGGTGCTCAACTCCGGCCCATTGCTAGGCAACGCTTGCCACTCGATCGAAATGCGGATAGAGGCTCCGTTCCTCGCGGCCGATACGCAAACCAAGGAGCGTGATGAGCCTTTCCAGATCGGCACCGAATTGGATCGCATAGTGCACGTCCTCTTTGATCTTCCTCGCGACCACTTTGACATTGCTGTATTGATCAAAAAAGGCCAGGGCCTGCGGCGTAATGGCTTCCATGTCTTTCGCAAACACGTCAAGAATGGCCGCGGTTTCTTTATCGTGGGCGGCCACGGATTTAAGGGGTGGATAAAACTCGCGGTTTTCTTTGTCAAGATGACTGAGCAGCGCGACCTTTGCCCGAGAGAGTATCTCGACCCGTTCGAGGGCAGACTTGGTGAGATCTCCAGCCTCTTTCAGGATCTGTTTGAGTGTGACGTGATCCGCTTTCAGTTCTGTCACGAGATATGACATACGGCCTCCTCAGTTAGTTAACAGAAAGACAATATAGTTTTGATTCCTTGCAAATGAAGCGTAGCAGATTGTTTTCTGCTGTAAAGTTCGGGTAGGGGTACGTAGGTGTTGTGCCTCACCCTACCCAGTGCTTAAGCACCCGCGCTCGCGGATTTCCGGTCTCCGGCGGCATGCTGAGCGGTGATGGAGAATCAGCGAATCCACCCACCCTCCGCACAGATAGCAATGCCACGCAGCTAGCTGTTCGCCCCGCTCTTCCAGCAGATCGTCGCGGTGGATCCTACCGCAGCGCCTGCACGTTGGCATGGAGTGCTCCTAGACTAGGGATGATGAGTTGTTTACTCTGCAAATGTTGTGTTGCTTCGGTACCCGCGGTCCCTTCACGTTTGCATCGACCGGGAGGAATGGCACTGGTCACGGAACTCTAGGGAAGGAAAATTTCACCTTCACATTCGGTAATTGAATGTGTGCGCTTGGCATTCGAAACATGATCCATAACGAACCACTCTTCGGAAAGCCGTCGCTACTCTGGATTAGATTCGTCATCTACTACCACGCTGCTAACAGACAGGACAAACCAGCCCATTCATTCGTTCTTCATTTGTCCGCTCCTGCACCGCGCTGCGCAGTAAAAAATCGTTATGCCCGCCGTTCTGCCCGCGGGCACCACGCCGGGCCACCGCGCTCCCCCACGGCAGCCAACATGCTCAGAAAAATACCGTTGTAAGTTGCGGAGATTAGGTGCAGGCGAGGGAGCGGGGTTGGTTTCGTAAACCGCAGGTCAGTTTCCTGTCCTATATAGGACAGGCAAACTGTAACGCGTTGTAAATGTTTGTCACTCGTTGGACAGTGGACAAGAGTCATCGGATTGATTTTCCTCAGAAGTGTTGGTGCTTTTAAGGCGAGGGCCCTGGGTTCGAGTCCCAGGCGGCTCACCACTTTGGTGAAAGTAGGCGAGGGCACATCACTTCTCGGTAGACTCAACAGACTCTGGAGGACACTCCTTCAGAGC
>JACXTT010005474.1_pt1 | contig 18426 bp, 14 predicted proteins | sample 9270951 | NCBI WGS metagenome assembly JACXTT01 (sample SAMN15532306, study PRJNA645909) | rock metagenome | isolation source: weathered quartz diorite | place: Puerto Rico | collected 2017-06-21 | reverse complement strand
GGCGGACGCAACGGCATGATGTTCGCGCTGGTGATGGCGCTGGGCATGAACTTCTTCTCCTACTGGTTCTCGGACAAGATGGTCCTGCGCATGTACAACGCGCAGGAAGTCGATGCCGGGAGCGCGCCGCAGTTCTACGGCATGGTGCAGGAACTCGCGCAGCGCGCCGGTCTGCCCATGCCGCGCGTCTACCTGATCAACGAGGACGCGCCGAATGCGTTCGCGACCGGCCGCAATCCCGAACACGCGGCCGTGGCCGCCACCACCGGCATCCTGCGCGTGCTGTCCGAGCGCGAGCTGCGCGGCGTGATGGCGCACGAACTGGCGCACGTGCGCCACCGCGACATCCTGACCTCGACCATTGCGGCGACCATGGCCGGTGCCATCTCGGCGCTGGCGAACATGGCGATGTTCTTCGGCGGGCGCGACGAAAACGGCAACCGGACCAACCCGATCGCGAGCATTGCCGTGGCCATCCTGGCGCCGCTGGCCGCCTCGCTGATCCAGATGGCAATTTCGCGCGCGCGTGAATTTGAAGCCGACCGCGGCGGCGCTGAGATCAGCGGCGACCCGCAGGCGCTGGCCAGCGCGCTGGACAAGATCCACCGCTACGCGCAGGGCATTCCGTTCCAGGCCGCGGAAGAACATCCGGCGACGGCGCAGATGATGATCATGAACCCGCTGTCGGGCGGCGGCATCGCCAATCTGTTCTCGACCCACCCGGCGACCGAGGAACGCATCGCCCGCCTGATGCAGATGGCCCAGACCGGCACATACCCGGCCTGACGCCTGCCAGGCTCCGGCGTCTAAATCCGGCGCCGAGCCGCACACAGGGTAAACTGCCCGCTGTCTTGCCCGACAAGCCAGCGGGCATTTTCTTGCCAGCGTGGCGCCGCCTGCGCCTGCGTGGCGGGGCGGCGCTTGTCACGCCTGTCCTGGTTTCATCTTTGTTCTATCGTCTTACGCCTTACCGATATGCGCCTGCCTCACGAATCGCTTGCCTTCCAGATGCTCGGTGCCGCCATGGCCGTGCGTGCCGTCAATGAAGGCACGGCCCTGCCGCAGGCCATTGAAGATACCGCCACCCATCTGCGCCTGGACCGCGTGCGCGATGCCGCCACGCGCGGTGCCGTGCAGGACCTGGCCTACCGCACCATGCGCCAGTTCGGCACCGCGCGCGCGCTGGTGACGCAGCTGGTCACGCGCCCGCCCGGCGCACAGGTGGACTCGCTGCTAGCTGTCGCGCTGTCGCTGCTCCTTGAAGGCGAGCAGGGCGACGCCGCCAAGGTCGGGCGCGGCGGCTACAGCGAATTCACGGTGGTGGACCAGGCCGTCAGCGCCGCCGCCTCCGAACCCAAGACTGCGCACGCGCGCGGGCTGGTCAATGCGGTGCTGCGTCGTTTCCTGCGCGAGCGCAAACCGATGCTCGCAGAAGTCAACCGCGACGAGCAGGCACGCTGGAACCTGCCGGCATGGTGGCTGCGCATGCTGCGCGAAGCCTATCCCGACCAGTGGATGGCGCTGGCCGAAAGTGCCAACGTGCGTCCGCCGATGACGCTGCGCGTCAACACGGCGCGCATCCCGTTGCGGCAATACCTGACCGAGCTGGCCAACGCCGGGCTGGCCGGGCAGGCCGTCGGCGCGCAGGCCGTGCGCCTGGTGCGCGCATTCCCGGTCACGCAGATTCCGGGGTTTGCCGACGGCGACGTGTCGGTGCAGGATGCCGGCGCCCAGCTGGCCGCCCCGCTGCTCGAAGTGGCTGACGGCATGCGCGTGCTCGATGCCTGCGCCGCGCCTGGCGGCAAGACCGGCCATCTGCTGGAGCTGGCCGACATCGACGTGACCGCCGTGGAGAGCGACGCGCAGCGCGCCGCGCGCATCGACGAAAACTTGTCGCGCCTAGGCAAACGCGCGCACATCGTGGTGGGCGACGCCAGCCGTCCCGGCGACTGGTGGGACGGACAGCAGTTCGACCGCATCCTGGCCGACGTGCCGTGCTCCGCATCGGGCATCGTGCGCCGCCACCCCGATATCCGCTGGCTGCGACGTGAAGCCGATATTGCCCGGCTTGTCAATGAACAGCGGCGCATCGTTTCGCAACTCTGGCCGCTGCTCAAGCCAGGCGGCATTCTCGTGTATGTCACCTGTTCTATTTTCCCAACGGAAGGGGAGGAGCAGGCACGCTGGTTTGGTGCACAGTTGACAGATGCGATACGATTGCAGGCGCCGGGACAGCTGCTGCCCGGCTCCCATGCAACACAACCCGCCAGCGACGACGATGCTGGCCGGGACGGCCTGCCGTCTGATCACGATGGCTTCTTCTACGCCCGCTTCCAGAAACGCGCCTGATCTGATCCGATGGTGAGCACGCTGCGCTTGTCAGACTTCCGCGTCCCGGACGACCGCGCTCACACGGTTTCCGGGGCATGGTGCAGTGACACGGCCAGCCTGCTGCGGCGCGCGTGCGCGACCCTGGCGCTGGTGCTGGCCTGCCTGCTGTGGCCTGGCGCTTGCGGCGCGCAGGTGATCGAGGCCACGGAAGCGCGCATCGAATACCAGGACAACGGCTTCGAACTGACGGCGAGCTTCGACTTCGACCTGCCTCCGGCGCTCGAAGACGCGCTGAACAAGGGCATCTCGCTGTATTTCATGGTCGAGTTCCAGCTCTCGCGCCCGCGCTGGTACTGGTTCGACGAAAAGCCGGTCAATACGAGCCGTACCATCCGGCTGTCCTACCACCCGCTCACGCGCCAGTACCGCGTCTCGACCGGCGGCCTGCAGCTCCCGTTCCCGCGCCTGAAGAGCGCGCTGCAGTTCATCCAGCGCGTGCATGGCTGGCGTGTATTCGACCGCGGCGCGGTCAAACCCGGCGAGTCCTACCACGCCGAGGTGCGCATGCGGCTGGACCTGTCCCAGTTGCCCAAGCCGTTCCAGATCAATGCGGTCAATACGCGTGAATGGAATCTCGCTTCGGACTGGCGCCGCTTCGTCTATACCGTGCCCACTGACCTGAACGCACCGCCGCCTCCGCCGCCTGCTCCCGTGCCTGCGCTGCCAGCTTCGCCAGCCATGCCGGCGTCGCCGCCGGTCCCCGCCTCGGCCCCGGCCGCATCGGCCGAACCGCGTTCCGGCCCGTTTGTTCAGACCGTGTCGACCGCGCTCTCGCCCGCCGCACTGGTGCAGCCCGGTTCCGGCCAGCCATGAACAGGAGCAGTCTCTGGGACGGCCGGTTCCGTCGCGTGCTTTACCGGGTGGTAGCCGGGATCATCGTGTTCCTGGCCCTGGTGCTGGTGGGCCTGCTGGCCGGCGCCTCGGCCAACACGGAATTCTTCGACCGCTACTTCACGCTGCTGTTCAAGGTCAACCTGGTCGTCGGCGCGCTGCTGGTGATCACCGTCGGCGCACTCGCGGTGACGCTGTGGCTGCGCTATCGGCGCGGCAAGTTCGGCACGCGCCTGATGACCAAGCTCGCCATGTTCTTCGGCGTGGTCGGCGTGCTGCCCGGTGTGCTGATCTACCTGGTGTCGCTGCAGTTCGTTTCGCGCAGCATCGAATCCTGGTTCGATGTGCGCGTGGAAACCGCGCTCGAGGCTGGCCTGAACCTGGGCCGCTCGACCATCGACAGTGCACTCGCAGACCTGCAGGGCAAGGCGCGCCTGATGGCGGACCAGCTTAGCGGCCCGTCCAGCATCGCGACTTCGCTGCAGCTCAACCGCCTGCGTGAACAGTATGGCGTGCAGGAAGCCGCGATCTTCACGGGCAGCGGCCGCGTGCTCGCCACGGCTTCCAGCAGCTATGCGTCGCTGGTCCCCGACCTGCCTTCTGGTGTGCTCGCCGAGCAGGCCCGCCTGGCGGGGGGCTACGCCGCGGTGGAAGGCGGTACCGATCCGTCGGTGGACGGCAACCGCCCCGAGCGCGTCGACAGCAGCCACCTGTACCGCCTGCGTGTGATCATTCCGCTCGGCCCGGCCCCGGCGGCCGACATGACCGCAGCCGGGGCAAGTGCGCCGCGTGCCGCCGCGCCGAAGGCGCGCTGGGCGGGTTCCGGCCTGTCGGTGGAGCGCCGGCCCGAAGACTCGCCGTCGAGCGGGTTCGGCCTGGTGGGCGATACGGTGCGAGAGGAACGCTACCTGCAGGTCGTGCATCCCGTGCCGGCCGTGCTCGCGCGCAATGCGGACGAGGTCCAGCGCGCCTACCAGGAATACCAGGAGAAGGCGCTTGGCCGCACCGGCCTGCGCAAGATGTATATCGGCACGCTGACGCTTACGCTGTTCCTCGCGGTGTTCATCGCGGTGATGCTCGCACTGCTGCTCGGTGGCCAGCTCGCGCGTCCGTTGCTGATGCTGCTGCAGGGAACCAAGGAGGTGGCCGAGGGCGACCTCTCGCCCAAGCGCGAACTGAAGAGCCGCGACGAGCTCGGCATGCTCACGCAGCAGTTCAACCAGATGACCCGCCAGCTCGCCGAAGCGCGCCTGGCGGTCGAAGAAAACCGCACCGCGCTGGAGCAATCGAAGGCCTACCTGGAGAGCGTGCTGCAGAACCTCACCGCAGGCGTGCTGGTGTTCGACCGGCGCTTCGTGCTGATCACCGCCAACCCCGGGGCCGAACGCATCTTCCGCCAGCCCTTCGGCGCCGTGCTGGGACTGCCGGTGGAGCAGATACCGGGCATGGGCCCGTTCGGCGAGATCGTGCGCCAGGCGTTTTCCGATCAGAGCACGCGCGAAGTGCTCGGTGGCGCCGAGCACTGGCAGAAGCAGATCGAATTGCCGCAGGGTCATGAAGAGCAGGCGTTGACGCTGCTGGTACGCGGTGCGCGCCTGCCCGGCGGCGAGCGCGACGAGCCTGGCTATGTGGTCGTGTTCGACGACATCTCCGACGTGATTTCGGTCCAGCGTTCGGTGGCCTGGGGCGAGGTGGCGCGGCGCCTCGCCCATGAGATCAAGAACCCGCTCACACCGATCCAGCTCTCGGCCGAACGTCTGCAAATGAAGCTGTCGCCGAAGCTCGAGGACAAGGACGCCGATGTCCTCAGGCGCGGCGCGGCCACGATCGTCAACCAGGTGGCCGCCATGAAGCGCATGGTCGACGACTTCCGCGACTACGCGCGCACGCCACCCGCGGTGCTGCAGTCGCTGCAGATCAACGCGCTGGTGACCGAGGTGCTGCACCTGTATGGTATCGACGACCCTTCGGTGCAGGAACATCCGGTGATCCATGCGGCGCTGGATCCCGATCTTCCCGAGATCAAGGGGGACCCGACGCAGTTGCGCCAGGTGATCCACAACCTGTTGCAGAACTCGCAGGATGCCGCGGCCGAGAACGTCGCCGCCGGTAGGGCTGCGCCCCATATCGCTCTACACACCGAGACTGTAGAATACAAAAATTCTGCCGGCGAAAACTGCCAGGCAGTCAAGCTAACCATTGCGGACAATGGTCCGGGCTTTGCACTACGCATCCTGAGCCGTGCATTCGAGCCATATGTGACCACCAAAGCCAAGGGTACGGGCCTGGGGCTGGCAATGGTCAAGAAGATCATTGACGAACACGGCGCGCGCATAGAACTGCGCAATCGATTGGAGGGCGCCGAGATCGTCGGTGCACAGATCTCGATCCTGTTCGTTAAACTGGCATAGTCAACTTGGCGGTCCGCCATGGAGCGCTTTGGTGGGGATAAGAGGGGAAGTATGGCAACCATCCTCGTAGTCGATGACGAAATGGGAATCCGGGAACTGCTCTCGGAAATCCTGAGCGACGAAGGCCATGTGGTCGAGGTCGCCGAGAACGCGCAGCAGGCGCGCGAATACCGGGCGGGCATCACCCCTGATCTCGTCTTGCTCGATATCTGGATGCCCGATACCGACGGCGTGACGCTGCTGAAGGAGTGGTCCGCGCAAGGCCAGCTGACGATGCCCGTGATCATGATGTCGGGCCACGCGACCATCGACACCGCGGTCGAGGCCACCAAGATCGGCGCGCTGAATTTCCTGGAAAAGCCGATCGCGCTGCAGAAGCTGCTGTCGGCGGTGGAGCAGGGCCTGGCGCGCGGCATCGAACGCCCGCGTGCTGCGGCCGCTGTGGCGCCCGCAGCCGCGGCGCCGGCCGTCGAATCCGCGCTGGTGCCGGTTGCAGCCGAGGCCAGCGGCGAAGCCGCGCCCAATGGCAGCAACGCGGCCCGTCCGCCCGAGGCGGAAATGCACTTCTCGTTCGACATGCCGCTGCGCGAAGCACGCGACCTGTTCGAGCGCGCCTACTTCGAGTACCACCTCGTGCGCGAACACGGCAGCATGACCCGCGTGGCCGAAAAGACCGGGCTGGAGCGCACGCACCTGTACCGCAAGCTCAAGCAGCTCGGCGTCGAACTCGGCCGCAACAAGCAGGAGCCGGCAGAGCAGTGATGCAATGAACGCTTGACTGGCGAAAGATCCGTTGCTATAGTTTCCCTTCTTTGGCCCGGTAGCTCAGTCGGTAGAGCAGAGGATTGAAAATCCTTGTGTCGGCGGTTCGATTCCGTCCCAGGCCACCAGAACATCAGAAGCCCGACTCGAACGAGTCGGGCTTTTTTGTTTCTGCGCCCCCGCTTCCGGCACGCGGCCATCCGTTCTGCGCACAACCCAGATCTAAAAACTTTTGACTTGGCTGCCGATATACATATCTCTACGATTGCCTGACGCCGAACGGTAACTGGTATCGCGCACGCAGAATGCGCGGCCGGGTCAGGCTGTTTCTACTAGGGGTCAATATGGATACACTGTCCGAAACAGGACTTGGCTGGCCGCAGGAATCCGACGCGGCCGAACGCGGCATCTGGAAGAGCACCATGGCCGCTGCCAGCCATGCGCTGGGTGCGGCAAGGAATGTGCAGCAGGCCATGGCGCAGACCTTGAAGCTGCAGCAGAAGATCCGCACGTTGCGCGATGAACTGCACCACGCCGAGGCCGAGCGCGATGTCTACCGTGAACTGCATGCGCGCACGGTGGACGAGCTCCACCAGGCCGTGGATCGCAGCCCGGCCGAGATGAAGCGCCTGCGCGCCGAAGCCGAAACCCTGCAGATCCGCCACCGCGCCTACAAGCTGCTAGTGCAGCATTACATGCGCATCGGCACGCCCATCGATCCCACCGTATTCGCCGAACAGCGCAGCCGCGTGCAGCAGCACATCCTGTTCCAGCGCCGCCGCGGCATTCCGGTCGCGAAGATCGGCGTCGACGATATCGCCTTCCTGCTGCGCTGAACGCGGCGGCGAGCCCGCGCTTACGCGTTTGCCTGCACCTGCGGCGCGGCCGCGGCGTGCAGGCTGTCGTCGCTGACCACGCGGTCGCGGCCGTGTGTCTTGGCGTCATAGAGGCGCCGGTCCGCAATCGCGGCGAGCGCGTCGAGCGTCACCGCCATGCCGGACGGGAAGTCCGCAGGCGCTTCGGCCACGCCGATAGAAATGGTGAAGCGAATCACGCGGTCGGTCGGTTCGACGCTCGCTTCGGGATCGGCTTCGACCGCGCACGCGGCAATCGCGCAGCGCAGGCGTTCGGCACTCTGCGCGGCCTCGGCCAGGCTGGTGTCGGGCAGCAGCGCCGCGAATTCCTCACCGCCCATGCGAGCCGGCAGGTCCACCGAGCGCATCGTCGCGCGCAGCGTGAGGGCAAGCTGCTTGAGCACCTTGTCGCCGCTGGCATGGCCCCAGCGGTCGTCCGCCAGCAACCGCTGAACCGGCGGCGCTTTGCTCGCGCCACGATTCGATACCAGCCGTCAGTTCACAAGCTCGCGCGGGCGCATTGACGCCCATTGCCGCCAGCGGAACACTTCGCCTTCCGGCGCACCATGCCTGGGCGCCGGTTTGCCCCCCGATCGAGGCGTCGTCTCAGGCGACGTTGCGCATCCCGCTGCCACGCTGCTGTCGTCCTCTCTTTCGGCCTGGTGTCCTGTTCCTTGCAGGACATGCCCGCACCCTGGCCCCCCCATGCCTTTGATGACCTTGTGCCGCGCGACGCGGCCGCCCCGCATGACCAAACCCCTGATGATTGCCCCCGTGGGAGCGCAGCGGTGAGTACGCTCGCGCGCCGGCTGGTGGCCGAGGGACTGGGTACGGCATTGCTGGTCGCCGTGGTGGTGGGGTCGGGCATCCGCGCCGAGCGGCTCGCCGGCGGGAACATCGGGCTGGCGCTGCTGTGCAATGCACTGGCCACGGGTGCCGGGCTGGTGGCGCTGCTGGTCGCGCTGGGGCCGGTGTCGGGCGGGCATTTCAACCCGGTGGTGAGCCTCTCGGCGCTGGTGCAGGGTGCGCTCTCGCCGCGGACCGCGCTGGGCTATGCCATCGCGCAGATCTTCGGCGGCATCGCCGGCGTGATGGCTGCGCATGCCATGTTCGGCGAACCCATCCTGGCGTGGTCGGCCCAGAGCCGCACGGGCCTGCCGATGTGGTGGAGCGAGTTCGTGGCGACGTTCGGGCTGGTCGGTGTCGGCATCGGCACGCTGCGCAGCCGGCCCGGCCTGGTGCCCTTTGTGGTGGCGGGCTACATCACCGCCGGCTACTGGTTCACATCATCGACATCGTTCGCCAATCCGGCGCTCACCGTGGCGTGCGCGCTGACCAACACCTTCACCGGCATCCGTCCGATCGACGTGCCGGGCTTCGTGCTCGCGCAGATGGCGGGGGGGCTGAGCGCCACGTTGCTGTTCCATTGGCTGTGCCGCAAGCCGGCAACGCCGGCGCAGGTCGCGCCCGCGGCACGCTGGCGCCCGGGCAAAGCGGCAACTACCAGCGCCGATTGAGCTGCACGCCGAAGATCGAGCCGCTGTTCTGCGTCGCCCAGGCCTCGGCCGGGGCCGTGAACGCGATGCCGTCGACATCGTTGGCGCGGCTATAGGTGTAGAACGCGCGCAGGTTCGCATTGCCCGCGGACTTGCCCAGCGTCAGCGTCGGTGCAATGGTCAGCGCGGTGCGCTGGCCGCTGGCGCCGAAACCGGACGAGATCTGGTCGCGCGCGACCTCGAAGACGAGCTTGAACTGGTCGCTGGCCACATAGGCCGGGCGGATCCGCGTGGCCGCCCATTGCAGCGTACCCACCGGCGAATGGTCGAACTGCATGCTCGATTCGACCGAGCCGCCAAGCCCGGATTGCCCCTTCCATTCGAGCGACTCCGCGACGCGCACGCGCGACAGCGACGGCCCCATGCCCGAGTAGCCCGTCATGGCGCTGCGCGCACCGGAGCCGAACTGCAGCCCGACGCGGTTGGTCCCCGCAAGCACGCCTTTCTGCTCATGCATCGCCGACGCCCACCACGCGCTGCCCGAATCGGCCACCACGGACTGTGCATCGACCCGGGTGAAGCCAAGCTGCACCGAGCCCTGCGAATTGGTCGAGATCGGCGCCGTGCGCAGCGAGTGGTAGCTCGGCAGGTTCTGCCCGTTCTGGTCGTTGCGGGCGGTGTACTGGTAATTCAGCCCGATTTCGCCGAGCACGCGCGCATTGTCCACGCCGAAACGCATGGCCGCGGAATTGGGCGGCAGCAGGCCGGACGACATCAGTAACGGGTTGCTGTCGCGGCGGCCCGCCCACATGGTGGCGCCGTCCAGCACCGACAGGCCGCTCACGGCCGTGTAGAACTGCGGCACCAGCGCGTAAGGATCGACCGCGGCGGGCCGCCCGTTGACGGACGTGGCATCGGTGCCGCGGGCCTGGGCGATCAGCATGACCTGGGCACCGCCATCGAGATCGAGCACCGACTCGCGGATCTTGACCTCGCCCGCGCTTCGGCAAGCCAGGCCGTGGCCAATGCCCGTGGACAATGCGCCGCCAGCGCAGGCGCGCATGGTGGCGTCGCGCTCTTCGGCGGCGGCGCGGCCGCTGTAGCTGAGGCGCCAGACCGACTCGACCGCGGCATCGTCAGCAGGGAGCTGCGAGCGCAGCACCGGCGGCGCGTCGGGCGGCGTTGCGTCGGCGCTGGCGGCCTGGTCGGTCGGCGGCTCGGCCACGAAATGCCCGAGCCTGGTCGGGAACAGCACCACGGGCGCCTGCGCCGGGGCGGCGGAATCAGGGGGACCGACAAAGGCCTCGTCCGTCTGCGCGGCCGAATCTGCCGTTTTTGCCTCTGCTGCTGCAGGTGCTTGTGCTTGTGCCGGCGCCGGTGCGGCGGGCTGCTGCGCTGCCGCTGACGGCTGCTCGCCGGCGATCAAAGCGCCGAGCGGGTCGTCGGCCGGCGCTGCCATGGCCAGCCGTGCTTCCTGGATGCGCGGCGGGGCCAGCGACTGGACGTCCTGCGGCGCCTGCGCGCATGCCGCCATGCCCCAGGCAGCCAGAACGGCGGCGCTCAGGCGGCGGCGGGGAAAGCGGCGGCAGGAGGCAACAGGGAATCGGGACAGCATGCAACGAACGGGCCGGGCGGCCAGACCGCCGGTACGGGGGTCTAGTTTTTAACAGCCGCTCGATTTGACTGCAAGCCGGGTTACAAAATCCATCACAACGTGGGCCTTCTCACATTACGAAATACTTATGGCCCGCAGCACGGATCAAAGCGCTATTCCTGATGGCGAAAAAGTGACGCGGAACTAGCGAAAACCCGGACTTCGGCAGGGCTCCGTGCAGAAAAAGGCACCGCTATAATCGGTGGGCTTGTCTTTCGGGTAAGACAGCCGCGGCCTGTTACGAACGGGTGTCTCAACGGCGGTTGCCATCGTCCCGGCATCGCAACGATTCCCGTCCGTAACAGGCACAGCGTTGCGCCTGCGGCACCATCCACGCCACGGGCGCGCCACGGTCCGGCGCAAGGCGCGATGACACGATCGGCGTCCCAGGCCCGCACCCACACCAAGATCTATAAAGAGGAGAAGTTGATGCAGCGTCGTTCCTTCCTGTTGAAAGCGTCGGCCGTGGCCGCAACCGGGGCACTTGCCGCATGCGGCAAGGATGAAAAGGCCGCAGCGCCGGCCGCCAGCGCTCCTGCCGCCCCGGCCGTCGTCGGCAGCAACCCTGCCGTGGAATGGCGCCTTGCATCGAGCTTCCCCAAGTCGCTGGACACCATCTTCGGTGCCGCCGAACTGCTGGCGGCCCGCGTGAAGGAGCTGACCGACGGCAAGTTCAACATCAAGGTCTTCGCGGCCGGTGAAGTTGTGCCGGGCCTGCAGGTGCTCGACGCCGTGCAGAACAACACCGTGCAGATCGGCCATACCGCCGGCTACTACTACTTCGGCAAGAACCCCACGTTGTGCTTTGACACCACCGTGCCGTTCGGCCTGACCGCGCGCCAGCAGAATGCCTGGATGCTGCAGGGCAACGGCATGAAGCTGATGCGCGAGTTCTTCAAGGAATACAACGTCGTCAACTTCCTGGGCGGCAACACCAACGCGCAGATGGGCGGCTGGTTTCGCAAGGAAATCAAGACCGTGGCCGACCTGCAGGGCCTGAAGTACCGCATCGCGGGGTTCGCCGGCGTGGTGCTGTCGCGCCTGGGCGTGGTGCCGCAGCAGATCGCCGGCGGCGACATCTATCCCGCGCTGGAAAAGGGCACCATTGACGCGGCCGAGTGGGTGGGCCCGTACGATGACGAGAAGCTCGGCTTCTACAAGGTGGCCCCGTACTACTACTACCCGGGCTGGTGGGAAGGCAGCGCGCAGCTGTCGTTCTACGCCTCGGCCAGCGAATTCGAAAAACTGCCGTCGCTGTACAAGCGCGCGCTGGAAACCGCCACCATCGAGGCCCACACCACGATGATGGCCAAGTACGACGCGGTCAACCCGCAAGCGCTGGCCCGCCTGCTGGAAAACGGCGTGAAGCTGCGCCCGTTCTCGAAGGAGATCATGGAGGCCTGCTTCAAGGCCACCCAGGAAGCCTACGCGGACGAAGTCGCCAAGAACCCGTCGTTCAAGAAGATCTACGACGACTGGCGCGTGTTCCGCAACAACGAGGCCGCCTGGTTCAACGTGGCCGAGCAGGCGTTCGCGCAGTTCAGCTACGCACGCAAGCTGTAATTCCGCTACCGGGGCGATCGGCCACTGTCGGCGCAAACCCCGTGTTCCCGTGAGGGCGCGGGGTTTTTCTTTGCAAGGATGGCGTGTCGCCCCAAACGCAGCCGGGGCCGGCAGCAAAACACCCCCGCCGGTAGAATCGCGCGCAGATCCACCGGAATTCCTCATGCAACTCGGCATCCTCTACGCGCTCCTGGCCTACACCATCTGGGGGCTGCTCCCGCTCTACATCAAGTCGCTGCCCGGCATCGCGCCGGCCGAGATCCTGCTGCACCGGATGGTGTGGTCGCTCGCGTTCCTGGCCGTCATCCTGGCCGCCCGGCGCCAGTGGGCCTGGCTTGGCAAGGTGGCCACGGACCGGCGCCTGATCCTGTCCTTTGCCGCGAGCGCCGCGCTGCTGTGCGGCAACTGGTTCCTCTATATCTGGGCCGTGTCGGCCAACCGCGTGGTCGATGCCAGCCTCGGCTATTTCATCAACCCGCTGTTCAGCGTGCTGCTCGGCGTGGTGTTCCTGCACGAGCGGCTGCGTCCCGGCCAGTGGCTGTCGATCGCGGTGGCCGCGGGCGGTGTGGCCTGGCTGACGGTGGCGGCGGGCCAGCTCCCGTGGATTGCACTGGCGCTGGCGGCCACCTTCGGCGGCTACGGCCTGCTGCGCAAGACCGGGGCACTGGGTGCACTGGAAGGGCTGTCGCTTGAAACCTTGCTGCTGTTTCCCATCGCGGCCGTGGCGCTGGCCTACCTGTTCGCGACCGGACAGGACAGCTTCCGGCACGCAGCGACAGGTACGCAAATCCTGCTGATGATGGCCGGGCCGGTTACCGCCGTGCCGCTGCTGTTCTTTGCCGCAGGTGCCCGCCGTATCCCGCTGTCCCTGCTGGGCCTGCTCCAGTACACGGGCCCGACGCTGCAACTCCTGCTCGGCGTCTGGCTGTGGCACGAGCCGTTTCCGCCGCAGAAGCAGCTTGGCTATGCGCTGATCTGGGTGTCGCTGGCCTTGTACGCGGCGGAAGGGCTGTGGGTCAGCACCCGGCAAAAGCCCCAGGCCATTAAGCCGAAGAATGAAATCACAGAGTAATAGCCTTACTTCATTCGTTTAGACGATAAAAATGAAGGTGAAATCGCAGGATCGAGACCAAATTTCATCGACGTGATTAATCATCGACCAACCAAATCGAACATAATCATAAATAGCATCGATGGATGGAGCCGCTGCGCCATCCGTTAGCCGCATGCCGACCGAGCCGTCTACGCCCTCCGAACCCGTCGTTCAGCGCAAGATCATCCATTGCGACTGCGACTGCTTCTATGCGTCGGTCGAAATGCGCGACGACCCGTCGCTGCGCGGGCGGCCCATGGCGGTGGGCGGCGCCCCTGACCGGCGCGGCGTGATCGCGACCTGCAACTACGAGGCGCGCGCGTTCGGCGTGCGCTCGGCCATGTCCGCGGCGCAGGCGCTGCGGCGCTGCCCGGACCTGCTGATCGTGCGCCCGGCCATGGACAAGTACCGCGAGGTGTCGCGCCGGATCTTTGCGATCTACCGCGAGTACACGGCCCTGGTCGAACCGCTTTCGCTGGACGAAGCCTATCTCGACGTGAGCCAGTGTCCGCACCATGGCGGCAGTGCCACGCGCATCGCCGAGGAAATCCGGCAGCGCGTGCGCGAGGAGGTAGGCGTTACGGTGTCGGCCGGTGTCGGGCCGAACAAGTTCGTTGCCAAGATCGCGAGCGACTGGAACAAGCCCGACGGGCTCTTCGTGGTACGGCCGGCGGCGGTGGACGCCTTTGTCGCCGAGCTATCAGTCGGGCGCATCCATGGCGTGGGCACTGTCACCGCGGCCAAGCTCAAACGCCTCGGCGCCGAGACCTGCGGCGATCTGCGCGAGTGGCCGGCGGACCGCCTGCATCGCGAGTTCGGCCGCTTCGGCGTGCGGCTCTACAACCTGTGCCGCGGCGTCGACCACCGCACGGTATCGCCCGAGCGCGAGCGCAAGTCGATCAGCGTCGAGGAAACGTATGCCGACGACCTGCCAGACCTGCAGGCCTGCCTGGCGGAGCTGGAGCCGCTGATCGCCATGCTGGAGGCCCGCATTGCGCGGGCGCAGGCGCACCACACCATCGACAAACTCACGGTGAAGCTACGCTTCTCGGACTTCCGCCAGACCACCGTGGAATGCCGCGGCCACGCGCCCGATCGCGACACCTACGCCCGCCTGCTGGCCGAAGGCCATGCGCGGCGCGGGCTGCCGGTGCGATTGCTTGGGGTTGGGGTGGGCACCAGCGACCGCGATATGGCGCAGCTCGAACTGTTTCTCTGAAATTCATTCACAAGACAAATCGAACCATCAATAAATAGAGATAGCTGATTTGTCGCACAAATAATCTATTGCAGATCGTTGCGCATGATCACCAGCCACGGCATGTGCGAGTTGGTCATGCCATCGAGCTTGCCCGCGTCCCCCAGCTCGATCTCTTCCATCGACACGGACTGCTGGACGTTGCCGCCGATGGCCTTCACCAGCCGCGCGGCAGGATCCACCAGGACCACGATGTCGCAATGCATGGGGGTGGTGCCAAAGCCGATCTCGGCGATGTCGTCGAGGTCTTTGTCGCGTCCGCGCGGCGCGCAGATGATGTCGCCGACCCTTGGCAGCGCAGGAACGGGTTCGAGATGAAAAGCGGGCCGGGGCAGGATCCCGTCGCGCGCATCGACCACATACATGGAATGTGACTGGCCGGTCAGGAACTGGCGCTCGTCGAGTCCCGCCTTGCGCAGGACCCAGGAAATGAACACTGCCGACCAGGCCCAGGACGGCTGCGTGACCTGCGTGCAGTCGGGCGCCTCGCCAACGATGCCCCAGTAGCGCCGTGCCATCCGGCAGCCCAGCGGCGTGGCTTCCATGCCGGTGCCGTCCGGGAACGACACACAGCCTGCCTCGGCGCCGTCTGGCTCCGCTTCCCGGTCGGCGGAGCCGTGGGCGGGCGCGCCGGCATCCGTGGCGGCAGGCGCCTCGTCAAGCGGTTGCGGCGCCGGCAGCGGGCTGAACGTCACGCAGGCGGTATCGTCGCGGCCCAGGCGCACGGTCTGCGATCCCCAGCGCCGCCATTCCTGCGTGGCAATCTCGACGATGCGTTCGCGCGTGGTCGCTCCCGGCGTGGTCACGGGCTGCTCCGGGTCGGGCAAAGGCGTCGCCTGCGGGCGCGCAGGTTCGCTCACGGTGCTGCAGCCTGCGAGCAAGGCCACGAACAAGGTCAGGAGCAGGGCCATTGCGGCGCAAAAGGCCGGACGCAGGGCCTGTGGAGAAGCCTGTGGAGAAGCCTGTGGAATCGGCTGTGGAAAGCGCTGTGAATAACGCTGTGGAAAGGTACCCTGGCGCGAGCGGGGAAGCATGTGGCCCCCTTGATGCGCCGCATTGGCTACGGCCTTGAGCAACCGTGCCTGAACGGCGGTTTGCGGGTCTGGCCGGCCAGCCGCGGGACAGGCCGGACCGGGGTGCAGAGGACTCTGCAGAAGTATCCTACCAGTGCTGTGGATAACGTTCCCCGCCTGGCGCGCACCAGCGCCCTCGGGCGACACGGTGGCGGCATGGGCGGGATCATGCAAAGCCAGGGGTGCCGTAGCGGCCCGCCAGGCTTTCCGGGCTTACTGATTGACGGCGTCCTTGAACTTCTGGCCGGCCTTGAACTTCACCGTCTTGGCCGCTTCCACCTTGATCTCTTCGCCGGTGCGCGGGTTACGGGCCATGCGCTCGCCGCGCTCGCCCTTGCTGAACGTGCCAAAGCCGACCAGGCTTAGCGTATCGCCCTTGGCAACGGCGTCCATGATGGCCGACAGCGTCACGTTCAGCGCCTGTTCGGCCTTAGCCTTGGTCAGACCGTCCACACCGGACGCGATAGCGTCGATCAGTTCGGTTTTCGTCATGCTTCACTCCGTATCGAGTTGATAAAACACAGACGTCCGGGCACGGGTGGCCCATGGGTGGGCCGGCCCGGCAAGACGTCGCGGGCCACATGATACCGTGCCGGACAAGGCGCACCGGACGAGATTGTTACGAGAAGCTTTCCGGAAAGCCGCTTCGGGCCTTGATTCCGCTGCACGCGGGTCACTTGCACCGGCCCTGAAGCTGGCACGGGAGGTGATGTTTACGCCGTTCCGGCTCTTGAACACCCCCGGGGCTCGCCTGGGCGCGTATACGCCCCTCAGCAGCTTTACGATGTCCACGGGGTGGGGGAGTGCCCTTCGTGCGGTCTGAAGGGCTCCAGAGCCTTTTCCAGCGCCTCTGACCGCCTCACGCGGGATTCCCATCTCGCCTACAACGCCTTTGGTACCTCTTTATGCACTATGCTGCATGAGGAGGTGTCCGCATTTTTAGCCCTGCCTTTTCGACATTCGGCGCGTGAATATGATGGCTTGCGGCCGTTTGATCTGCGCGACGTATACCGAGTCGGGCGGGTTTTACGTTCTCAGCCCGTCCTTCCTGTTTTCGGACCCTGGGCGAAGGGCGGGCCACTGGGTTTACATCTTTCTTTTCATGTATACAAATAGTAGTGGTAGGTAAACGGTGGCTTGCGCTGTGGATAAGCCGGTAAACGCCAGGAAGATCAAAGGTTTACGTAGAAGAGAACTGCAGGGACGCAGTGTTGGCGGGCGTGGATGACTCTCGGGCCTATGCGAAGCTGCCCCTGCCGATGGCCGGACTTGTTCCAGTCGCGTCCCCATGCCAGCCCCAGGCAGCCCACATGCAATCCGGCTTCTTATCCACAGAAACGGGCGGCCTTATCCACATTCCGCTGGTTGCGTATACGGCGTATACGGCCCAATTTCGGTTAACGGACTGCCGTGCGGCAGTGATCCGGCGTATACGTGGCGCCAGCCATGAGGCTCGCGTATACGGGCCCTGAGCACACCGGTATCATCCCGATCGCGTCGGCGCGACCGGCGCCTGCAACCACGCAACCGAAAGCGACCAGCACGGAAAGGCAAATGGCTGACAAGGCAATACGCAAGGACAGCGGCAAGGACAAGAAGGCGGGCACGGCGAGCGACCGCATCGAGGTGCGCCAGTCGGGCGTACACGGCAAGGGCGTTTACGCGATTGCCTCGATCGCCGAGGGCGAGCGGGTGATCGAGTACAAGGGCGAGCACATTTCCTGGAAGAAAGCCCTGGAACGCCACCCGCACGATCCGGACGATCCCAACCACACGTTTTATTTCAGTCTCGACGACGGCAGCGTGATCGACGCCAAGTACGGTGGCAACCGCGCGCGCTGGATCAACCATGCCTGCGCGCCGAATTGCGAGGCGCGCGAGAAGAAAGGCCGGGTGTTTATCCACGCGTTGCGCGATATCGCCGCCGGCGAAGAACTGTTCTATGACTACGGGCTGGTGATTGACGCCCGCTATACGAAGAAGCTCAAGAAGGAATTCGAGTGCCGCTGCGGCAGTCCGGAGTGCCGCGGCACGATGCTGGCGCCCAAGGACAGGAAGTCGGGCGGCAAGTAAGTCCCCGGCGTCAGCTGGTCAGCCCGGCCGCTTCGCAAGGGATGCGGATCACGAAGCGCATGGTCGGGCGCCGTTCGCTGCCCGTGGCCGGGTCTGCGACCGGCACGTCCTCGATGCGGATGGTGCCGTGGTGCAGGCCGATGATCTCGTGCACGATCGCCAGCCCCAGCCCGGCACCGGCGGTCGGTGCCGCGGGGGCCTGGTCGCCCTGGCGGTCGCCGCGGAAGAAGCGCTTGAAGACCTCTTCGCGCCGCTGCGGGGCGATGCCGGGGCCATTGTCTTCCACCATCACCACCGCCATGCCGCGGTTGCCGAGCGCTTCGCCGCCCGCGCGCACCGTGATGCGCCCGCCCGGCGGCACGTACTTCACCGCATTGTCGATCAGGTTGGACAGGGCCTCGCGCATGAGCAGGCGGTTGCCGCGTACCACGGCCGGCGAGCCGCCTGTAAAGGTGGGGCCGGGCAGAACCTCGAAACCCAGGTCGAGGCGCCGCGCGAGTGCCTGAGGCACCCATTCCGCGCCGGTCTCGAAGGCCAGCTCGGCCAGGTCGAAATACTCCACCGGACCCAGCCTTTCCAGCGACAGCCCCGGCTCGGCGCGCGCAAGCGACAGCAGCTGATTGGACAGGCGCACCGCGCGGTCGGCGGCGGTCTGCAGCTCGCGCAGCGCATGGCGGGCCACTTCGAGCGAATCGGCCTCCATGGCGCGGTCGGCGTGCAGCTTCACGGCCGTGAGCGGCGTGCGCAGCTGGTGCGCGGCATCGGCAATGAACTTGCGCTGGGCGTCGAGCGCGTCACGCAGGCGCGACAGCAGCGCATTGAGGCCGCGGATCAGCGGCGCCACCTCGGCCGGCACCTGGGTTTCGTCGAGCGCGGCCAGCGAGCGCGCGGTCTGGCGGTTCAGCTTGTCGGTCAGGATCTGCAGCGGCACCAGCTCTTCCTTGAGCACGTGCGAGAGGATCAGGCT
>JACXTT010005473.1_pt1 | contig 18426 bp, 13 predicted proteins | sample 9270951 | NCBI WGS metagenome assembly JACXTT01 (sample SAMN15532306, study PRJNA645909) | rock metagenome | isolation source: weathered quartz diorite | place: Puerto Rico | collected 2017-06-21 | reverse complement strand
CGCGGGCGGTGGAAGTAACTTGCAGTGGACAGTGTCGAGAATCAGTACAGTACCGACCAAATACCGTCCCAAGACCTAACCTGGAACTGGTTTGAGTCAAACAAAGGCGACTTCGGTCGCCTTTGTTTTTAGCGTTCACTAGCAGTCAAGTGGGCGATCTCCAAGAACGATTCGGGCAGTGGGCGCACTTAGTTCTGTTGATATTCACGCGCCAGGGCAATATCCGGACGCAAGCCTTTTAAGAAATCACGTGCTAAAATTCGCGGCGGGATGGATGGGCTAAAATTATATCTACGATGATCGCTGCCCTCCGGTCAATATTCTCCCCGCTGCGTCAGAAACCTGTTTCGTGCTGGCCGAACCGTCAGAAAGTAAAATATCTGCTGTTGGCCTGCCTTCCCGTGCTGGGAGCACTGATATTCCTTCCGGGGAAGTCTGGCCCGTTGATCTTCGACGACGCCAGTAATCTTCTCGGTAACTCTTATGTTCAAATCGTTTCATTAGACCCGGAGTCTCTCTACCGGGCGAGCACCTCGCTCGAATCCGGACCGCTCAAGCGGCCGATTTCCATGCTGAGTTTCGCATTGAACTATTATTTTGCCGGCTCGTTCGATGACAGCACGTCGTACAAACTCACCAACATCGCGATTCATGCCATAAATGGGCTGCTGGTGTTCTGGATGATGAGTCTGGTTTTTTTCAGACTCACGCAACTGAAACAGACAGACCGTGCGCACTCGGGCATTAACCGGAATAGCTACCTAATACTCGCCTCGGTTGTTGCGCTGCTGTGGGTGATGCATCCGATCCAGCTGACCAGCGTGCTCTACCTGGTGCAGCGCATGACGGAACTCTCCGGCCTTTTCACTCTGCTCGCCCTGATCTGTTACCTCACCGGCCGGCTCCGAATGACCGCGAACAAACCCGGAGGGCCCAGACTTATCCTAAGGGGCACCGTTCTGTTTGGATCGATCGGAATATTATGCAAGGAAACTGCAATCCTGCTTCCAGTTTACATGCTGGTTTTTGAACTGGCATTGTTCAGCGTCGAATACCCATGGAAAAAATGGTGCCGAATGACAGCAAAAATAAAAGCCGCATTGCTGTTCGCCGTCACGGTTGCCACGCTGGCTATTCTCACGTGGGCGATCCTCTACTCCTTACCAAAATACATCGTCCGTGATTTCAACATGACCGAGAGGTTGCTGACAGAGTCACGGATACTATTTTTCTATCTTTCACTCATCCTGATCCCTCGGCTAAATCAATTCAGCCTGTTCCACGATGATATCGAACTCTCCACGTCTGTTTTTACACCCTGGACGACATTACCTTCTCTCATCGGCATAGTATTACTGCTGGTCCTTACTTATCGGGTACGCCACCGCCAACCGCTCCTGAGCCTCGGGATATTCTGGTTTTTCGCCGGGCACCTGCTCGAATCGACGATTCTGCCGCTGGAACTGGCACACGAGCATAGAAATTACCTTCCCAGTCTCGGCCCCATTCTGGTCGTCGTCCACTTCATCAACGCCGCCTGGATGAAATTGCAACGTCGCTGGCTTTGGGGCATTTTACCTTTGCTAGCCTTGATAGTGGCAGGAGTCAGCTATATGCGCGCCACACAATGGGCCAGTAATTATTCTCTGTTTCTGTATGAAACTTCACACAATCCCAACTCCGCCAGCGTTACTTCCGGATTTGCCCTGAGGTTGATCGAGGCAGGCAAATACAAAGAGGGCATGCAAACCTTTCGCCGCGCCGCCGATCTGGCCCCGGAGGAGCCCTCTTATATCTTGTTCATGAACATGTTCGCCGCACAGGCCGGCGAGAAATTCGATCAGGCTGGCGCTGAGGAAACCGTCAGACGTCTGGCGATGGGCCGCATCACGGCCACCACCGGACAGGCATTACAATATCTGGGAGAGTGCATCCTGACTTGGTGTCAATCTTTGGCGCCCTCGATGGAGCTTTGGATGAATACCCTGCTCAACAGGGAGAATCAAACCGGGGTCGACAGATCCTTTGTCAATTATCTGCTGGCACGCTCGCTTTTCAGTCAGGGCAAAGTCAGTGAAGCCATAATTGCATACAATCGGGCACATGAAATAGACAAGAATTATCTGCATCCACTGTTTGACCTCGCCTACCTTTATGTACGAGAAGGCGATAGCAGTAAAGCCAGAGAGACGATTCGTAGATTGGAAGAAGCCAATCTGACAGCCCGGCACCCGCGGACCGAACAAATCGAAGAAACCAAAAAATATATTGAAAATATGCTTATAGATGCTCAAAAAAATCATAAAGGAAAAAAACAACAACGATGAAGGACATTTGGGTACAGAAACCACCCAAGAAGTTTCTCGCTGCACTTTTCATTCTTGTCGCAGTTTTCATCGCTTACTTTCCAGGGCTGAACGGACCTTTTGTCTTTGACGATGAAATCCATATCTTATCCGATCCCTCTATCAGGATTTCATCTCTCAATCTCCAGAACCTGACTAACGCCTTCTCATCAGACGGTACATTGTTTAACCGCCCGCTCGCCAAAATCACTTTTGCGATCAATTATTACTTGTCAGGAGGAACCACCAATACCTTTGGATACAAACTCACCAATCTGGTGATTCATCTCGTAAACACCGGGCTGGTTTATTGGTTTTCGCTGTTGTTATTAAGCCAACAGACCACGCGCCAGAAGAGTATTAATCAAAAAGCGCTTGAATGGATATCGATGCTCGTGGCCACGCTGTGGGCGCTACATCCGTTGCACCTGACATCGGTCCTCTATGTCGTGCAACGCATGACCAGCCTGGCCACACTTTTTGTGCTGGCGGGTCTTATTGTTTTCATCCACGGTCGGCAACGCATTCAAGAAAAACGTGGTTATGGTTATTTGCTGATGGTCACGGGCGCTATCGGAGCATCAGTACTGGGGCTGGCCTGCAAGGAAAATGCCATACTGCTCCTTCCGCTCATGCTGGTCATTGAATTCATCTTTTTCAGCGCGATGCCAGAGGCTCTATCTGACAGGCGAAAACTCATGCTGTTCTATAGCCTGACGGTATTGATGCCAACGCTACTCTTGGGCCTCTGGTTGATAACCCACCCCAATATTATTCTGGATGCCTATCTGACACGTGAATTTACTCTGGTTGAACGCCTGCTTACCGAAGCACGTATTCTGTGGTTTTATGTCAGCCTAATATTCCTTCCCAACGTGAGGAGACTGGCCCTCTATCACGACGATATCCCGATCAGCACCGGCCTGTTCGTTCCCTGGACCACGTCCATTGCCATAATGTCGATTCTCGCTATTATCATCTTCGCAATCACGGCCAGGCGAAGGTATCCTCTCTTCAGCTTTGCAGTTTTATGGTATCTGGTCGGCCATAGCATAGAGTCCAGCGTCATCGGACTGGAGCTTGCACACGAACACCGCAATTATCTTTCGGATATAGGCATATTCCTCGCAACAGGTTACGGCCTGTCCGTGGTTGCTTTAAGGTTCAAGAAATACGTTCGTTACGCAATAGTTTTGGCGCCCGTCTTAGCGCTGGGTTTTGTGACCAGCACACTGGCGCATGCCTGGGCGAGCAATGAAGGCATTATCAGCTCACTGGCCTATTACCATCCCGACTCGGCCAGAGGGCAATACATGTTGGCTGAACTCTACGCTGAAAAAAAACGTGATCTCCCTAATGCTCTCACGCATTACCGGAGGGCCGCTGAACTGGCACCCAATGAAACAGGTTACCTTGTCAAATCAGCGATTACGTCTATTAAAATAAACCTCGGCTATGGCCCTGATCCCGCCAATACGTCAGATCGTTCGAAGGATTCTGAGAACATTAATCGCCAGTTAAAAGAACAGCCTCTCACCTCATCAACCATACATATTCTTGAGCAATTGACGAGTTGTACCGATCAGGCTTCGGAATTTTGCAAATTGCTCTATCCGGACATAAAAGATTGGTATCTCGCGGTGGCGCAAAATCCCCATATCAGCGGCAAGGATCGAAATAATTTCATTATTTATCTTTTCAATCTCGGGGTCGCCCATCCTGATCTCGATTTATCCTTGCAGGCAGCCAAGGGGGGGAAGAAATTTGAGCCATGGAATCCAGACTATAGTCTCATGGAGGCCAATGTGTACCTCCTTCGTGGAGACCTAGAAAAAGCTGAGAACCTGTTGCAACAGCTATCGTTGCAAAATTCCGCCAATGGACTGACGAGCGAGACCAGAAGCAATGTTGCGGTTTTGTTCAAGGAAATTGAGTCGCGCAGAAACAGAATTCGATCAGAACAGAATCATCAGAAATGACGTTCCGTTGAATCAACCGTATTGAAGCCATGGACGTGCGCCAGCGTAAAGATCACCTTCACCTGCTGAAATACCGCCTGTCAATCAGTCTTGCCTTGGCAACCCTGGCTATCATGGTCCTGTTTATTTATTTTCCGGGATTGTCCGGTCCTTACGTCCTGGACGACGGAGAGAATATTGCAAACAACGAGGCGTTGGCTATCGAGAAGATAAGTCCGACAAGTCTCTGGCATGCCATGCAAAGCAATGACAGCGGCCCCTTCCGGCGCCCCCTGGCCACCCTCAGTTTTGCCTTGAACCATTATTTTTCAGGCGGGTTCGATAATACATTTCCTTTCAAATTAACAAATCTTGTTGTCCACGTCACCAACGGGATGTTGCTGCTGTTCCTGACCCTGATGATCCTGCGCAACTCCGATGCAGGCCGGAAACTGTCATCCACGGAACAACTCTGCGTGGCTGCGTTGACAGCGACACTGTGGTCCGTACATCCCATACAGTTGACAAATGTCCTCTATGTGGTCCAGAGAATGAACAGCATGTCGGCGCTGTTTGTCATTCTTGGGCTGATGCTATACGTGCAAGGACGACATCATTTTAAGATGTCGACGCTGAAAGGCCTGTGGCTGATGGGAATCGGCATTTTCTTCGGAACCCTGCTTGGGATGGCCTCCAAGGAAAATGCTGTCTTGCTGCCACTGCTGGCGCTAACGATCGAGTATTGCTTTTTCCAGTGCGAAAATCTCAACGCCGATAATCGCCTTCAGCTTCATTCATTCTATCTTGTCACTATCGCCGTGCCCGTAACCGTCTTTCTGATTTACATCTTCGTCAATCCCGAGTTTCTGTCCGAAGCATATAAGATTCGCCAGTTTTCCATGGGCGAACGTCTGCTGACGGAGCCCCGCGTCCTCTGGGACTACATCGGTCTGATCGTTTTGCCCAATACCCATAACCTTGGCCTGTTTCACGACGACATCCGGATTAGCAGGGGATTGTTGGCGCCACCAGGTACTTTGCTGGCAATCTGCGGCCTGATTGTCATGCTGGTGATTGCCATCCTAAAAAAGAAGCAGGTTCCGGTGATCAGTTTTGCGGTTCTCTGGTTCCTGGCGGGACATCTTCTTGAATCAAGTATATTCGGACTCGAGATTGCCTATGAACATCGGAATTACCTGCCGGTTTACGGCGTCCTTTTTGCCATTTCATACTTGTACGTATGGGGCAGTAGAAATTGGAACACCCACCTGCGTTTCATTATTGCCATATCTGTCAGTCTCACGCTCGGCTTCGCCACCTGGACGCGGGCATATACCTGGAAGGACATCTATTCCATTGCCGAGGCCAATGTAACGAATCACCCGGAGTCACCGCGAGCCAATGAATGGGCGGCACGCGTGAATGCCTTCGAGAAGAATGATCTGCCCGCCGCCATCCGTTACAGCATTCAAGGAATAAATATTGCGCCTAACGAGGCGGGATTCCGCATCAACCTGCATCTTTTCCTGGCGTTGCTCTCATCACAGATCGAGCAGGACATGAAATCCGCCGACATAAAACATGCGAAGAACGCGGACATCCATATCGACGGATTGCCTGCGGAGATTATTGCAACAATGAACAATAATCATGTTCAGCTGGATTATCCCGCGTCGACGATAAGCACCATCGAGAAACTCTTAGGAACAAGGCCGATTACGGTGCATACGTTAGCATCATTGGAGTCCTTGAGCCGATGCATCACTGAGAAACCTGACATCTGTCAGTCAATGGCCAAGCTGAGTCTGAGATGGTATGCCATCGCGGCGGACAACCCCGTTGCTACCAAGACCGATTGCGCCTTAATGTTGAATAATATGGCGGAGATGTATGCGCATATGTCGGATTACGCATCAGCCATGACTCACATCGACAGGGCGATACAAACCCTGCCCAATGTGCTTTTTTACAGACTGAAGAAAATTGAATATCTGGTCAAACTGGGGCGTTTGGACGAGGCGCACACGTTGCTGACCAACAGCAATAATATCGGCCTGAAAAATGATCCTCGGTTCTTCGCCAACCACGCGCTGATTGAGTCCGTGCAAAACATGTACACCGAAGCAGTCCAGAACCGGCATGGGACCTCGTCAACCCGCGAGCACCGCTAATACACACACATGTCAATCGAGGAAACGGGTCCCACGGCCAATTTCCCCAGGTCTGATGGTCTATAATTAGCCAAAAATCGTGGTTGCGCCCACGGCCATGTAATAGGTATGCCTTCAAGGACTGATAGAGACGATATTGATATGACCATACAAAAGAATAAATCATCGTCTGTATCGATCATACTCCCTGCAAAGAATGAGGAAAAAGGGCTTGCAGAACTCTTGCCTAAACTCATTCAGCAATACCCTGAGGCTGAAATCAATGTCGTCGATGACGGCTCTACCGATGCAACGTCGCAGATTTGTCGGATGCACGGCGTCAAATTAATCAATCACCCTTACAGCATGGGCAATGGCGCCGCTGTTAAATCGGGTGGTCGCGCCGCGACCGGCGACATCCTGGTTTTCATGGATGCTGACGGTCAACACCACACAGAAGACATCCGGCGATTGCTGAACAGACTGGATGAAAACTACGACATGGTCGTCGGAGCACGCGACAGCGGGTCACAGACCAGTATTGGCAGATCCTATGCCAACAAAATATATAACCGGCTGGCGAGTTGGATGGTGGGAACAAAAATTGACGATCTGACTTCAGGATTCAGGGCGGTTCGGGCCGACAAATTCCGGAAATTCCTTTACCTGTTGCCGAACGGGTTCTCATATCCCACAACCATTACCATGAGCTTTTTCCGCGCCGGCCATGCGGTCGCTTATGTGCCGATCGTCGCCAGCCGGCGTAAAGGGAAAAGCCACATCCGCGTCATACATGACGGTGTCCGCTTTCTGCTGATTATCTTCAAGATCGGCACCCTATACGCACCGCTGAAGTTATTTTTTCCAGTCAGTCTCGGTTTTTTCTTCACCGGCCTGTTTTATTACCTCTATACCTTCTTGCTGTTCCAGCGCTTCACCAACATGAGCGCGCTGCTCTTCATCACATCCATACTTGTGTTTCTCATTGGATTGGTGTCCGAACAGATTACCGCCCTGAACTACAAGGACAGTGAAAAATAAAACGATGTCCGACGCCCGGGAAGTATCCATACTCGACACGCTGGTAACGCCGGCCCCACGGTATCTGATGCGGTTGGCACTGATCGAGCAATTCGCCGCGCGGTTACCCACCAATATCCAGTCCTTCCTCGAGATCGGTCCCGGCATGGGCGACCTCAGCCTCTACCTCAGCCGGCGTTTTCCGGAAGCCAATGGCGTTTTGCTCGATTTTTCCAGCGACTGCATTGATATCCTGCGACAGCGAACCGCAAACCACCCGCGTCTGCAGTTAAAGACGGGGGACTTTATGAGCATGTCGCACGAGGCGCGTCACGACCTGATCATTGCCTGCGAGGTATTCGAGCACATTAATGACGATATAACCGCGTTCCGAATTGTCTTCGAGCTGCTACGTCCCGGCGGATATTTCATTTTCTCGGCCCCCGCCTTCATGCGAAAGTGGCAACGCGCCGATGAATATGCCGGTCATTACCGGCGATACGAACGCGCCGAGCTGATCGAAAAATTTTCCGCCAGCGGCTTTCGCATCGACGCTCTGTGGAGCTTCGGCTTCCCCATCACACAGCTTCTCTATCCCGCACGGCAGCTATACTATGGTTTGTCCCGGCGCGGCCAGCGTTTGTCAAAGGAAGATGCCACCAAACGAAGCGGGATTGAACGTCCGCTTATAGGCAGAAATCGTGCGATATGGCTAGCGAACTTGCTCAGGCCTTTCTATTTTCTGCAAAATCAGGTGAAGAACACCGATCTCGGTGACGGATTTCTGGTCCTGGCGCAGAAGGGCCGCCCGGCGTGAGCCCTCGGCCGGAAGCAAAACAGGAAAAACCGGAACCTGTGGATGTCACCATCCTGGGCGTACACGTCAAATCCACGGGATATCCCAACGTCACCTTCCGTATACGTGATCTTGCACACACTGCGCTGTTGCGAACGCAGGAAATAAATTTTCCCTTTCGTCGCCTGACACCACATGACGACCTCCGTACGCGCGTCTGGAAGCCGTTGAGATTGATATGGTCCGCCATTCGATTAGCCTATGCGCACGCATACGTTCTGCTGGCCTACTTCTGGCGCGGACGTCCGCGCCGGCTTTACATCCCCTATCCGTCGGCCATCGTGCTTTTTTTCCTCTCATGGCTGCCAAAATCCTGGCGCCCTGTGTGCATCGTTGCGGACTGTTTTATCTCTCTCTATGACACGGTTATAACCGATAGAAAACTCCTGTCTTCCAATTCGTGGCTCGCGCGCGCCCTGAGGTCCATGGAATCACGCGCATACCGGACGGCGGACATGGTTGTCGTCGATACGGATCTGAACGCACGCTATTTCATGGAAACCTTTGAACTTGCATCGTCGAGAATTATAGCCCTGCCGCTCAGCATTGATGTGGCCCACTTCCAGCCTGTGCCGTACCAGTCGCGTGGAGATTCCTGCACCGTGCTATTCATCGGCACCTTTGTACCGCTGCAGGGGGCGGATGTCATTGCGCGCACGGCGCTCGCGCTGGAATCGAATCGAAACGTGCGCTTCCGCCTCATTGGTTCGGGTCAGACCGCGAATGCCGTAGATCGCATTTTCACGAACCGCCGCCCGGCAAACTTCGAATGGACAACCCAGTGGATGGACAGTGAAAACCTCGCCAGGGAAATCCGTAGCGCCGACATCTGCCTTGGGATATTCGGCACGGGTCCCAAAACACAGCGCGTCTGGCCGCTCAAGAATTATGCTTACATGGCTATCGGACGTGCCATCATTACTGCGGACACTTTACAGACTCATCAGATGCTGCAACGCACGGATGCCACGCCATTCATGACCGTGCCACCGGGCGACGTGCCTGCACTGGCCTCCGCCATTACCGAACTTGCCGGAGACCCCGAACGTCGCAAGAGGTACGCTGAAAACGCCCGTCGCTTCTACGAAAAAAACCTGTCTTCGCAAATAGCGCTGGAACGGATCGTCCAACAATTTACGCGCGCGCCAACCGGTGCGACATGACCGAATATCCGAAATCCACACCGATGAAACACGCCTTCCTGATATTCAAACTCATCATAACGGCTTCGCTGTGTTTCTGGTTATACACGCGCGTGGATTTCCAGGCCCTGCGAGAAAGCCTGGTGCGACTCGGTGTGCTGCCGCTTGTCATCGGGGTGTTGCTTCATGTCGCGGTCGTTTTTCTCAGCGCATCGCGTTGGTGGTTGCTCTTGACCCATACATATGCCGCGATGCCCTTCTTTAAGGTGTTTCCCAGTTATTATCTCGGGGTATTCTTTAACAACTTTCTGCCGACGGGGTTCGGCGGAGATACCGTACGCATTCTTGATCTGCGAACACGCGGGGTCAGCATGAAATCACTTGTCAGCGCGAGCGTGGTAGACAGGACCATCGGGTTTGCGACCATTTTCATGGTTGGCATGATCGGTGTACTCGTTTCCGACGAGCTGCGTATACCCGGCCACACGAAATCAGTCCTTGTTGTGATCTTTCTGATCGGCCTGCTGATGGCAGCCTGGACACTATCGAACCACAGCGGTCGGCTTATTGAAGCGCTGGCTCGGAAATACCAGCACATGCGGGTACGTGGATGGATTCTGGATGTCATTCGTACCTGTTATTCCTATCGCACGGAAAAGAAACGCATCATACTTGCCGTGGCGATATCGGCCATTGGACAAGGTCTGGTCATCCTGACCTACTATCTGATCGGGCGCGGGCTCGGCCTCAGCCTCTCCATCACCACCTACCTCGTCGCGATACCAGCGGTTTTTCTCGCCGCCAGTCTTCCGATTTCGATAGGCGGACTGGGCATCCGGGAAGGCACCTTGGTGGGCATGCTGGTCGCCGCCGGCGCGAACCTGCAGCTCGTCGTCAACCTGTCTCTCCTTTATCTTATTGTATTCTGGATATCCACCCTGCCCGGCGCCTTCGTGCCATTGCTCCACCGTACCAGTAAGATTGCCTCATGATGAGCAAGCGGGCTGAACAAATACGTAATCATTTCGATGCGTTGTCTTCCGATGCAGGCCAGTCCGGACGACAGAATCGTCATTACCACCGTGAGCAAACTCATTATTTCCGCTATCTTGTCACCGAAAACAAGCGTGTGCTGGAACTCGGTTGTGGCAACGGCGATCTGCTGCATGCCCTCAAACCGTCACATGGCGTCGGTATTGATATCAGCCCGGGCATGGTGGAACTGGCGCGGAAGAAATATCCTCATCTAACATTCCATGTCGGAGATGGCAACCGGCTCGACCAGATACCCCGGGAGACTTACGACTATATTATCCTTTCCGATTTCGTGGGGTACCTGGACGACATACAAGCATGTCTCGAAAGCTTGCACCCCTTCTGTGGTCCCCATACCCGTCTCATTATTTCCTATTACAACTTTCTCTGGGAACCGGTCCTGAAACTGGCCGAAGTGCTGCGTCTAAAAACACCGACACCGGAGCATAGCTGGCTGACGCCGGACGACATGCGCAACCTGATGTCCCTCGCCGATTATCAAGTAGTAAAAACCGAGCGACGTCTTCTTTTTCCCGTCTATATTCCCATCGTTTCGTGGCTACTCAATCACCTCGGGACATTACCGGTGATCAACAAGACATGTCTTTGTCATTACACCGTGGCCCGGCCAGCGCCAAGTCACGCCAAGAACGACTTATCGGTTTCCATCGTCATTCCCTGCCGCAACGAAAAAGGCAACGTCGAACCGGCCATCCAGCGTCTTCCGCGCTTCGGGACTCACCAGGATATCATCTTCGTCGATGGGCATTCGACCGACGGTACACCGGAGGAAATAAGGCGCGTACAGCTGCTCTATGCCGATCGTGACATCAAGTTGCTGGTACAAGACCATACCGGCAAGGGAGATGCCGTGCGCAAAGGCTTCCAGGAGGCTCGGGGCGACGTGCTGATGATTCTGGACGCCGATCTCACCGTACCGCCGGAGGATCTTCCAAAATTCTACCGCGCCATCGTCAGCAGAAAGGCCGAATTCCTGAACGGATGCCGGCTGGTTTACCCGATGGAAGGCGAGGCAATGCGTACACTCAATCTGATCGCCAACAAACTCTTCGCCATGACCTTTACCTGGCTGCTCGGCGAACGTCTGAAGGACACGCTGTGCGGCACCAAGGTAATGTTCCGTGAAGATTATCTGACGCTGGTCAGGAATCGCGCCTACTTCGGCGACTTCGATCCTTTCGGCGATTTCGATCTGCTGTTCGGCGCCAGCAAAATGAACCTTAAAATCATCGAGGTTCCCGTACGTTATCGAAACCGCAAATATGGTGAAACGAAGATACACCGTTTCCGACACGGTCTCTTGCTGCTGCGCATGGTGATCTACGCCTACCGGAAGCTAAAATCTGCCTAGCCATATTGTAAATGATTCACCCGCTCTGGCCAAAATGAATACCCGCACCAAGCTGCGCATCGCGCGTACGCTCTATTGGATATTAACCGGCTTCAGGCGTGTTTTAGGCCGCACCGACAGCGCCCGTGTCACCCGGCGCGGGATTCGATGGCAATTGGATCTTCGGGAGGGTATCGATCTCGCGATTTATATCTTTGGCTATTTTGAATACGAAACAGTCGGCGCCTACCGCCGGCTGTTAAAGCCCGGAGATACTGTCCTCGACATCGGCGCCAACATTGGCGCCCATACCATGTACCTGGCCCGCTGCGTTTCGCCTGCCGGCAAAGTAATTGCCTTCGAGCCCACGGCCTATGCCTATAACAAGCTCCGACAGAATATCGCACTGAACCCTATGCTCGCCGGCCTGATTCAGGCTGAACAGGTCATGCTGGTCAATTCAGATGATACGCAGGTAAAGCCACAACTTTACTCTAGCTGGCGGATACATGATGCCGATCCCGATACACACCCGAAGCATGGCGGGCACCTGATGGATACCACCGGCGCGCGCAATGTGGCACTGGACGGCTATATCACAAGACATAATATCGGCCCCGTAACCCTGATCAAAATGGACGTAGATGGACACGAATGTCAGGTTCTGCGCGGCGCTCGGCGACTTCTCGATCGCGACAAACCGATTCTGCTTATGGAAATCATGCCATATGGGCTCAACGAGACGGGCGCTTCCCTGGACGAGCTGCTGGGAATCCTGTCTGCACACGGATACTCGCTCTATGATCTGGACGGGAAAACAGTGCTGCCTAACGACGGAAATATTCTGGAACATATCCCGCCTGCCGGAGGGATCAATGTCCTGTGTTTTGCCCAGTGATGTTCCTGAGATGGAAACCCTCTCTACGGTGACTGGTAAATGCGGATCCCCGGGTTAATGACTGAATAGTCGAGAGCCTCGAACGACGCGGAAAAATCTATCCCGAGAAATTTCACCGGTATTTTGATCTCCTTCACGAGTTTCAGTCCTGCACCTGTCATCCCTTCATAGAAAAGAGCTACTTCTTTCCGTGGATGCCGGTTACCGAGTCTTTCCATGTCCGCATAGAACAGCTCGTGAAGAACGATATAGTCATACCTTTTTTCCACAAACAACACGCGACTATCGCTCCCTTTTGTCACATGAGCGGCCGCAATACTGAGATCCGGCGGAATTGCTGGATTAAAGAAATCATCCTCTTCATAACTCTTGACAAGTAGTATCGATTTATCCCGAGGGATATGTTCAGTCAGCCACTCACTGGCTATTACGCGAACATTCTTTGAGGCCACAACATTTACCAAGGCCAAATCCGCGGCAAGTGTCCAAACCAGGAATAATCCTGCCATGCCGTAAAATATAATTTTCAAGTAGTATTGACGGATTCCTTCGAAGAGCCGGATAACCGCTACACCACCCGCCAATGCCAGCAACGGGAGCATGGGGAGTGTGTACCGAATCACCGTCCAAGTAATTGAGGACAGCATGACAAAATACAACCCTATCCCGGCCAACAGAATCTTGTCTTCCATGCGCCGGCGCGCCAAGAGATAGGCCACGCCACCCAAGACAAGAAAGTAAGCCGGGTATCCAAGTGCCTGAGACAATAATCGCCAGCCGTACTGGAAAAAGATCGGGCCCCGATCCATCGCATCAGGGAACACCCGCGTTTCGTACAGCATTGTTGTACTGATGCCCTGCATGAACGCATCCGGGTACATCAAGGGATGCGGACTCAAAACAACAAAGGTGCAAACAACCATCACGGTAAACCAAAGAACATTCGAATTAACCAAAGATTTCCAGAATGGTGCGCCGATGCTCCGCTGTCGTGCGATGATATAGGCGAAGGCTGGCATGATTCCGAAGCCTATCAAGGGCAATCGAAACGCAGCCGTGGCTCCGATGGCAATGCTGGTATAAACCAGCAGCTTCCGTTGATCAGTGCTCTCTGATTTCAGCAGTTTGGTCGCCATCAATACAATCAATGTAATCAGGAAGGCGCTGATGGCGTCTGGGCGGACCGTTTGCGTTGCGACGATATGCGCCGGTGCCAAGGCAAGGATCAGTGCCGCTATCAGTCCCGTCCGGCGGTCGTACAGTAAGCGGCCGCATTCATAAACAAGCAACATGGTCAATAACGCGAGAAAAACCTGCAGGTACCTGGCAACTAGAATGGCGTTGGCCAATGCATTGAAGCCACCGATCATCTCCCTGAACATGTCACCGAAATACATGCATGCTCGAAGAATTACAAAATAAAAGGTGCCTCCGTAAATAAACTCTTTCCCAACCACTTTGCCTTGCGCCAGCCATTGCGACCAGAGAAACAAGAAGGCCTCATCCGGATGATAGGAGTAGTTTGGATCAAGGCGTGAAGGCAAGCCCCAATCGATGCCATACAGCCTAAGATACAGCGTGAGCATCAGGATACTACCGAGGGCGGCAAAAACAAACACGCCTTCCTTGCTACCGTTAACGTTCCGATTTTTCATCTTGCTACCCACAGGTTGGATTATTATTCTCTGCTATACTTTCGTCTGATTCTCTTGATTCGATGTCAAGTGGTGTGGTCACCATCTGCCCCTGATCGACCCATATTTCATATCTACAATTATTGACCACCGAACACCCTTATGCCAGGCAAGCTGTTTAATTCACCGATTCAGCATCTGCTTGTTTCGCTGCACCGGTTTGCTTCTTCACGTCTGGATTTGCACGGCAGTGTATTTGGCAGGGTATATCAACACATCTACTTCACCTACAAGGGAATCATCGACAGACATCTCATTGCCACTGCCGGCAAATTGGCGAAGTCACGCACGCTGGTCGTGGACGTCGGCGCCAACATCGGTTTCTTTTCCGTGGCACTGGCCCGTCGGGCTGACATCAGCCTGCTTGCCTTCGAGCCGGATCATCAAAACTTTCAGAGTCTGGGCAGGTCGATTGCCGAACATGCTCTCGGCTCCAAGATACATCCCTACATGATGGCACTTTCCGACACGACCGGCACGGGTTCGCTTTATTTGTCCGATCTTGCTCCCACAGATCACAAACTCATCGATTCACGCTCCTCCCGAGCCGTTGAAATCGCGACGGTCAGGCTCGACGACTTTTTTGTGCAACATGCCGATCTCGCAAAAATGCCCGTCTCTCTTGTCAAGATCGACGTCCAGGGCGCGGAACTGCTCGTATTGCGTGGAATGTCGCAGACACTCAGAAGCAACCACTACCCCCCGATCCTGGTTGAATACTCGCCGGATGATCTCACTCACGCGGGCGTGTCTTCTGGGGAATTCTTCAGTGCTTTCGAAAAATTAGGATATCGTCCGCACACGCTTCCTGAACTCAGGCCACGGCATCCCGACTGGTTTATCCACAATACACGTCGTGCTTATACGGATCTGGCGATGATCCATTCAGTCGCTGCCTGAAATAACCATGTTTATCAAAATCCCTCCTGCGGATTTGGTGCAACTTACCGATGCGCAACATGAGCGTAACATGTACGCGCATCCGAATCCGGTCGCCCGGGACATCTTCTGGCAGCGCCTGGAAGTTGGTCATCGCCTCCTGTGCAACGTGCCGGCCGGATCGAAAGTCCTCGATTTCGGCGGCGGGAGCGGGGCCTTTCTCCCCACATTGGCGCAACGCTTCGCGGATGTTTCGGTCGTAGATCTGGATCTGAACGACGCCCGGCGCGTGGCGGCGTATTACCAGCTGAAAAACGTCCGGCTTATCGAAAAAGATATTTCAGGATGGAACAACACCGAGAGGTACGACCTTGTCGTGACCATGGATGTATTGGAGCATTTTGCCGACAAATCGGTGCCACGCCGTTTTTTCGACAGCCATCTCAAGCCGAGCGGCCTGCTGCTCGTCAGCCTGCCCACCGAGAACGGGTTGTATCGATTGGGGCGTACTGTCCTCCGAAAAACCAAGCCCGCTGATCATTATCATCCCGCCCACGAACTGGTGCGATTTTATCGGGAAGCCGGCTACACCCTGCTGGCGCACCGGTATGTCCCGCGGCTCGGCCCGTTTGCGTTGCCTTTGTTCTACATTGGACTCTTTCGTAAATCCCGCTAGAAGCAGGCCGTTCTATACTCAGGTCATGGGCAACCGGACTTACCAACCATAAGAACCTCATGCAGAATATTTTCGGTGGCGTAAAACGGATTTTTGGCAAAACCTACCATCTCCCACGCCATGTCTACGTGCTCCTGGCGATCCTGCTGGTGGCCTTCGATCTGCGCATCGAGTCAGTCGTCCATAGCGTGGTGGACACACCGATACGCGCCGACGCGCGCGAATACGTCTTGTACGCGCATAATCTGAAAACGTACGGGGTCTACTCACGCACCGACACGTTCTCCGCCGACGGACAGGCAAATCCTGCGCCGGATGCAAAACGCGCGCCGCTCTATCCTTTGTTCATCGCGCTGTTTCTGGACAACCCGCCTACCACCGGGAATATTGCCGCGATCGTCCGGGTCCAGGCAGTGATCAGCACGCTCACGGTTCTGCTGGTCTTCTGGATCGCCCGACGTTTCCTGCCGATATCGCTAGCCCTTGCAGCGACGGCTCTGACGGCCATCAGTCCTCATTTAGTCACGATGAACATCTATCTTTTGAGCGAAACGCTATTCTGTTTTTTTGTTGTGCTGGCAATCCTCCTTATGACGACCGCGACAAAAAGCACCCGCATCGCAACATCGGTAGTGGCGGGGCTGGCGCTCGGCGCGGCGGCGCTGACGCATCCCATGTTGCTTTATTTCGTGGTGCCATTGACGATCTTCCTTCTATACGGCTGGGGCTGGAACTCCGGATGGAAAAAAGTCACTGCGATTATTTTGGGGTTCAGCCTCCTGTACGGGGGATGGATAGCAAGAAACATCAACACCCTCGGTGCGCCGGGCGACAATACATTGATGCTGGCAGCATTGCGCACAGGGGTATATGTCAACATGATGTATCAGAACGATCCGGAATCCTATGGCTATCCTTATCGCGCTGATCCCCGGTTCAAGGATACCTCCAAAGATTCACCTTCCGTACTGACGGAGATAGGCAATGAGTTCAGGCAGGCTCCGACCAAGCAACTACGCTGGTATTTGCTAGGCAAGCCGCTCACACTTTGGTCATGGAACAACATTGAAGGGCCGGGTGATGTTTTTGTATATCCTGTGCTCAGCACGCCGTATCGCTACTTACCCCAGTTCAAGGTCACACATGCGCTGATGCAGTCGACTCACTGGGTCCTTGTCGCACTGATGGCCGGAGGCATCTTTATCGCCTGGTTACCCTCGCGTTGGTCTGGACTACCGAAAGACTCAATCTTCGTCGCGCGCGCTGTTTCAATTCTTTTGTTGTATCATGCCGCCATCATGATGATCGGCTTCCCCTTGCCGCGATATGCCATTCCACTGCGCCCGTTTCTTCATATTATGTCCATGTTGCCCATCGCCCTTGCCATGGGATGGGTGCTGAAACAACGCTCTGCCCAAACAGGATATTCCTGAATCGTGCGCTCGAAAACTCGGATTTCAGACCAATCTGTCGCGCTGAACATGGTGGTGTTACTGCCGTGTCATAACGAAGGCCCGGTTATCGCTCAGGTGATCAAGGCCTTCCGCGCTGCGCTGCCAGAGGCGGTTATTTATGTATACGACAACAACTCCACCGACGATACGGTTGCCAATGCTACGGCAGCGGGCGCCATCGTTCGGAATGAATCCATGCAGGGGAAAGGCCATGTCGTACGTCGCATGTTCGCTGACGTGGAAGCCGATATCTACGTGCTGGCGGATGGAGACGGCACCTACGACACGAGTATCGCCCCGCGCATGATCGATCTCCTGAAAAGCCAGAATCTTGATATGGTGGCCGGGATACGCGCGCAGGAAAACAATCCTCGAAGCTATCGCTTTGGCCACGTCTTTGGTAATCGCTTCCTGACCGCCACGGTCAGCAAGCTGTTCAAGAGTCGGTTCCATGACATTCTTTCTGGCTACCGGGTTATGTCGCGCCGGCTAGTCAAGTCTTTTCCGGCCCTCGCCAGTGGATTCGAGATCGAGGCGATGCTTACCATTCACACGCTGGATCTGCGCCTCCCCTATGCCGAGGTCGAATGTCCCTACTTCGAACGACAAGAAAGCACGGCCAGCAAGCTCAACACCCTGCGTGATGGAACGCGAATCCTGGGAACCATCATGCTACTGTACAAGGAATTTCATCCGTTTCGATTTTTCGGTTACCTCTCGGGTCTGCTGGTGCTGACCTCGCTGGTATTGGGTATTCCGGTCGTTATCGAATTTCTCGAAACCGGACTGGTTCCCCGCGTGCCCACCGCCATCCTCGCCACCGGCCTGATGGTATTGGCTGGGATCGGCCTGACCTGTGGCCTCATCCTGGATTCGGTAAGCCGTGAACGAAGAGAAATTAAACGACTGCACTACCAGTCTTTTCCTTCCATACAGGAAGTCATTGCCGAGGAAGCCACGAGACTCGG